>Ga0181572_10003582_pt1 | contig 10887 bp, 9 predicted proteins | sample 101ome_26_FD_133004 | JGI IMG/M metagenome (GOLD analysis project Ga0181572, IMG submission 133004) | Coastal salt marsh microbial communities from the Groves Creek Marsh, Skidaway Island, Georgia - 101408AT metaG (megahit assembly) | ecosystem: Environmental > Aquatic > Marine > Intertidal zone... | reverse complement strand
CCCACAACAAGCGGCCGAATTCCGTTTGCATCTCTAAAGGCAACCAAACCAACACCCCCAACAATCATTGTCACAGCAAAGCCGCCCTCACACCTTTCATATACTCTTTTGAGAGCCCCAAAAACATGCTTATTTTGCAAAACATCAAAGTTTGTTTTAGACAGTTCATATGCAAAAAGGTTTAACAACACCTCAGAATCAGACTGAGTATTAAACTGACAGAAGCGGGTGTCCACAAGAAATTTTTTCATTTCATCGCTATTAGTCAAGGTTCCGTTGTGTGCAAGGCAGATATTCACAGGATTGGAAGTATGAAATGGTTGTGCCTCTGACACGTCAGAACAGCCGGCGGTGGGATAACGCACATGACCTATTCCTACATTGCCCTCCAAGCCTAGAGACTCGTTTGTTTTAAAAACCTCAGTAACAACACCAAGCTCTTTATGAAGAGAAAGTTTTTTGCTGTCCCAGGTTGCGATTCCAGCGGCATCTTGACCTCTGTGCTGAACCTGAATCAGGGCATCATAAATTTCACCAGAAACGTTTTCTGTTGGGTGGTATAAACCAATTATTCCGCACACCTTATAGGTTCTCCAAAACTTTGTTTATTTCACCCAGATATGTATGTGGGGTTAGTCCAAGAAGGGTGACCCTATCTTTTTCAGCAATATCAAGGCCGTTAACCAGCTGTAAATAAGACTCTCTTGTTAGCGGCTTACCTCTGGTTAGTTTTTTAATTTTGTCATAAGCGGAAGAGTCTCCAGATTTACGTAAAACCGTTTGTATGGCCTCTGCAAGAACACTCCAATTTTCATCCAACTCTTTTTTCATTTGTGCTTTGTTTGGAGACACCCTCAAAACACCTTTAATTAGATTTTTATATGAAAGAAGCGAGTGAGCAAACCCAACACCGATGTTTCTAAAAACAGTGCTACCGCTTAGATCTCTTTGAAGCCTAGATTTTGTAATTCTGGATGCCAAGAAAGAAAAGTTGTTGTTTGCGATGTCTAGATTTCCTTCAGCGTTTTCGAAAAAGATTGGATTAATTTTGTGGGGCATAGTGCTTGAGCCAACCTCGCCAACTATATTTTTTTGAACAAAAATATTTCTGCTTATATATAACCACATATCTAAAGAAAAATCAGAAAATATATTATTAATTCTAATAAAAGAGTGTAGTAGTTCCGCAAGAGAGTCGCCCGGTTCAACTTGTGTAGAAATCGGAGACTGCTCAAGGCCTAGCTTTTTTATAAATCTCTTTGAGAACAAAGGCCAGTTAACATCTGGGAAGGCAACCTTGTGAGCCGCATAAGATCCTGTTGCCCCCGAAAGCTTTGCTAACAACTTCATTTTTTTAATCAAAGCAATTTCTCTTTCTACCCTAGAAACAAAAACAGCAAGCTCTTTTCCAAGGGTTGTTGTTGTGGCGGGCTGTCCATGAGTTAAAGATAATAAAGACAAAGATTTTGTTTTTTTTGAAAGCGTCTTTAGCTCTTTTAGAACGCCCTTTACGGAGGGAATCATTACATTTTCAACAGCACCCCGCGCCATTAAAGAATACGAAATGTTGTTAATGTCCTCGGATGTAAGCCCAAAGTGAACAAACGGCACCAAATCTTTGCGACCGATTTTTTTTAACTTTTCAGATACAAATACAACAACCGCGTTCACATCATGGTTTGTTTTTTTCTCAATTTTTTTTATTTGTTTAAAATGAGTTTCTGAAAACCCAACGTACAAACCTTTCAATGAATTTAGAGTTTTTTTACTTAAGGCGCGGGTTTTTTGAAAAGAGCTATGTTCAGTTAGAGCCAGCAGGTACTCGATCTCAATCATTACTCGATGGCGCATTAGCGCCTGCTCTGAAAAGAATGTTTCTAGTTCAGAGACGTTTTTTTTATATCTCCCATCTATTGGAGAAATATTGCTCACATTGAACCGATGTTTAATATTCTGTGTACAGCAATAGCACAATTTCCAGGATCTAGCACAGTAAGTACGGGCGTTTTGCTTGGCATCTGAAGCGTTGAGTGAATGTTGATGCTCATATCTACCTTATCTTTGAAAGGAGGACAAGCTATGGTTGGTTTGTTGCAGTTTGCGCCTACAAAACCAGAAAGAGCGTTTGACCTTCCGGCTATTGTAACAAAAACAACAACATCTTTTTCTCCGAAAGACCTTATAATTTCTAATACCCTTTCAGGGTTTTTGTGGGCCGAAGCAGCATGAACCTCGTGTTCAATTCCAAGGGCATCAAGAGTGCCAGTAATTTTGTTTGCATGCGACTGATCTGAGGTTGAGCCCATAATTAATACAGCTTTCATAATAGTTCCTTTATGTTTTCAGTAATTCGTTTATTTATATCGTTAAGGTTTGGAAAAACAAATTTTTCTCCAGTAATTAGCTCATATAATATAATGTATCTAGCAGAAAGCTCTGCAACGAGACCGTCTGGAGCGTCTGGCAAAACCTCATCATTATAGGGATCACAGTTTTTTGCAAACCAAAGCCTTAAAAATTCTTTATCGATGTTTTCAGGTTCCTGGCCTGCATTAATTCTTTCTTTATATGAAGCGCTTATCCAAAACCTACTACTATCAGGGGTGTGTATCTCATCGACAAACTTAATTTTTCCAGAAGAGTCCGTACCAATTTCGTATTTTGTGTCTACCAAAATTAGGCCATTTTTCTTTGCTGTTTCTTGTCCAAAAGCAAAAAGGTCTAAGCTCATTTTGGCAGCTATGTCGTAATCTTCTGCAGACATTAACCCAAGATCAATTATTTCTTCCCTAGAAACAGGTTTATCATGAACCTTGTCTTTGGTTGTTGGTGTTAGCATGGGGGCGTCAAGTTTGTCGTTTTTCTTTAACCCTTCAGGAAGAGCGTTTCCACAATACTCTCGATCCCCATTATTGTAAACGGTCCATAGAGAGGTGTCTGTTGTTCCTGTGATATAGCCCCTCACAACAAACTCAACCGGAAAGACGGTGCATTTTTCCACTAAAGAAACATTTGGATCTGGGGTAGAAATAAGGTGGTTGGGAAATAGGTGCTCAGTTTTTTTAAACCACCACGCACTAACAGAGTTTAAAACAGCCCCCTTATATGGAATGGCGGCTAAAACGCGATCAAAAGCGCTTTGCCTATCAGTAGAAATCATTACCACCTTGTTGTCTAAAAAATAAGCATCCCTAACTTTTCCAACCTTTTTTTTGGGGGCGGCAATATTGGTCTCCTGAATTGTATTAGTCAGGTTGTCGTTAATTTCCTGATAATATTTTTTGTCAATATTCATGACATTTTTGTGAAATGGGATTAGAAAAAATATGACTATTTAATATTAAATCCACGTCTTTTTTTATTGAATGTGAATTAATTTTAACCTCCCAAACAATACCCCTTTTTATAGATTTTAAATCTGACAATTCAAAGCGGTCTCGCAGGGCTTGAGCAAGGCTTTGTCCAACAATGTCGTCCTTGTTGCGAACCAAGAACCTGTACACCCCCGATTCTTCTTTTGTTTTAGCTATATATTCTTTGCTAGGATTAAACAACACATCAGTTGAGATAATCGTACCAATATCAAGGCCCCCAGACATATCAATTTCAAAATGAACATATTTTTTTACTTTAGCATCAACACCCAAGCCACGAATACATTTTTCGACCGACGCAGCTTCGTTGTCAGTGATAATTGTAGAAATAAGAAGCTCGCTACCCTTTGATGGTTTTTTAAATTTCTGAATGTTTATTTTTTTAGATTTAAAATTTAAAGCTTTATAGCTAAGGGGAGAATCGGACTCAACATAGTTTTTCATGCTATCAAAAAGATCATCACCCTCATTTTTTAGTGTTCGTTCAGGGTGGGGCATTATCGCCATTACATTTCCTGTTGGGTTGCTTAAGGCGGCGGCACTTTGAAGTGAGCCGTTAGGGTTGATTGGAAAGTCGCCGGAAAGATTTCCTTCTGAGTCACAATATTTATAAGTAATTAGATTGTTTTTTAATATTTCGACCCCAAGGTCATCGTTAAATAAAAAACGGCCTTCTGCGTGTGCAATGGGAACCCGCATTGGTTTTCCGCCTTTTTTAATAAAAGCCGACCTCGCGTTTTTGCAAGGCTTTATATAACACCACTTGTTAAAATATCCTGTTCCAACAATACGGTCGCCTACTACTCTTTTGTTATCAGTTAAAGAAACAAGAGTATCAAACTCTTTGTTTCCAGGAACTAGGCCAGACTCTACTAAAATTTGAGCACCATTACAAATTCCTAAAACAGGCTTACCAAGCAAAGCTTGTTTTTTTAATTCATTAACAACCGGCTCAAGGGATGCAATAATTCCCGATCTAGACCTGTCTTCAAAAGAAAATCCACCTAAAATTATAAAACCATCATAATTGCCTAACAGCTCCGAGGGGTCGTTCCAAAAGTGTCCAAATGGCAACATACCGTGTTTTTGTAAAATGTTCTTTGTTTCATTTTCCGTGTTGGAGCCAGGGAACTGAATATAGGCTATTTTCTTTTTAGCCATAAAGGTGCACCGTATTAACGCTGTCGTTAACAACAACACCAATTTTACTACAACTATCTTTACCTATTAATGAAATTAACCTATCTTTTTCCGATTTTTCTACAATGAACACAAGGCCAACCCCCATGTTAAAAGTTTGATATAGGTCTTTTGTTTCAATATCTAGGTTGTTTTTTAAGAAATCAAATATTGGTATTTTTTTCCAAGAGTTAATGTCTACCTCCAAAGAGACATCTCTAGGAATAACGCGAGGAACATTATCAACCAAGCCACCGCCCGTAATATGAGAAATGCTTTTAATATTAATTCCCCTATTAAGAACTTGCCCGATTAAAGAGCTGTAGTTTGTGTGTGGAGCCAGCAAGCAGTCTCCTACCGATATGTTATGCCCCGGCAGGGCGTCAGACGTTGAAAGTCCTAGCGTATCAAAAACAAGCTTTCTAGCCAAAGAGTAGCCGTTCGTATGAAGGCCGTTTGAAAAAACCCCAACTGCTACATCTCCCGCTTGCACGCTTGACCCATCAATAATGTTGTTTTTTTCAATAATGCCAGTAGCCACCCCAACCAAATCGTACTCATTTTTGTGATAGGTCCCAGGCATTTCAGCAGTTTCGCCACCAACCAAAGAAACGCCACGCTTTTTGCACTCCTGTGCAACACTTTTTATTATGTCTGAAACAATATTTTTATTAAGATCGCTGCCCGCCACATAGTCTAAAAAGGTCAAAGGTACAGCTCCGGTTGCCGCAACGTCGTTACAACACGCATTTACCAGGTCATGACCAATAAACTGAAAGTTGTTTGCCGCCATAGCAACAGACATTTTGGTTCCAACACCATCAATGCTTTGAACTAGAACTGGATCTTGATAATTGTTAAATATATATTTCAGCGAATACATGGACCCAAAGCCGCCAATCGAAGACAAAACATGTTGGCTGAAAGTGCTGTTAATCTCCGTTTTTGACATTTCAATCGCCTCATCAGCTTTTTTTATATTAACACCGGCATCTTTGTAGGTAATTTTTTTATTCATTATTGAAGTTTTTCTCTAAGAGCATTTTCCCACGTTTTTTTTGTTTGATTCACATCCAAGTCTATGAAATTTTTTATAACAATCTTACTGGATTTATTAGTTTTACCAATTTGTTTGTAGGCACAACTGTTTTTATTTAACGCGTCTTCAAAGGCAGAAGAATTTTCTTTCGAAACCTCAACAATAAATGCAAAGTTCTCGCTAAATAATAAGTTTTTGTCTATATCTTTTTCAATTGAACAGCCTACATTGTTTACAAAGCTCATTTTAAACAAGGAGGTTGCCAGACCGCCAAGACCAACATAACTACAAGAGCTCAAAAGACCTTCTGAGTTAGCTTTTAAGACGCAGTTCAGCATATTGCTGTATTTTTGTACGTCAATTTTTTTAACCTTTGTGTTTTTTATATTTAAAACATCTACAACAATGCTTCCGCCAATAAAGATGGGGGCTTCGCCTACCAAATATATATTTGCACCGCTAGACCTAAACCCATTCATTAAAACCTGTTCTTTGGAAGCTTTTCCAAAACAACCTATCATTGGGCTTGCTGGTATGGACTGGTTTCCACTCTGATTATAAAAACTTACGTTTCCTGCTACTATTGGAAGATTATCTGTCCCGTTAAAATGTAAAAGGGCACAGGCTTCCCTAATGGCAACACAGCTTTGTGAAAATTGCCACATTTGTTCGGGCTTTTCTGGATTTCCAAAACACAAACAGTCAGTAAGCGCAAGCGGGGAAGCGCCCACAGAAACAGTTTTTGCGCAAGCCTCTATAACAGCGTGCTGTGCAACAAGATAGGGATCAATTTTACCAACTGACGGGTTGTGAGCAAGGGCTGCAGAAAAACAATCATCTTTAATTTCTTCGGGAAATTTTTTTGAATCAAAAGGAGCCACTACACCAGCATTCGTTTGACCCCTTTCGTTAACAACTCTACCTTGAACATTTTTATCATAAGACTCATAAATGGCCGCACGCGAAGCCACGTTTTCATGAGATAAAATTTTTAACATTAAATCATTATAGTTGATGTTTGCTGGCAGCGCCCCATTTTCTACCTGGATTTTCTTTTCAGACATTGGGCGATTGTAAACAAAGCCCTCATTTATTTTTTCGATTGGTCCATCAACAAGCTTATTGTCTTTATAAAAAACAGTATAGCGCTTTTCATTTATAATTTTTCCTACAACGCTTGCCTTTGCGCCCACAGAAACATTTGGAAAGTCAAACACCTTATTGTAATGGTCTAAAATGGTTTGTGTTAAATCTTTTGGGCATGCCCACATAAAGCGCTCTTGTGTTTCTGAACAAAGGATAATGTGACCATCAAGCTCTGGCATACTGGTATGAATTTTATCCACCCAAACTTCAGCGCCTAGCCCAGCAGCATCCGCCAGCTCGATGCTTGCACAGGCAACACCGCCGGCACCTAAATCCTTAAAACCAACCCTATTTATTAGATTGTTTTCTTCTAAAAAGTCAAAAAGGGCATAAGTAGATTTTAGAATATGTCTTTCAAGAAATGCGTTTGGTTCCTGTACAGCCCCCTTGTTTTGTTGCTCTTTTTCTTCTTCAAGCTCTAGCGATGCAAAACTTGCTCCCCCAAATCCACTATTATCTGTTGGTTTTCCAACCAATATTAAATCATAGTTAACAGAATTTTTAGGAGCCTTTGACCTTATTACATTCTTTTCTTTAACTACGCCGGCTGTTAATACAGTTACCAAACAATTTTCATTGTATTCTTTGTCAAAATACAGGTCACCACAAATATTTGGTATACCAAGCGGATTACCATAACCCGCAATACCAGATACAACGCCGTCGCTAATCCATTTTGTTTTATTTCTATTGATATCTCCAAACCTTAAACTATCACCCAAAGACATCACCTCCGCTCCCATACAACAAACGTCTCTTACGTTTCCCCCTACTCCAGTAGCAGCACCCTCATAAGGCACAATTTGGCTCGGGTGATTGTGCGATTCATGGCTTACAACAAGACCGTACCTATTTCCGTTGTCATCTACAGACAGTGAAACGACACCCGCATCATCTTTAGCCCCCAAGATTACATGATCCCCGTCTGTTAAAAAGTGTTTTATGTGATTTTTGCTGCTTTTATATGAACTGTGCTCTGATCCTTGTATAGAAAACAGAACAAGCTCTGTTAGGGTGGCCGGCCTACAAAGAAACGAAAATTGAATTTTTTTTACTTCTTCAACGCTTAGCGGAATATTTAGCTCTTTAAGCGTTGTTGTGATTTCTGCATCCGAGCTAGAAGAAAAATCGACCGTGTCCCAACTAGCAAGCTTGTCTAGCATTATATTTTAAAAGTTTGGTTTCGATCAGGGCCATATGAAATTAAAGACACCTTAACTCCAGCAACCTTTTCAACTCTTGCAACAAAGTTCTTTAGCTCATCGGGACATTGATTTAGGTCTTCAATGTGGTTGGGCAAAGAATCCCAACCAGGAAGCGTTTCATAAACAGGCTCGATGTTTTTAAAATTATGAATATCAGAAGGAACACCCTCAAAGTCTTTGCCGCTTACTTTATAACCAACACAAAGTTTTATATTTTTTAGACCAGACAAAACATCAACTTTGGTTAATATAATTTCAGAAAAGCCATTTAGTTGGTTGGCAAACTTAAGTTGCACCAGATCAATCCAACCAACCCTTCTAGCTCGACCGGTGGTGGTACCATATTCTTGTCCTATGTCTCGAATTTTTTCTTCAAGATTCCCCTTGATCTCTGTTGGAAATGGACCGCGACCTACATATGTTAAATATGCCTTAGCAATTCCCACGATTTTTTTTGATGTATTTAGCCCTACTCCACCACCAGCTTCTATTTGACCGGCTATGGTGTTACTACTCGTAGTATAGGGGTACAGCCCATGGTCAACATCAAGACAGGCGCCTTGTGCACCCTCAAACATAATTTGTTCGTTTTTTTCCACAGCGCTAGATAAAACCTCTGTAACATTAGCAACATATTGTTTAATCACAGAACCATATCCAAGAAACTCTTTTAATATTTCTTTATAGTTGTGGTTAAACTTTTCATTAAACACTTTTTCAACAAGAGCCTTATTAAAGTCAAATGACTTTTTAAGGCGAGTTTCAAACAAATCTTCATTTAATAAATCGGCCACCCTTAGCCCGTGTCTATAAAGCTTGTCTGCATAAACAGGAGCAATGCCAGAGCGAGTGCTTCCTGCTGCCAGTTCGTTTTGATAGTTGGTGAGATGATAATCAATGTCTACATGGTATGGCATAATAAGATGTGCTCTGTCGCTTATAAGCAAGTTTGTTGAAAGACCTTCTTTTTTTAACATGTTTAATTCTTTTATTAAAACGCGAGGATCAATCACCACACCGTTTCCAATAATAAGCTTACATTTTTTATGAAGAACACCAGAAGGAATTAGATGTAGTTTAACAGTTTTGTCATCTAAAATAATTGTATGACCAGCATTGTTTCCGCCTTGAAAGCGAACAATATAATTAGTGCGTGCAGCAAAATAATCGGTAACCTTGCCTTTACCCTCGTCGCCCCACTGAGCACCAATTACTACAACTATATTGCTCTTATTTTTTTGCACTTTTTGATGTAAATGATAAAGTGTAATTTATGGCGTGAGTTTATTATACCAAAATAATACTTTTAAAATTCTTTTATTTTCGCTTGGTTTTATGATTCAGGGGTGTGCCGTTGCAGGATCTGTGCTGGTGCCTTTAGAGTCAATAGAGCCACCAAGCGGAAAATATAGCATAGGGACACAAGTATATTTTTGGACCGATAACTCTAGAGGAGAGGTTTATACAACCGACCCCACAGACTATAGAGAGTTAATGGTGCAAATATGGTATCCTGCTCAGGGAGGAGAAAATTATCAGAAAGCTCCCCACGTTACATTTCCAAAAAAGGCAATTGCTAGCATCGCTAGAACCGCGGGGTTGCCCGCAAGCTTTGGGAGGCACGGGACCCAGTTAACCTCCAACAGCGTTTTTGGACTTTCACCGGTTCCAAACAAAAAATTTCCGCTAATTCTTTTCTCGCATGGAGACGGAGGACTTTTAAATCAAAATACGTCCCAGATTGAAGAGCTGGTAAGTAACGGATATATAGTAATTGCATGTAATCATACATACAACGCAAGTATTACGTTTGACAAAAAAGGCAACCCAATTCCATACCAGCAAAATATAAGCTGGAACGAACAAGCACAATATCACAAAAAATATTATACGAACCTTCTTATAAATTATAGATATCAAGACCTGGCGTTTTTATTAAAGACCTTAAAACAAAACCGCCTAGATGATGGGACCATAAACCCCTTTCAAAATAAAATTGACTTTGAAAAGGTTGGGGCGATGGGACACTCAATGGGTGGAGGAACGACTTACATTGCGATGCTAAAAAACAACGAAGTTAAAGCTGGGGTTGCCCTTGATGGCTGGTTTTTTGGTTTGCTTGATGAGGAGGCAAAAACAAACACAACAAAACCATTTTTACACATAGGACAAGAACAGTTTCTTGATAACAACATAGATGGAGACATCAATGACTCAAAAGACGGAAAAAGAAATTTTGATATTTACAATACCATCTTAGAAGCTAACGAAGAAAGCTACGGAGCGTATATAAAAAACAGTCTACACTATTCATATACTGATATGAAATTAATTTATAATCAAGGCGCACCACTGTCTTTGCCGCTTGACAGCCTTGGAGAGGTTGATAAAAAAATAGTTGAGGATGTGATGGACAACACCGTCCTTGAATTTTTTAACTATACACTTAAAGACCAGCCGTTTGATCTGAAAAGGCTGAATACACACAACAACCAAGTGGTGTACAACAAATATCCCTCAACACCTTTCTCTCGATAAAAAACTTTTTTTTAGAGGAGAAGATAAAAAAAAATAGAAAAAATGTATTGACATCTACGGAAACTATCATCAATTTAGACGAAATTAGCTTCTGAAAGGGCACGAACCCTTTGGAAGCTGTGTATATATTGTAGCATTTTACACATATATATAATAGGGTAAGAATAAAAAATGAAAATAAATAATAAACAAAAATTTGTATATAAATACTCATTTGGAGGTAGAATAATGAGAAAACTACGTATGTTAATTGCACTAGTTCTCCTACCAACAATGATGTTTGCTCAATCAACAACTGCGAAGTTGGCAGGGGTTGTAGCAGATGCTGATGGAAATCCATTGGTTGGAGCAAACGTTGTGGTTGAAGGATCAAACCTTGGTGCAGCTACCGATGAACTAGGTAGAT
>Ga0181572_10003579_pt1 | contig 10891 bp, 8 predicted proteins | sample 101ome_26_FD_133004 | JGI IMG/M metagenome (GOLD analysis project Ga0181572, IMG submission 133004) | Coastal salt marsh microbial communities from the Groves Creek Marsh, Skidaway Island, Georgia - 101408AT metaG (megahit assembly) | ecosystem: Environmental > Aquatic > Marine > Intertidal zone... | reverse complement strand
CAATTACCAGCAGTTCGCTTTGTAGGAGTTGGGCCGAATCCTGGTGAAATCATTTCGGATCTTCCAACTGCCGAAGATTTGATCGCATTGTCAACCTCTGTTCAGCTATCCACGGTTTCGTGAGTTCAGACCCACCCCGTCTTGCTGATTTTCGCCAAAGAATTTCGTGGCGGTCCATAGAAAATTCTCAAGAGGTACAAGACCTTCTTCAAATTTGTGTCCGAGAGGATCTAGATCCACAAAAGGGTACTGAGCCATGGAAAGATGATCTTACCTCTAATGTTTGTAATTTACATGGAACAGGGCGTGCCCAGCTTACCTGCCGAGAACCATTCATATTGTGCGGCATTCCACTTGCCCAACTATTATTCCGTGCCTTCGCTTGTGACCAATTAGAATTCCACTCCGACCTTGAGGATGGTACACCTTGCCAAAAAGGGCAATCGATTGGCACGATTTCTGGATCCATCCGGCAAATTTTGGCGATTGAGCGAACCTTACTCAATTTGATCCAGCGGTTATCTGGAGTGGCCACTAGTTCGGCGAAGTTTGTTGAGGTTCTCACCCCTTATGAAGTGGGATTGTTGGATACCAGAAAAACCACCCCAGGCCACCGTATACTCGAAAAATATGCGACCGCTTGCGGAGGTTCCTTCAACCACCGGATGGGTTTATTTGATCGTGTATTGATCAAGGACAACCACTTGGCTGCAGCTGGTATTGAAAATGAACCTGCTATGATTCGTTTTCTTGAGGAAGTTAAAAATCGAGCACCAGGTAAATTAGTCGAGGTGGAAATCGATCAGCTCGACCAATTAGGTAGTGCAATCAAGGGAGGTGCAGATGCGGTGTTACTGGATAACTTCTCTCCGATGGAAGTATCCCAAGCAGTGGCATTAAATAAGAATCGTGTAATTCTCGAAGCCAGTGGAGGCATTCATCAAAAAAATATTCTAGAATACGCCCAAGCTAGGCCTCATTTTATCTCCTCTGGTGCCCCCATACACAATGCAAAATGGATTGATATCGGCTTAGACTGGATTCGTTAGATGGCCAAATATCCGACAGGAAAAAAGAAAGCGTATAAGCCCAAAGGTGCTAAGCTCTCTGCCCCCAAAAAGGATGACCCAAACCTTTTTGTATTAAGCTCGTTGCTGCAAGCCTCTCCCCACTATGTCTCGGGAAATTATCTGGCCGAGCGCTTAAAAATGTCAAGGGTAGGAGTCTGGGCAAGGGTCGATAAATTGCGCAAGGCAGGCCTTTCGATTGAGGCGAGCCAAAACCGAGGGTACCGGTTGGCCGGCGAACCCGATGTACTGGTGGCACCACTCCTCAAAGCATGGCTTGAGGATTGCAAGATGGACATTCCTTTTTACCTTCTTGAAAGTACAGACAGTACGAACTCGGAGGCGGAACGGTTACTCGCTTCTGGATTCGATGCCCCCTTTGTTGTTTTGAGCCATAAACAAATTACGGGACGTGGCAGAATGGGCAGATCATGGCACAGTCCCAAGGGTGGAAACTTATATCTTAGTATCGCCCTCCGACCCAATATTGATTTGGTGAAGTTTAGAAACTTCACTCTTTGGCAGGGTATTTCCATCGGGAAATTTCTTAAAAGCCACACCGGTATTGATAACCTTTCAGTTAAATGGCCCAACGACTTAATTGCAGAAAATAAAAAATTGGGAGGTATGCTCACGGAGGCTTCCGTTGACTGTGATCAGGTAAGGTCCATCGTTTTTGGAATCGGATTAAACATAAACTCCTCCCCTGCCCATTACCCTGACCCTATCAAAAACAAATCCACATCACTCAAAGAAATAAGCCAGGCAAGTTGGAGGATGCATGAGCTCGCTGCCAAGATTATCAAGGTCTCCCTGAAGGCGAGCGAAGAGTGTTTTAAGGGAGATGCAGATAAAAAACTTCTTCGAGAATGGGCAGATATGGATTTTCTAGCCGGACAAAAAGTAAAAGTAGAGAGTGGTAAGAAAACATTTAGCGGGAAAGCATCTGGAATAGATTCGAGTGGCGGTCTTTTGATCAAATTGAGAAATGGAACAGAAAAGATTGTCCATGCTGGAGAAGTCAGCCTCTTTGTATGAAAAATACAGCTTTAGCCTGCCCTATTCTTTGCATTGATATTGGAAACACGACTTGCAGAAGTGGTGTATGGTCAGACGGTGGCATTTCTCAGGAAAAAACGGTTTCGACAAACGAATTTAAGAGTTGTGTTGGAACATGGATAGACGAATGGAAGGGCAAAGGAAAAATTGCTTTTTGCTCAGTTGTTCCAGAAGCTGAAAAATGCCTTCAGTTACAGCTGGACTCCCGAAATCTTCAAGCTTTTCGCTTAACCGCTCTAAACCAGTCTCTTCTTCCAGTAAAATATCCAAAGCCTGAAGAAATTGGTGCGGATCGAATCGCAAACTCCTTTGCTGTTTTTCAAAAATATGACTTGCCGGCGGTGGTGATTGATTTGGGAACAGCGACTACTTTTGATGTAGTCACAGAATCGGATGGATACAAAGGAGGTGTCATACTGCCTGGGCCCCAAGGAATGTTAGATTATTTGGGAAATAAAACCGCCCTCCTTCCCCAGGTTGAACTTACGAAAATATCCCGTTCAGGTCGTGCGATTGGACAAAATACACAGGCCGCCCTGGTGAGCGGGATCATCCATGGGTACCTTCCCATGATCCAAGGTGTCCTCGGTGCAATCAAAAGCGAACTCGAACAAGAAGGGGAAATCCTCCAGTCGGTTGTACAAACAGGAGGAGAATCTAAAAACTTTCACTTGGAGGGAGCCACCATTCACCCGAACCTCACGCTAGAAGGTCTTGCCCTCGCCTGCTTAGAACAGCAAGCTAGTGTAGCTCATGAGTGCTGAAGCAAAGCCATTTCCAATTGTAGATGTTATCAATCTGCGAAAAAGATATGGTTTGGTGCAAGCACTCAAAGGGATAAGTTTTTCCATTGGTAAAGGTGAGATTGTTGGCTTTCTCGGACCTAATGGTGCAGGGAAAAGCACCACCTTAAGAATCCTTTCAGGCCTTATTCCTGCTGACTCCGGAGAGGCGAAGGTATGTGGTGTCGATCTTGCAGAGGAGGAAGGCGAGGTGAGAAAGCACATTGGATTTCTTGCCGAAAATAACCCACTACCCGAAGATCTGCGTGTCATAGAATATCTTAAATTCAGGGCAAATTTAAAGGGGTTAGAGGGCAGCAGAAAAAGAGAAAGAATCCGAATGGTGTTGGACACCTGTGACCTTGAACGGAGGGTTTCAGAAAGAAAAATTGGTAACCTTTCAAAAGGATATCGTCAACGAGTTGGAATCGCCGATGCGTTGTTGGCAGAGCCAAGATTGGTGATTTTGGATGAGCCGACGATTGGGCTGGACCCTAGACAGTCTGCCATCACCAGAAGAATGATGGAAAGATTGAGAGGTGAAGTATCTTTTCTTTTGTCCAGTCATATTCTCTCTGAGGTCGAAGCTTGTTGCGACCGAATGATTATTCTTAGTCACGGACAAATTGTTGCCGAAGGCACAATGAACGAGCTGCAAAGGCTTTTTATCAACAAAACGATTTTTGAAATTGTTTCATCCAACAACAGGATTGAATTACATAAAGCCATTCGCAGGGTGGACACTTCTTGTGAACTGATTTCGGATGATTCAGTCGATGTAGCTCAAAAAAGCAGGTTCACCTTTTCCACATTAAACGGTGAGGAAAAGGCTGAAGAAATTTTAAGGGAAATCATCAAAGACGAACGAATCAGTATTTCCGAATTTCAGATATCGAGACCCGATTTAGAAACCATCTTCTTGCGTGCCACAAAAAAGAACTGGGAGACCCAAGATTACCTTGGACGAAGAAAACATCTGACCAAGGATTCTGGCAGTATTGCCACGAATTAGGACTTCATGAATGGTTTCTGGCACATACTCAGGCATGAATTGTTCACCCTCTTCATCTCGCCCTCTACTTATGTGGCGAGTTTTTACTTTTTATCACTCCTTGGCATCGGATTCCGTTTCTTTATAGAAGGTTTTGCTCAGACTGATTGGATACTCCCCCCCCTTTCCTCATTGGTTGTTGGGTTGACTTTTGGATCTCCGGCATTGGTTCCCTTCCTCACCATGCGTTCTTTTTCTGAAGAAAGAAGATTGGGAACATTAGAAACCTTAATGTCAGCACCCGTTGGCTCATTTGGTTTGGTGGTGGGGAAATGGATGGCTTCACTGCTTTTTTTCTTAGTAATTTCATTGCTAGCTCTCTGCTTCCCCCTACTTCTGTGGTACGCATTTCCTTCACAGGGTATAAGCCTAGGCTTCCATGAGCTAGAACATTGGCTGGGCGGATTCATTTTCCTCGGTACTTTTGGTGCAAGCTTTACCGCAGTTGGGATTTTTGCCAGTTCTCTCACTAAAAATCAAATGGTTGCTGGCATGCTGACCTTTACCCTGCTGACTCTTTACTTAGCTGTGATGGCATTTTCTTATGGGGAGTACAGGAATGATTCCCTGCCAGCTGGAATAGATGAAGTTTGGAGTGTGTGCCTAGGCTCTTTAAACCAAGGTCTGAATAAAGCTCAGCACTTTGCCGTAGGAATTGTTGACTGGTCGACCTTACTTCATCAAGCGGTTCTTGCCTTTTTCTTTTTGAGCCTAGCAACCATAAAAATTGAGCGACTGAAGCACTAAGAGATGGACTTTAAGCACGCAAAAAGAAATAGGAAGTTAGACCGTTGGGTGGTTATCTCTCTTCTGTTTACTTTTTCCATGGGTCTAAATTTTCTCATATCCCAAGTTACGACTCAAATAGACTTATCTCCCGATAAAAAATTCAGTCTTTCCAGAGAAAGCTTAGCTTTACTCAACCGAATGGAACAACCTGTGGATATAGTTATAACGCTAACTGAGAACTCTGGCATGCCAAAAATCATTCAAAGATTCATGCACGATCTCGAGCTTCTTTTGGATGCATTGGAAAGAGCAGATACACCCCATCCCATAAAGATTCATCGGCTTGATGTTTTTGCTCCCCGAAAAAAAGATGATGTACTAGATCAGTATAAAATTACTCAGCCTAACCTTCTGATCGCGGCCTCTGAACAAAACGGCCCCCAAATCATTTTTCGTTACAAAGATGAAACAGGGGTAAACCCTTATGACACCACCCAAGCATTTCGGTCTGTTGAATCAATTGCCAGGCAAGCGATTTGGGAAGCTGGTTTTTATTCCGATTGGAAAGAGGTGGGGAACGGCATTCTTGAGCCTGGTAAGTTTAGGGGAGAAGAAACTTTGGTTCGTTCGGTTCTTGATTTATCTATTCCTTCCAGAGATCGAAAAACAGTATATTTTACCAGAGGACATGGGGAGAGCAGCCCGGAAGACATCGATCCGATTATCGGCAACTCAGTATTAAGAGGATTAATCGAGGACAGAAATATTGCCGTTTCCAGTATAGACCTTGGAACATTGGATAGATTGCCTAATGATGCCGTCGCTTTGGTTGTATCTGGTCCCAAGGCAGTTTTTCAGGATAAAGAGATTGCCCTTATAAGAAACTTTCTAAACCAGGACAAAGGCACCCTTCTTCTTGCTCTTGATCCGGTTGAGCAAAGCGGATTAACAGACCGACCTGCATTGGGATTTAGACCTCTTTTAAAAGAGTGGGGGTTGCGCTGCCATGATATGTTGATCTACGACCCCAAAAGAGAAAATTTCGACCTCTTTTCAGGTTCATATTTTCTCAGGACCTACCAAAGAAATGAATCCCACCCGTTAGTGAAGAACATGATGAATGAGGGTTTCTCTATTTTGTCAGACAGGTGCAGACCAGTGGAGAAAGAAAATAGCCCCGGCAATCCATTTGTAGCACAGGAATTGATTTTTTCCTCACGAGACTCCTGGGCCTTATCTAATTGGACGGCAAGGAGTATTCCTCCTGAAAAAAACCCTCTACTCGACCTGCCTGGACCCGTTCCTATTCTTGCGGTATCCCAACCAGACCCACAAAGGGCCATGGAAACTGGTCTTGCATCTGCGGGCAAACTTCTTGTCCTGGGTTCATCAAAGATTTTATCCAACGATAAATTAAGGTCTGGTGCAGGAAACCAAGCTTTAGCTAGAAATATTATTTATTGGATGAACGAGAATAATGATATGCTCGATGTTCCTCCACGGATCTTGCAATCTTACAGCATCTCGATGTCGGATGAGCAATTTGATCAACTTATTTACTACTTTGCATGTATACCAGGAGTGGTTTTGCTCCTCGGCGTATTTGTCAGCTGGTTAAGAAAAGAATTATAATTCCATGCTTAAAAATCGAATATTTCTCCTCTTGATTGCAAATGTTTTACTAGGTTTGTTTATATTTTTGGATATTGAAAAAGAGGAAACTCCCAGTTCGGAAATAAGAACGAGAATTGCAGAGATTACTTCCGTAATTGATGAAATTGAAATCTTTCAGCCCGCAATTTCCCAAAGAATCAACTTTGTAAAAGATCTAAATGAATGGAAAATCATACATCCCATATCTTGGTCAATTGAGCCAATCGCTCTTGCTAATTTAATCTCCAAACTGTCCCACTTAAATCCTGTTTATATTTGCGGGATAGATGAGCTAGATAGGAGGGGGGAAATTCTTGAAGATTATGGATTTGATGAAAATTCCTCCAGTTTTCATTTATCGAGTGAAAATTCCAAAATGAAGATTACTTTGGGAAGCTTAACCCGTGATGAGAATGGTCGGTACCTCCTCATTGCAGACGAAAAATCGGCAAGTATATGGCGTGGGCCCAATCAAATTGAACAGTTAATTAGCGTTCCCATCAATGAATGGGCCCAATTAACTTTTATTGATTTTCCTATTTATGCGATCGATGAATTAGAAGTTAAAACATTTAGGGAAGGGTCTGCACCGGTCTCTACCTTGCTATCCAAAAAACAAGAGCAGTGGAGTTTTCTATCTCCTTTCCAAGGTCCTGCGAATGAAAATGCTGTCGCTTCCTTACTGCACAAACTTGTTTCGGAAAATTTAGTTGGCTTTGCAAAGCCTGGCTTAGATTTGAATCTTACCACTGAGTTTGAATTGAACATTCAGGCACTAGGAGAAATGTTTACTTTTGAACTCCTCAAATTGGACCAACCTCAAGTAGGTAACTACCTGGTAAAGTCGAACCGCCATGAACAATCATTTTACATTGAGGATAGTTTCGCGGATATTCTCCTTAACCTTGGTGTTGAGCTTAGGGAAAAAAGACTGTTTGCTAGCGATCTAAATTCAGTTCGAAGAATCAAAATGGTCGAAGGCAATTGTACGTTAAGCCTTCGGTCTACTGAGCAAAACTCCTGGATGGGCTTGGAAAATAATGGTGAGGAAAGTATCTCATTTACTGCAGACTCGGGTCTTGTACGTGATTTAATTCATCGCTTAAATTCCGTGGAAGCTTCCAGTTTTGTTAGCTTCAATCCATCTCCCGAAAGCCTGACTGAACAAGGGTTTGATCACCCGACCTACAGGCTGGAAGTAGATTTTGATGATAGCACCCACAAAACAATACTTGCCAGCAAGTTAAATTCAGAAACTTCCTTGTGGAATACCTATGTGAGCGAGCATGCTTTCGTCTGCTTGGTCGAAAACCAATGGGATACAATCATAACCACGAAAGCAGTTTACTTTAAAAACCGAAGGTTACTGCCCGTTGAATATCAGCCCGAGCAAATTTCGATTAAGTCATTAAAGGAGGAAAGCGTTTTATATACCTACTCCTTTGCTTCTGATGGAGAAGCCTTTCAAAGACTTACCGATTTTCAGGCAGACTCCTTTGTTGATCTATCCTACAACGATGAGGGGATTTGGTCCAATGGTGACTGGTTGCCATGGAAATATTCTTTGCGATTCGATTCAGCAGACACCAATGATTTTCAGGCCATCGAGTTTAAACTTACCGACCGGGTTGGGGGAACCAAATGGTTTGCAGGTTCCGAAGAGTTAGGCGTGGTCGCTAATCTACCTATCACGATAATTGATGAACTTGCAAAAGGGATATCATCACAAAACCCCGAACCCTGATTTTAAAAGCTTCGAATGAAGCCCTCCCATGTATATCAATCCTTGGCAAAAGCTAGAAATAAAATTGGGCTAGCCCTTTTTCTATGCCTTCTTGCTCAAATATTTTATTACTCTTTAGCCACCTTTAGGGTTCCCCTCCCTGCCCGCCTTATCGAATCAGCTATCAACTCTTTTTTACCCGAAGAGGTCAGGGTTGAAGTTAACTTACCCCGTATCGTTGGGTTAAGTAAGATAGAGATTGGAACATTCAATTTTTGGGTAAACCAAACCAACCTCATCCATGGGGAAGACCTGTCTGTTAGCCTGAATCCAATTTTTGAAAATCGTTTTCTTCCTTCGATCATTGAACAAATCAAGTTATCTAGGGCTCAGGTATTACCCGCACAAAAAGGTTCTGAAGAATTGGAAATTTTAGAATTCTCCGTGGACCAAAACCCATTGAATAAAACTTGGGTGATCAAGTCCAGGCTAAGTCTTGGATCAATCCAATCCAATGTTATTTTCAACTCAAAAAACCTTGCTGAACTTTTCCTAAAGAACACACCAAATGCAGAAGACAGCTCCTTTGAAATCGTACCCATTGTTAAGAAAATCGAAGCTGCTAAGCGGAAACTTTCTGATTGGGTGGAGTACCTGCCTCCAGTCCAAATGGACATTCTGGGCAGAACCAACGCACAATATGCCCAGTTCCACATCTTCGAAAACAAGAAGAACCAAGGAGGCACTCAGGATGTAGAAAATTTCTCGTGTATGATCTCAGTGAATCTTTCTCCACAAAGAGATCATTTTTTAGATATTGATCTGGATGCGGTTGCTGACCACATAAGCATCTCAACTGACTCCTCTTCCTTTCGGTTCATTGAACCGAAAATATCAAGTGAATGGCGATTGTTCAGGGAAAGCCCTCAAGTCACCAACCATAAATCGGTTTTTTCCTGTGTAGGGGTGGATATAAATGGAAAAGTAATTGGAACAGCCCCCCCAGTTTCGATACACATTCATGGGGATGAAAGGGGAATGGGTGTACAATGTTTTTCAGAATCGAATGGAACCAGTGCCTCTTTAAATTTTTTAAAGAAAGATACATACTGGCAAGGAAGTGGAGTTGTGAGTCTGAAGCCCAGTATGCATGATTTTCTCGTCAAATTACCTCAAGGGGAGCTCAAAATCATAGAAGGAGAATCGTTAGAAATAAAATTCTATTCCAACCCCACTCCAAAGACAGCAAATTCAACCACTCAATTCCTGATAAAAGCAAAACAATTTTCAGCTTTAGAAACACCACCTGGTAAATTTTTTATTCGAGGAGAAGTATCTCAAGACTTTTCCCTCTTTATACACAATGCCTATGGCCAACTTGGTCTAAGCGAGGTTACTGGGAGTTATTTTCAGAAATGGCAACCTGCTCAGTACAGGTTTTTAATTGATGGAAAATGCCACCCTCCAGATATAGATAATTGGCTAGGTGTTTGGTGGCCCCCTCTTTGGAATGATTTCTCGTTCAGTTCCGAAATTCCTACGGGTAATTTTTCAATTCAGGGGATATGGGGCGGAATACCAGGCAACTCTGTTACTATTGGAAAAATCAAAACCAAGGGCATTGGATTCAAAGATTTTCATATGGAAAGCTCTTCGGTTTCGATTGAAGTAGACCGCAGATCCACCAGATTAAATGCCCATGACATAGGCCACAAATACGGAAAGGCAACAGGGACATTGGTTTTTCCAAGATCTCTCGAAAAAAGTGATGTGCTTCTTGCCTTCAGCATCGACGGAGACTTCCCGATTAATGAGGGTAAAACCATCCTCGGAAAAGAAGTTGAAAACACTCTAGCAGACTTCAACATTTCTTCCGTGTTTTGTTCGGGCAAAGGAAGTGTATTGAAGGAGAAACAGATGGCGAACGATGAGAATGGTACATGGTTTGATTTATATTTATCTGCTGATTCCCCCTTTTCCTACAGCGGTTTAAAACTAGATTATGCCCGGGGTGAAATTCGTAAAAAGAAAGGATTATTGCATGCAAATTTTGATGAATTCGGGATAAGTGAAGGAACGGGAAACCTTACGATTTCTCAAACCTCAATCACCTCAGATCAGATCTCTTTTTCTATGGATCTTACATCGGCCGACCGAGATAAATTATTTACTAATGTTTCCCAGTCTTCCCAATGGGCAAATAAAGCTACCGAAAAGCCACCTCCTCTGAGCCCAGAGGAGAAGGATGAAATTGGTGGAAAGATCGACTTTTCAATCAATGCGGAAGGCCCGATCTCTGATTTTAAACATTTTGAAGGAACCGGAAATGTAGAGATTTACGATGTGGACATTGGGTCCATCCATATATTGGGAGGGATTAGAAATAAGCTTGGAGCCTTTAATCTGCCTTTACCCTCAGACGCTCTTAATTTTAATCGTTTAGAAGCACCCTTCCGATTGGACCATAACCGAATTTCTTTTGATCGTGCTAGCCTAACAGGTCCTTTATCTAAATTTGAAGCAAATGGAGAGGTTAACTGGATCAACCAAAGGGTTGACCTTTTGGCTAAATTCCAAGTTGCGGGAAATTTGAAAATTCCCTTGCTCAAACAGATCGTTAATTTAGCTGACCCCCTATCCAAGCTAAGTAAGCTAAAAATTCAGGGCGATTGGGAGGACCCTGATTGGTCCATCCATCTTGGGACCAACCCTCTAAGTCCATAAATCCATAATTTCGTTGTTTGACCCAAAACAAGCATTGCATGTAGGCACAAATCAGCTTTGATATAGGAATATGAAAATCTTTAACCAGGGAGGACATTAGATT
>Ga0181572_10003575_pt1 | contig 10894 bp, 9 predicted proteins | sample 101ome_26_FD_133004 | JGI IMG/M metagenome (GOLD analysis project Ga0181572, IMG submission 133004) | Coastal salt marsh microbial communities from the Groves Creek Marsh, Skidaway Island, Georgia - 101408AT metaG (megahit assembly) | ecosystem: Environmental > Aquatic > Marine > Intertidal zone... | reverse complement strand
GGTTGCACGCTGCTACCTGGGTTCGAGCAAAGATCGCAAGACCGAGGGAGGGATCAGGGTGCATATGGCGAGCACTATCGAAACCTTAAAGAAAGTCCGAACGCAGGCTATTGATGCAGGTGTCCGGGTTGCGGTGGAAAATCATGCGGGTGACATGCACAGTAAGGAATTAGTGGAACTGATCGAAAAAGCCGGACCTGACTTTGTGGGTGCCACCATAGATACAGGTAATTCAACCTGGACCTTGGAGGATCCCGTTGAAACATTTCGTAACCTCTCTCCCTATGCCGTCTGTAGCGGGATTCGTGACTCTATGGTTTGGCCAAGTGAAAAGGGAGTAAAGGTTCAATGGACCGCCATGGGGGAAGGTTGTGTGGATATGGGTACTCTTTTTAAGGAATGGGGTGAACAGTGTCCTGAAACCCCCGTGCAAATCGAAACAATTTCCGGTTTCGCCAGAGAATTCCCATACTTGGAAAAGGATTTCTGGCCCCCCTACTCCACTATCCGAGCGGATGATTATTCCCGTTTCCTCGCTCTCGCAAGAAGGGGAAAAACTTTGTCTCCTTTTTCAGCACCCAACGGTGTGGATAAGAAAAAAGCCCAACAGGACTACCAGCTGTCAGAACTGGAAAAAAGTTTTTCGTATTGCCGAAAGAAACTGGGAATGGGTAGAAAGAAAGCTTAAGCGTCGTCCAGGGAATCGAGCCCATCGAGGTGGGCGACATCTCCCCAGCTCACCAAATTCCAGCCAGTATCGCTTTTCTCAAGACGGTTAACCGAGCAGTTAAGTAATACAAAGTTTCTCTCCGCATCGAGTGGAATGCTTAATACATATCGGAAAATCGCACCGAGAAAGCCACCATGAGTAACAACGCCTATTTTTTTCCCTGGATGTCGACTCGCGACATCTTCCAATGCACCCGAGCAGCGGTCATAAAATTGACGAAAACTCTCTCCTCCTGGCACCTGGTACTCCGGTCCTTCGTTGCGAAAGGATTGATACTCCGAAGGATGATTAACCAGCATCTCCTCCGTGGTCATCCCTTCGAGCACTCCCAGATCTCTTTCACGCAAGGATTCCATAAAATCGGCTTCCCAACCGGAGGGGCCTCCCACCAACCTTGAGGTATGGCGGGCCCGTTCCAGATCACTGGAGTAAAAGTAATCCATTTCTTCACCCTTCATCCTTTCCCCCAATGCTTTGGCTTGCTCAACCCCACGATGACTCAACGGGGAATCAGCATGTCCCTGCCATCGGCCGCTAAGATTCCATTCCGTTTCTCCATGCCGGATTAGAGTAACTTCTGTTTTGCTATGCATAAATCTACCCTTACCTATTTTGATGATCTGAGTCAGTCTAAATCCAAAAAGATTGCCAAACTGCTTCAAAATGGTTGCCTAAATATTGTGTACTCGTGAGAGCTTACACAAATCACAGCCCAAAACCAAATTTCCATATGAAAAAACTATTGCTTTGCATTTTTACTCTTTGCGCTGGCCCGGCTCTTTTTGCCAAGGCAGAGGTAATCGAAATATCCCCAAAAAACACATCGGACCTACCTGGCGGTAAAGAGGCAGATGGAATCATTGGTGATTTTGTACTAAGAAATTCCCTGATCGAAGTGACTATTGGTGGTGGAGCACCTAACCGGAAAGCCAATATGGGTGCCTTCTGGGGAGCAAACGGGGTGACCCCGGGCTGTCTCTATGACCTGACTTTGCGTGGTACTAAAAACGACCAATTGACCATTTTTTCACCCAGTAAACAACAGGGACGTATCTCTTACATTAGAATTGGGGATGATCAAAAATCGGTCATTACCTATGTATCCCCTGCCCTGTCCGGCGGGCTCACCAAAACTCACACCTATTCGATTGAAGAGGGAGATTATGGCATCTCCGTGACTTCCAAGTTATTCAATGGGACCAAAGAAAAAATTTCTGGCCCAATCAATGATAGTTGGACGAGATTTCGTGAATCAGGAAAATTTGGCTTGGTGGAATGGGCTGACTCCGTCGACCCTTCCCATAAATGTGGCTATGCTTATGTTTGGCTTCCGGGTGAAGACGGAAAAATACCACCAAAATCAAAGACCTTTCAACCAGGTACAGAGGTTATTATTGAACGGTTTCTCTGTGTAGGAACATCTCCCGCCCAAGCCTATGGAAGGGCCATGGCTAAGTTGGGCGAAGTGGGTAAATTATATCTGAGCCTTACAGACTCAAAAGGAAATGCTATTTCCACTGCACGGGTCGATTTCAAACGAGATGGAAAGTCGATTCCGGCTTATCCGGATGCCCAAGGAATCGTCGAAATTTCTCTTCCGCTTGGCGAATGGCAACTAACCGCCAAAGATAACGGACGGGAAGCCCTGGATAGAAAAATCGTTATCAGTAAGAACGAAGTAACCAATGAAAAGATGACTTTGGGTGCACGGTCCGGTGTACACTTTTCCATCACCAAGGAAAACGGTGATCCAACACCCTGCAAGGCACAAATTATAGGAATTGAAGGAACGAACAGTCCCAAACTTGGTCCCGTAGACCGGGCCCATGGATGTAATGACCAATACCATTCTGAGAATGGAAAATTTTCGATTGGGTTAGCTCCCGGGAAATACAACATCATTGTCACCCGAGGCATCGAGCATGATCATTTTGAAAAAAGGCTGGAGATCAAAAAAGGTAAGTTTGAGACAATCCAGACATCCCTCACCAGATCGGTTAAAACCCCCGGATGGGTAAGTACTGACTTTCACAATCATTCCACTCCAAGTGGAGATAATATCTGTGGAACACCCGACCGGCTCATCAACCTGGCAGCTGAACATATCGAGTTCGCGCCAACCACCGAGCATAACCGAATCATGGATTGGACCCCGACAATCGAATCTTTGGGACTGGTGAATGAAATCTCCACCATCCCCGGAATGGAACTTACGGGATCGGGTCCTCACTTGAACGCCTTTCCCCTTACCCCCAAGCATCATCACCAGGATGGAGGTGCCCCAACTTGGACTAAAGATCCGAGAGTCAATGCCCTGAATCTAAAAAATCATTCAGGGCATCACCCAAGCGGATGGATACACATTAACCACCCGGATATGATCGAAAACTTTATTGACCGAAACAAGGATGGTAATCCCGATGGTGGATACCCGGGTATCCTTTCCCTGATTGATGCCATTGAAACCGAAAATTACCGGGCAGCAGAAATTCTCCACCGGGCCCCTTATAAAATTTCCCGACGAGCTAGTCGTGAACAGGTATATATTGTGCGGGAATTTGTCTGGCTACAGATGCTGAACCGGGGAATGAAAACATGGGGAATTGCAGTAAGTGATGCTCATACAGTGCATGGAAACGGAGTCGGTGGATGGCGAACCTATGTCCGATGCTCTACGGATGATCCTTCAAAAATTGACTGGAGAGAAATTAGCCGCCGAGCCAAAGGAGGCCAGATGATCCTTACAACCGGTCCCTACCTTGAAGTGGCTACCTCTGACGGAGTACTTTCCGGCGGCTTAGCCCGTGCAAATGATTCCATCGACTTGAAGGTTCGTGTTCAATGTCCTTCTTGGATCGATATCGACCGAATTCAGGTACTGGTGAATGGCCGAGCAGTTGAAAATCTCAATTTTACCCGCAAGTCACATCAAGACTGGTTTTCCGATGGTGTAGTAAAATTTGACCGTACCCTTTCAATTCCCCTAAGTGAAGATGCTCACCTAATCGTGGTTGCTTATGGCATGAATTCAGATCTAAAAATAGGATACGGAAGTAGTGGACAGGCAGGAATTCGACCCTGTGCCTATAATAATCCGATTTTTGTCGATTTAGATGGCGACGGTTTCACGCCCAACGGCGATACTCTTGGCTTCCCTCTTCCTTCCGGTAGGATATCGGTTGAAAATGCAAAAGATTTACTTAGCAAGGCAGGCGTTCCAATCGAGTAGATTGTCCCCGCACATTGGTAGACTGAGAAATTTAGTAGGTGGAACAGCTGTAATATTCTGTTTAATTACAGGTTGTTCAAATCACCAAACGAAATCTACGCAACAAAAGATTGAATTTTTTGAATCAAAGGCACGTCACTACCATAAACTTTCTGATTTTCATAGATTAAGTCCGCCCTTTTCCTTTTCAACCCACAAGGGTATTCCATCCCTAAGAAATCAAGGACACATGCGTACGATTTACCAAAGGGAGGCGAGGCGATATGAAAAACTCGCTGATAAAACTCGGGAAGAATTAAGTCAAGATTCCAACCGATCGGTAGAAAAGAAAAACTGACTTATTTTTTCGGAAAATCCCGATAGTCCCATTGTGGGGACCCTTTAGGTTCAGGTGCCGTGGGATATTTACCCAATCCATAATCCTTTGGTTGCATGTCAAGGGAAGGCCAGTGTTCCTTATCACGAATAAATCCATAAAAAGATGGATAAAAAGGATCCACATAGGCGACATCCGCGTGGTCGGGAACGGACTGACCTGTCAAAAAGAAGGCTGCATTCACGATCAGGCGACGCAGGTCTTCACTCACAAGATCAACGGATGCTCCCATTGTGGTACAAAAGGTAGTTCCTTTCTCACCGTTGGGAGCCGTGTATGGGTGTAACCAGGCGAGCGGTTGCATCGGATCATTTTTGGAATCCACAAATGAAGAGTCGGGAGCAAGGGTAGCCGTAACGGCACCTCTCATCAGAATTGTATCTTCGTCTGTCAAACGCTTGATCCCATATACATCGGATGGTCCAAATACATCCGTCACTCCTTTTAAAATAGGATGAGCTGCATTTGCTGCTTCAACAATCCCGCGAGCACCTTCAACTTTATGTCTTCCGTGGTGACTCACCCAGCCTTCCCCCATGATGAGAGGTCCAAACTGGCCATAGGAAATTTCATCACCAAATTTTCCGCTACCGGTAAAAGCATGCGTAGAAGTGCGAATACCAATGATCGGTTTCCCGGCATTGAGAAAATCAGTGACATGCTTGGCTTCCTCGGCAGAAGGACGGCGAAAGCGAGTTCCGATAAGCATCAGGTCGGCATCTTTTAGATGATGCCAACCACGAACTCCCTCCTGGTTGTTTGGGTCTATATATTTCCCAGTCTTATCCCAAGGGAATAGAACCTTGCACTCAAACCCATGTTTTTGGGATAGGATTTTCGCCAACATTGGCATACTTTCCTCTGTCCGATACTCTTCATCCCCTGCAACCAAAACGATTGTCTTCCCCTTTTCCGGATCATCATTGCCGGGAAGATGCAAAATCTCGTGATGCTCGGCAAAAAGAGAGGAAATTGAAAGTATAAGAAGGATTGAGAGGAAAACTTTCATGAGCCAAAATAAGAAAGATTACCTTTTGTTATTCTTTGTCAAAACCAAGAGCAGATTTTGTCGAGGAATAAGCACTCTTGCTTTTTTCTTTGATGTAAGTTCCGGTTTTGGTGACCCAGCAGCCTGAGGCAAAAAGAATTCCAAAAGTGAGTAATAGTGCGGTAAGAATTTTTGTGAATTTCATAATAAATAAATCAATGAGTTTTGTTTGTGACTAAGTTTAATCGAACTTCTCCATCTCAAACGATTGAACCTAATTCGACAAGTGAAATTTTACATTCTCAAGGAGTTTCAAAGGACAATAATTTTTGTATTCGTTATTTTGGGTATTGTTGATATACTAAACACATGTTTAAGAACATACCTTTTAATCGAGTTGAATGGGTAACAAGCGGATTTTTGATAGCCACCGCTTTATTAACAGTAACTGCTGTCCCTTGGTATTTTTGGACCTATGGGTGGGACTGGTTTATTTTTGCGGTATTTTTATACTTTTACATTTCAACTGGAATGAGCATCACGGTGGGATACCACAGACTTTTTTCCCACAAGGCATTTCAGGCCAAATGGCCGGTAAAACTATATGTACTACTTTTTGGAGCAGCTGCCTTTGAAAACTCAGCCTTGTGGTGGAGCTCCGAACACCGCAGGCATCACAAACATGTCGACACCGACGATGATCCCTACGATATCACAAAGGGATTTTTCTGGGCTCATATGGGATGGCTGATGTTCAAACTTAAGCCCGCCTCACCTCTCGATAATGTAGAAGACCTGAAAAAGGATAAATTAGTTTATTTCCAGCATCTATTCGTGCATCCACTTTCCTTTATTATGAGCTTCGGATTACCCGCACTGATTGGCTACATCTACGCAGTTTACACAGGTAACCTGTCTGCCACAGCAGGTGCCCTTGGCGGATTACTCATACCAGGGGTTGCCCGCGTTGTGATGGTTCAGCACGCTACTTTTTGCATCAACTCCCTTTGTCATATGATCGGGAAGCGTCCCTACTCAACCAGCCACAGTGCCAGAGATAGTTGGATCGCCGCAATTTTCACTATGGGTGAAGGATATCACAACTATCATCACGAGTTTCAATGGGATTACCGCAATGGTGTAAAACCCTGGCAGTTGGATCCCTCCAAATGGATTATTTGGACTCTCTCTAAATTTGGTCTTACCAGTGAACTTAAACGCGTTCCCAGAGAAAGAATCCTCTTGGCTGAGACCAAAGAAACCAAAAAACAGTTGCATACCCAAATTACTATTTTTCAGGAGTCCATCACGGATTCAGCAAACGAACTCGTCGTTCAGGCTCTCTCTACCCTCGAAGACTTGAGCGAAAGGCTCACCGAAGTTACGAATGAATTGCAGGAAGCGGCTAAAACAAAAATCAATCTATCAAAAGCTAAAATCCAAACACTTAGATCCGAAGTACGATCCGTCTTGGATGAGATAGAATCTGTGGGCAAACTAATGCCTGCCTGAAGTAATCTACCTCAGACGCAATTTCACAACCTGCAAAGGTTTGTGCCTTACACGGTCTCTTTGTCTTTGAAGGTAAGAAAGAAAATGACAAGTACCACCGCCGCAAGTACGGCGGGGAAATACCAGACATTTTCCCAATTTAAAGACCCTTCGACTGTTTGCTTACTGTTCCACCAACCATTGAGGATTCCCCCCACAAACATTCCTGCACCAAGAGTAACAAAGGCAATAAAACCTTGAGCACTTGAGCGAATGTCATCAGGGGCAGCTTTATCCACATAAAGTTGTCCGGTTACAAAGAAAAAGTCATAGCAAATACCATGGAAAAGTACTCCAAGATAAAGTAGAATGTGTGCCTCGGGAGTTGCCTGAGCAAATAGAACATATCGTAGAACCCAAAATGCCATACCAATCAAAAGCATTTTCTTGACTCCTAGTTTACGGAAAAACCAAGGTACTAGCAGAAGAAAAAAGATCTCAGAAACTTGCCCTAGGGTAAGCACTCCCTCGGAATTCGCCACTCCCATTTCTTTTAGAAAACCATTGGCAGACTGGAAGTAGAAAGAAAGAGGGATGCAGAGTAAAAAAGAACATATAATAAAAATGGCGAAGGATTTATCCTTCATCAAAGCCAGTGCTTTCAAGCCCAATACTTCAGCAGGGGTCACTTTCTTTCCTTTTAATTTGGGAGGAGTATTCGGAAGAGAAAAAGAATATAACCCTAGAAGAATCGATACCCCTGCACCGATCATAAACGGTTGCGATGTCATCGATATGGAAGTCCATTCAGTTGGCGGAACGCCTCCTCCAAGGAAGGCTGGCCACATTGCATGAAATTGATTCTCAAAAAAGAAACTACTCCCCACCAAAATTCCAGATGCAATCCATCCGATTGTGCCAAGGGTGCGAATCGGTGGAAATTGCCTTTGAGGATCTTCCATATTCTGAAAACACAATGAATTAGAAAGGGCCAAGGTCGGCATATAACAGATCAAGTGCAGCAGCAGAAAGGGGTAAAACTCATTCCAATCATTTGCCTGACCCACAAGATAAAGAAAAACTCCACCTAAAAGGTGCAGTACACCAAAGACTTTCTGTGTGGCAAAAAAACGATCTGCTATCATCCCCACAATAAAGGGGGAAATCATGGCAGCTACCCCTGTGGCAGCATATGCAGTTCCTCGAAGGCTTGCTTCCACTTCTAGCGTCCCAAGGTATGACCACATTGGGACATACCAGACACCCCAGATAAAAAACTGGAAAAACATCAATAAGCAAAAGCGGACGGTCAATGAGCTGTTCATAGGCAAAGTAATTTCATTCATGCTAGTAAGGGAGTGGGATATCAATCAATGAAAATAATTACTTACTTGCAATGACCTCCTTTTATTCAGTTCGAATCAAAATAGAGAATCTTTTAATTTTCATGAATGAACTTGCTTGAAACGGATGGCTTCTTATCAAATAGGTAAATGTCGAATAACGATTCACCTGTAGTCGGTGTTATTATGGGAAGCCAATCCGATTGGCCCACCCTTGAGAAATCCACCCAAACACTTTCTGAATTTGGAATTGCCTGGGAGGCTAAGGTGGTCAGTGCCCATCGCACGCCTGATTTGCTTTATCGATATGCAACCACAGCAGAAGATCGCGGCCTAAAATGTATCATCGCTGGTGCAGGCGGAGCTGCTCATTTGCCCGGTATGACCGCATCCATGACGATACTACCTGTCCTTGGAGTACCCGTTAAATCTAGAACACTCAATGGAGTGGACTCTTTGCTTTCCATCGTACAAATGCCTGCGGGTGTTCCCACCGCTACCTTTGCCGTAGGTGAGGCTGGTGCCACCAATGCCGCTCTTTTTGCCGTATCCATGCTTGCCGCAAATGGAGATGCAGATCTTTCCAGAAAATTAGTAGAATTCAGAGCGCAGCAAAAGGAAAAGATCGAAGGAAGCATACTCCCTTCCTCTTCGTAATTTAATGAATCCTGGAAAAGACGCTTGGATTGGCGTATTGGGTGGTGGGCAACTGGGAAGGATGCTCTCCCTGTCCGCTAGAAAAATGGGCTTTCATGTTTTGGCTTGGACAGGTGGTGATCGTTCGGGTGCAGCAAGCACGGCCGATCGAATAATCGATCAGTCTTTTGATGATTCAGATGCAATGGAGGAATTTACAAATTCGGTTCGGGTTGCCACCGTTGAATTTGAGAATCTTCCGATCGACACCCTTAAACAAGTTGAGGATAGAATTCCTTTACGCCCTGGAAGTCATGCAATTTCGATCTGCCAACATCGAGAAAGAGAAAAAAGATTTCTTTCAGACAATGGCTTTGGTTGTGCCAATTTCAGTTTAGCTCACGACCTTGATTCCTTCACTGAAGGGCTAAGTAAAATCAATTCCCCTGTGATCGTCAAAACTGCTGAATTTGGATACGACGGGAAAGGCCAACTCAGGTTACCTGCAAAGCTTTCCGCAACAGACATCCAAGATGCCTGGAAGCAATTCGAGGGCGGCCGAGTAGTGATCGAAGAATGTATCACTTTAGAGGCAGAATTATCTGTTCTTGTTGCCCGAAATCCTGAAGGCAAAATGGTTCATTACGATCCTGTTGAAAATATTCACCGAAACCACATTCTTGATCTTTCGATTGCTCCAGCAAGAATTACTGAAAACTATCAAAAACTTGCGAGCGAAACTGCACTGGCAATAGCCAATTCATTAGAATATGTGGGAATGCTTGCGGTTGAATTTTTCATTTCATCTGATGGCAGGTTGATAGTGAACGAACTTGCCCCTCGCCCTCATAATTCAGGGCATCACACGATCAATGCCTGCCACTGTTCCCAATTCGAGCAGCAGGCGAGGACTATTTGCGGACTTCCCCTTGGTTCAACGCAACTCGTGTCTCCCGTTATTATGATGAATTTATTGGGTGATGTATGGAAAGATGAGTTTACTCCACCCGATTGGGAAAAAATCCTTGAAATGAAGGGTACCTCCCTCCATCTCTACGGCAAAAGAAAGGCCAGGCAAGGTAGGAAAATGGGGCATATCACGATAATGGGAGATTCCACCGAGGAATGCCTATTGAAAACCCGCTCAATACGAAAAGAATTAAATCTTGCTGATTTTTAATCAGGTTTCTTTCCCCTAATGAATATAATTTATCAGTTCATTCCTTGCCTTAATTGAGTCAATTTGTCTCTCGTGACTTGCGATTAAATCATTAGTGTGCACTTCCGTCACTAATGACAAATAATGAATTACATAATTCCTTGATTATCAATACTTAGATTTTGGTATAAGAGTTGCAAAATCATAGAGAACTAACTCTCAACCAAAGGAAAAAAACATGAAAATTAATGACAAATACGAAATCAGTCCATTTGGGAATACCTTTGATTCCCTTTTTTCACTGCTCAGCAGAGGCGAAACTTGCGTCCCTTTTTCGCAAACTTCTTCACACAGTTTTGCGTGTGCAGACCCAAAAGTTAGATACAAAGACGAAGGCGATCAATTGCGCATAGAATTCCTTGTGCCGGGATGGAAAAAATCTGATCTTTCTCTCGCCATTGAAAACGGAAAAATCGAACTAAAAGCAGAACACGGCAAAGAAAAACCTACCGGTGGTTTATTTCAAAATAAAAATCTCCACATCCAAGTATCTTTGCCCGAAAACCTGGAGACTGATAAATCCAAAGCAAGACTGGAAGAGGGAATACTAAGCGTTTTAATTCCTGCAAATAAGGAATCGAAACTGTTTAAACTAAAAATTGCTTAGTTTAGAACAAAATTAGTAAGTTCATTAAAAAAACCTGCCTTTTTACGGGCAGGTTTTTTTGGAATGAAAATAAGACTTCTTTAAAACTTAATATACAAAACAGCATAAATGTAACTCAAATTATAATATAAATACATTTTGCGCTTAATTTTAAGCATTATTCAATTGTTAGTAGGTTATTTTTCGCTATAAATTAACACAATTCGTATGCGAATAGGTTATGCTATCTTTAGTCTCTTTTATTCTGTAATTTTACTGGGTAATTCGCCTCCCAG
>Ga0181572_10003573_pt1 | contig 10894 bp, 10 predicted proteins | sample 101ome_26_FD_133004 | JGI IMG/M metagenome (GOLD analysis project Ga0181572, IMG submission 133004) | Coastal salt marsh microbial communities from the Groves Creek Marsh, Skidaway Island, Georgia - 101408AT metaG (megahit assembly) | ecosystem: Environmental > Aquatic > Marine > Intertidal... | reverse complement strand
TGGTTCGAATCCAGTAGCCCCCACTAAAAAAAAGAGCCTCGCGAAAGCGGGGCTTTTCTTTTTGATTGGTGGAGTAATATATTTGATCCATGTTTAATCATCCGCTAAACGTCACTATTCTCTTCTTTGGATTTATTTTCATCAACCTAAATAGCCAACCAGAAATAGGAACCTCCACCACCACTTCGGTGAGTTCTAGTACTGTAAACACCAACTCCAATAAGAATGGCTCTGCTTCATCTACTTCACAAGACGGTTGCTCTAGTGCCTCGGCATCCGTGAGTGCATCAGGCGCCATTAAGTTATCAGCAAACTCAAATCAATGTTTTTTAGGCAACACGGCCGAGGCAAGAGGTCGTTGGACATGTAAAGATCCGTATTTGACAGGAACAAACGGCATTAAAGTGCCTTTGCAGATATCCTTTAGTCTTGATGGATCCATTGATATAGAAACCGAAGCCTCAAATAATTGGTCAGCAGCCTCGGCATCGCTATCCTATGACATTTGGATTTCACCTGGCTCTAAGACAAAAGGTAAACAATACATGGGGCACCAAGGAGGCGCAGAAGTTACCAATACCATGTATAATGATGGATTTGACGCCTCCGATGGCTATGTGGTTTTTAAACCATACGTTAAGGCAGAGAATACCTTTTTTGATATCACCGATAAAATGTCTAAAGTATTAGAAGAGTACGAGAAGCTAACGGACAAAGAAAAAGACGATAACGAATTAGGGTTAACGGATAAACTCAAAGGAGGTTTAGATAAAATCCAAGATTTACAAAAATGGCAAACAAACGCTCCCGAAATCTTTCTTGATTCCAATATTGTAAGGCTTTTGAATAACCTTGAATACCTTGGGATTTTAAAAGAGTTGGGTATTGGCGAGAATCTACCTGTTAGCTTTGGCGCCGATATTGAATATCATTACGACGCAAGAAAAGACATCAGTCTTGAGACAAGCGGCGAAATCTATATCATGGAAACCATTTTCCGTGTAACAGCATCTTCTACAAAAGAGCTACTGGAAAAGAGCAAGGCCAGTGCGAATTTTGGCAACACGTTTAAAATTTCAAAAGTAGAGATTGATCCTACTTTTCATCATGATTCCATAGATCCATCGGCATTAAGACTGGTTTTGGGAGATAGTATTTCTATTCCTGTTACTTGGGAAAACCGCCTCGAAAAACCTGAAATATCTATAAAAAAAGAAATCAACTTATATCCCAATCCGGTCAATCAATTTTTACAAATTAGAGTGGGTAATCTTGATGGTGCACAGATAAGTGTATTCTCTAATTCGGGGCGCGAGATTCACCGTATCGATGCGGTTGAAAAGAATCACAAATATTCCATCAATACAGAACAATGGAGCCAAGGTGTATACTACTTAACGACGTTCACGAATACCCATCAATACACAAAGCAAATTATTGTAACTCATTAATCTAGAAGACCTAATTTTTTTAGACGATTCAAAGAATACTTCGGAATCACACCAGTAGAATACATACAAATGGAGAAGATAAAGACCGCTAAGGCTTATTTAGAAATGCCCGACTCTAGTGTTAGCGAGGTCGCCCTTTCCTTGGGATATCAAAATATGAATCATTCTATTCGGTTATTCAAACACTTAGAAGGGGTCACCCCTAAAAAATACCAAATGAAAAAACGGGCGGAACGTTTAGCTTTTCATTGGAAATAATCTCATCGTTACGCTTCTTTCTATAAATTTGCTTTTATGAGAGAAGAATCGAGAGCGTTTTTACATCGTTACCTAGACAATGTTAGCCCAACAGGCTTTGAATATAGTGGCCAAAAAATATGGTTAGACTACCTTAAACCATACATTGACGAGGAAATCGTTGATACCTATGGCACTGCTGTAGGTGTGATCAATCCAGGAAAAGAATACAAAGTAGTTATTGAAGCGCATGCCGACGAAATCAGTTGGTTTGTAAACTATATTAGTGATGACGGATACCTATATGTAATTAGAAATGGTGGTAGTGACTTCCAAATCGCGCCGAGCATGAGATGCTTGATTCATTGTGAAAGTGGTGAAATTGTAAAAGGTGTTTTCGGATGGCCAGCTATCCACGTAAGGCAAGGCAAGAACCCTGAAGTAAAGCAAGAAAATATCTGCATTGATGTGGGATGCAATACCAAAGAAGAAGTTGAAAAACTTGGTATTCATGTGGGAAGCGTAGCTGTATTTGAAGCGGGTTCTGAATGGTTAAATCAAAAGTATTTAATCGGGAGAGCACTTGACAATAGAATGGGTGGCTTCATGATTGCTGAAGTTGCTCGTCATATCAAAGAGAATAATATTGACCTTCCATTTACATTGTATGTGGTGAATAGTGTACAGGAAGAAATTGGTTTGAGAGGTGCAGAGATGATCTCCAGAAGATTGAACCCTGATGTCGCTATTATTACAGATGTTACACACGACACCTACAGTCCTATGTACAATAAAAAACAACAAGGAGACACCAAATGCGGAAAAGGTCCAGTAGTGACATATGGACCAGCTGTACAGAACAATCTACTTCAATATATTATTCAAACAGCCAAGTCTAATAATATTGATTTTCAACGCAATGCAGTTAGCAGGTCTACTGGAACAGATACAGATAGTTTTGCATACTCAACGACGGGCGTTGCCTCTGCATTAATCTCGTTACCATTGAAATACATGCACACAACCGTAGAGATGGTTCACGAAGATGACATTGAGGGTTGTATCCAACTTATGTTATCTGCCGTCAAAGGATTAGAATCAGGACAAAGTTTTCAGTACACATAAACACGATGAGTTACAAACCGGATATACCCCAAGCACCTATATGGTTCAAACTACTCGTATATCCGGTTTTATTTTTGATTTCATTACTTCCTTTTCGTGTTCTTTATTGGATATCAGACCTACTCTATTTTCTACTTTACTATGTTATCAAATACCGAACGGCTGTCGTTCGGCATAACCTAGAACGAGCATTCCCCAACAAATCAAAACCGGAGGTAACCACATTAGAAATAGAGTATTACAAACACTTAGCAGATGTTTTTGTTGAAACAATCAAAGGTTTAAGCATAAGTAGGTCGGAAATCTTAAATAGAATGAAGTACCCGACTGAAAAGAACATCTTTGAAACGCTAAACAACGAAAATCAAAACGCATTTGTTGTACTTAGCCATTCTGGAAATTGGGAATGGGTCGCCTTAGCATCTCAACCCTACTGTCCACAACAGGTTTACTTCACCTATAAGCCATTAAGTAATCAAGGCTTCAATTGGCTCATGCACAAAATGAGAACACGATTTAGTGGTTTAGCCTTAAGCATGCAAGAAACTCCTCGAGCAATTACTTCTTTAAATGGCGCAAAGAAAAATTTTGTTTTAGCGCTTATAGGGGATCAATCCCCTTCCAACTTAAATGGATGTTACTGGATGAATTTTTTAAATCAGGAGACTGCTTTTTTAAATGGCCCTGCTAAACTCGCACACAAGTTTAACATACCCATTATTTACTTACGACAAAAAAAGGTACGTCGTGGCTATTACGAGGCTTATTTTGAACGATATAATACAGAAGGACAATCGTCAGACGAAATAATGAACTATATCTGCGATACAATGGAAAACGAAATCCAAAGTCAGCCCTTCACCTGGCTATGGAGCCATCGTCGATGGAAACATCTAAAACCTTGATTTGTTTAAGAATTATCGAATCAGTAAGTATATTTGCATTTAGCGATAAAGAATGAAAAAGAAAGTAGAGTTTGAGTCATCAGTAGCGGATTTAGCGAAACTAACTAAAGCCATCGGTCATCCGGCAAGAATTACCATTATGCTACATTTAATGGAAGAAGGTGCATGCACCTGCCAGCAAATTGTAGATGAACTCCCCTACTCCCAAAGTACCGTATCAGGTCACCTTCAGAAACTTAAGGAGGAAGGTTTGATTAAAATGAAATCACACAAGACCTCGAGTATTTACTCTATGGATAAAGAGGTTATCCAGAAAATGAGCAACCTATTGAATTCTACATTCAATTTAGGAGGTGAGAAAAAGCAATTGTCTCTTTTCTAAACCCTAACGGTAATCTTCAATAATTAAGCCCGTAGGTATCTTGGGCTCAATAAAGGTTGACTTTGCCGGCATCGTGTCTCCCTCGTCAGCTACGGCTCTAACTTCTTCCATTTGATTTGGAGCAAACAAGAAGGCTATATCAATATCGCCATTCTGCAGCTGTAATTTAATACTATCTAGGGGAGTGTCTCCTCGTAAAAACTGATAACGATCATCTTCTGAACTAGAGGACAAACCAAAGGCGGGCTGTAGAATTTTCTTTTCTACCACACGCACATCCAATTTATCTATGGCTTTGTCTCCCAACATTGACTCAGAAAGTTCAATTACACACCTACGATCTTTGGCAATACACAAAACCTGACCTTTTTTTAGGTCTTCGTAGCCAAGAGAATGGCCAATTTCGTAGTGATGAATGCGATGCTCCTCTAAAAAATCCCACAGGATCGTGCTATCGACTCCTTTCAGCATTCTAAAAAAGGGCTTTATCAGCAATTCAGATTCATCAGCGATTAACGCCATAATTCCTTTACCTGAATTATTACCAAACCTTTCAGTAAGGTATCTAGAAGATGAGGCACATCGATGGTGACCATCGGCAATATACAATGAAGGCAATTTATTCAATAAATTACAGACTAAATCGATTTCTTCTTTAGTTTCAACCTTCCAAACTTTGTGCGTGTTATAAAATTCGTCAGAAACACTGAGATCTGCTTCTCTTTCACTTGTAATGGCGAGAACTAGCTGGTTCAATTCAAGGGGTAACTGTTGACTCAGTAGAACCGGTTCGGCCATAGACTCCAATGCAGAAATATGCCTAACTAATCTATTCTCTTTACTAGTTAGTGTATTTTCATGCTTCTTGATTCTTCCGTCTAAGTAATCTTCGGCATCAACCCCAACAATCCATCCAGCGATCTTTTTACCAGAGTGATGAGTTTGTTCATACAGAAAAACATTTGGCTCATGAACCAACAAAAACTTCTCTTTTATGAGCTTGCTTAAATTTGCTCTCGAAGCATCATAAAACGCTTGGGTTTCAGACATCAAGGAGGAATCCAAGAATTGTGGCTTCACCACTCTTAAATATGATTCAGGCAAGGCTTGAGCCTTAGACTGTAAAACCTCAGCACTTAACTTTCCTGAACCAAGAGATGCAATTCGTTGTGCATCATCTTTTTTAGGCAATAAGGTCTTTATAGGAAATACCCTCATTGCAGATACTATACAAGGTGCTGGATGATTTTTTCAGCTAACTCGATTCCAACCCTCTGCTGAGCTTCTGCTGTACTTGCTCCAATATGTGGGGATAATGAAGCATTATCTAGATGAAGCATTGTATCGTTAACAGGTGGTTCACTTTCAAATACATCTACTCCAGCAAAAGCTACTTTTCCAGAATCAATTGCATTCTTAAGGTCATTTTCATTAACTACACCTCCCCTAGCACAATTCACCAATACGACTCCATCTTTACACGCGTTCAACTCTTCTTTACCAATTACCTGAGCGGATCCAGGAGTATGAACGGAAATGATATCTGATTCAGACAATACTTGTTCCATACTAACACCCTCGAGGGTGACTTGGAAATTGTGATTACAATATTGTTCGTGTAGTGCGATGGTCAGGTCAAATGAACGGCCCTTGTAATCGTATAACAAAACCTTCATACCAAGACCAATAGCCATTTTAGCCACCTCTTGCCCGATACGACCAAATCCAATAATTCCAATAGTCTTGCCTGTAAGTTCAAAACCTTTGGAAGCTTTTTTCTTTAGCTCCTTAAATCGTTCTTTTCCCTCCGTTGGCATGATTCTATTGGTCATGTGAATCATTCGCGATACAGAGAATGCATGTGCCATCACAAGTTCTGCAACAGAACGAGAAGAAGCATTAGGAGTATTCACCACTGTAATTTGAGCTTCTCCCGCAGCTTTCAAGTCGATATTATCTAGCCCAACGCCTGCACGAGCGATTAATTTGAGATTCTCGGCAGCTGAGATAACCTCTGCATTCACTTTGGTTGCACTTCGAACGATCAATACATCAAATTCAGAGATGCCATTTATCAACTCGCTTTGTTCAATTTTGTCTGTGACTACCTCAAAACCAGCCTGTTCCAATAGCGACTTTCCTATTGCATCTATTCCATCGTTTGCTAATACTTTCATCTGAATTATCCGTTAAATTTATTTATTACATCAACAAGAGCTTGAACGCTTTCTATGGATAGAGCATTGTATAATGAAGCGCGATAACCGCCAACACTTCTGTGCCCTTTCAATCCGCTTAACCCAGCTTCTTTACAAGCCTGGTCAAACTTTGATGATAAACCTTCATGTTCAGGTTTAAATACGAAACAAGCATTCATGTGACTTCGCGAGTCTTCCCTTGCTGTACCCTTAAAATATGGAGAAGCATCAATGGCATCATACAGTAAAGAAGCTTTTTCATTATTGCGCTTTTCCATTCCTTCAAGACCTCCATTATTCAATACCCACTCCATGTTATACTTAGAAACTAAAATTGGAAAAACAGGAGGAGTATTAAACATACTATCCGCATCCGCATGTGTTTTGTAATTCACCATACTTGGGATGTGTCTGTCAGCCAATTTGTTATACATTTCTTTTTTGATCACAACCAAAGTAACACCTGCAGGTCCCATATTTTTCTGTGCTCCAGCATAGATTATATCGAATTTAGTAACATCTATTGGTCGTGAGAAAATATCTGAACTCATATCGCAAATCATCGGTATGTCCGAGTCAGGAAACTCCTTTATTTGCGTCCCAAAAATGGTGTTATTGCTTGTACAATGAAAGTAATCAGCATCGGATGAAATAGTATAGTTGCCGGGGATATAATTAAAATTACCGTCTTCACTTGACGCACAAACGTCTATCTCTCCGTAGCCCTTTGCTTCTTTAATGGCCTTTTTAGACCAAGTGCCTGTGTTTAGATAAACCGCTTTTGTCTTCAGGAAATTATGAGGGATTTGGAAAAACTGCGTTGATGCCCCGCCCTGTAAGAATAACACATCATAATCATCAGTGAGATTTAATAACTTTTTAACCAGTTGTGTAGCTTCATCTGCAACTTGAACAAATTGCTTACTTCTGTGAGAGATTTCAAGTACACTTAAACCGGTATCTGAAAATGATTTAAGGTCTGCGCTGCTTTTTTCAATGGCGTAATCCGATAAAATTGAGGGTCCCGCCGAAAAATTGTGAATCTTTTTGCCGTTTGTCATAAACGCCTACAATTTTACGCCTATTATTGTGAGAGACCAAACCTATGAAGCTTATAACTAGGATTATTCATGTTATCTTATTGTTTCTCGCATCTGGTTCTGTCATGGGGCAATACGAAGGATTGGATAGCAATAGGCGGCAATCTAATCAAAAACAAGAGGAAACACCATTTGCAGATGATATTGTAGCCTATCGTTACAAGGATATGGCCTATTCAGGGATGGATTTTACGGTATTTGGCACGGGAATATCCTATCATTTAGAACTAGCACCTTACACAGGTGTTCATTTTAATGAAAAACTATACGCCGCCGTTGGTGTTACAGGATCTTACTACGGAGATAATTACATCCCCATCAATACCTTGGTAGGTGGAACCTTTGCGTTTGTTCGAATACCAGTGGGTTCTATTTTTCTACATGGAGAATACCGATATCAGAATGCTATCAATAGTTATGACAGACCAGAACGAGAATGGTTTGGAACTCCTATTATAGGAGGTGGCTATAACTCAGATGGAAACCTTTCTGCATATGCCTTGGTTGGTATTGCGTTTAATCCCAAATTTGCCTACACCAATTCAATTGGAAGTTTCGTTTACCGATTTGGCTTTAGGTTTTAATGACACAAACTTCAAAGTTGGATTTCAAGGGAAGAATTGATTCGCATTAATTAATTAATCAACCCAAAACTACCGAACACATACTTAGTGAACCTCCAATTGAAATATCATTGAAGAAATAGTGTTGTTCATCGCTTTTGGCAAGCCCCATGGTATACAATAAAGGCAAATAATGCTCGGCTGTGGGAATGGCTAGATTCATTTCCATTCCACTACGCTCTACACGAGATAACCCTTTTAAATCTCGGGAAATAATAAGATCCTTGATTTTCGAATTGGCTGCCTCTGCCCAATCATAACCAAAAGGTTCTCTTAACTTATTCCAATCAACCATCCTTAGGTTGTGAACGATATTACCACTACCGATAATCAAAACTCCTCGATACCTTAAAAAGTCTAATTCTCTTGCGAGTTCAGCATGTTGTTCCATGCTTAAACCTCTATCTAAACTCATTTGAACAACAGGAACATCGCAATTTGGATATAAATGCTTTACTACCGTCCAAGTTCCGTGATCTAAGCCCCATTGATAATCTAGTTCTTTAGGGAATTTACTCGGAGTTGTCACGATTTCATTCGCTAGAGATGGGTCACCGGGAGCTGGATAGTTCTCTTGATACAAAGCTTCGGGGAAACCACCAAAATCATAAATAGTTCTTGGCGATTCCATCGCTGTGATTCTTGTGCCATATGTTTCCCAATGTGCCGAAACACAGACTATTGCTTGAGGCTTTGGAAGGCACTTACCTAATGTTTTAAATCCTTCCACAAATACATTATTCTCAATGGCATTCATGGGGTTACCATGACCAATAAAAGCCACTGGCATCTTCCCTGTTTCTGAAAATCCAGCGGCTAAAGATGCTAGGGACTTAATATTCATGGATTAATAAAACTATTTAAAAATGCCTACTTGCATCCCTTGAACAAGACGCGCATTATAAGCAAAAGGAAACTTCCCTTAAAAATATAGCGATAGCAAATAAGGGAACAACCCTAAGGCAAGAATGACAGAAGAGATGACCACAGAACAAATAGAACCCCAAGACCAATTCCATTGGTTTGGAGTATCGCTCTCGGTTCTAAATGCATACTTAAATGGCTTGAAATAATAACCAATAGATATTATTGAACCAAGCAATGCAATCATTACTCCCCAAAATTGAGGACCAAAGGCGGTTGAAAACAATTGATATTTACCTATAAATCCGATGGTGCCAGGAATTCCAGCAATAGATAAGGTTGCTACAACCAATGCTATTGTATCTGTTCTATTGGTAAACGTCAACCCTGTAAATATTTCAAATCCGTTCTTATCACCATTCGCATATTTATCAAATAAGTAGAACAACAACGCTGTTGAAAGTCCATATGCCAATAGATAAGAACCTAACACTGACATATCCTGCATTGATGTTAATGCAAACAACAACAAATATCCAGCATGCGAGATACTAGAATATGCTAACATCCTTTTAAAAGACTTCTGCGCAAAAGCGGCAATGTTACCACCTAATATGGTAATCGCTGAAATTGGAAGCAACCAGTTTGATGTCCACTCTAACATTGGCAAGAAGGCCTTCATGAAATTAGCCAGTGCTACAAAACCTGCAATCTTCACAATAACCGCCATAAATGACGTTACTCGATTTGGGGATCCTTCGTATACGTCAGGGCTCCAAAAATGAAAAGGAACCGCACTCACTTTAAATAGCAAACCAACCATTACCAATATCATTCCCGCTTTCATCAATACTGGGAAATCACCGAAATGTTCTGAGAAACTTAATCTTAAAAACATTTCCTGATACGTCATAACTGCACTTCCTCCGTACAAGAATGCAGCGCCTAACAAAAAGATAGCCGATGAAAACGCACCCATCAAAAAGTACTTTAATGCGGCTTCATTCCCACTGATATTATCTTTATCGCTTCCTGCCAATACAAATAACGGAATAGAAAGCACCTCAATTCCAAGAAACAACACCACTAAATGCTTCGCACCTATCATCAAAATACCCCCACATAAGGAAAAAGCCATCAGAGCTAAAATATCCACCCCTTTACGATTTGCAGCGGGCATAAGATTTATGATGATAGCAGCCAATATTGACAATACTCCCACCATTTGTAAACCAAATGCATCAAAATCAACCATATGCTTAGGAACCCAAACAAATAGCTCATCAAACGCAAATATGGCTTTAGACTCTAGAAACGCAAAAATGCCTGACAAAGCCAATAGAACTGCGAAAAATGGTTTGACTTTTTTCTCCTCTGCATTGATTCCAGCGAACATCAAGGCGATACTGCCTAAGAATATCATAGAAATGGCTATCACGACATTACTCCTTTCGTATTAGATATGGTGGTTAATATATTTTTTACCGCAGGCTCAAATATCTCTATGAACCATTGGGGAAATATCCCTATAACAATTACCATTATAGCAATGACTACCAATGGCAGTGTATTTACTAGGGCAATAGGCTTATTCTCTTCCTGTGGTTCGCCTAGCATGCTAAACTGGAACATCCTTAACATGTATACCGCACATAAAATAATGGTAAGTCCAGCAAACACAACATACGTAGTATCGTAATCAAAAATTGACTTTAACAACATAAATTCACCTGGGAAACCATTCGTTAATGGTGCTGCTGCTGTGCCAATAATGATTAAGAAAAATAAAATGGTAAACCATCGATTGACTTTTGCCAAACCTCCTAACTCTGCAAAATGTCTACCCCTATAGGTCTGTTGTATAAGATCAATGGCCATAAACAAACCAACGACATTTACCCCATGGACAAACATCTGCAATAACGCTCCGTTCATACCCGTTTCCGTCATGGTCATGATTCCCGCAGCAATTAATCCTACGTGAGATAATGAACTGTAGGCAACAAGCC
>Ga0181572_10003557_pt1 | contig 10918 bp, 6 predicted proteins | sample 101ome_26_FD_133004 | JGI IMG/M metagenome (GOLD analysis project Ga0181572, IMG submission 133004) | Coastal salt marsh microbial communities from the Groves Creek Marsh, Skidaway Island, Georgia - 101408AT metaG (megahit assembly) | ecosystem: Environmental > Aquatic > Marine > Intertidal zone... | reverse complement strand
CGATTACTAATTCATAAATTGGAAAACCCGGTGGTCTTGAAGGTATGTATATATTATATTTTTCAAAATTCTTTAATGTTCCAATTAAGGCATAAGAATCCCAATCAGAGCCAATATTAGCTTTTAGAAAATTTGGGATAAACAATATTGAAGTTACTAAAACGGACAAAGAAAAGTAGATATTTTTTCTTACAATATTTATCACTAATGATGATTATATACTTTTAAAATCGTAACTAATTAAATTCATTTTTTAGATTTTGACAATAAATTAAAAACATCACATGTGGAACAATTAAAAACCTTGGATAAAAGAACCTTGGATCATAAATCGCAAATGGTGCAATAATAAGAACAATTGGCAGTATTTCAAGAAAATATCTACTCCAAATTATATCTTTTCTATTTTTAGCAACATAAAATAAAAATAACAAGATTGATATAAAAAACACTAAAGGTAATAATCTTCCCGTTCGATTAAATATATTTTCACTAAAAGGATTCATAACAACAAAATCAAAATTTCTAAGGATATTTAAGTAAATATTTATGACAAAATCATTAAATTTGAAGCTTTCACCTAGTACCTCTCCTTGGTAATTCCAATCATCAGTAAGTATTAAAAATTTTTTACCGTAGTAAAGATTGTGAATCGATGGAACAAGTGCAAATAACGAAAAACCAAAATATGTTTTCTTATTTCTAGATAAAATTACAAGAGCAATTATTCCTAAAACTAAATTTACTCTGTTAAACATTGCTAGACCTAAAATAATTCCAGAAACTAAAGGATAGTTATTTTTCAATTTTTCAGATTTCAAATAAAACATAATCAGAATTAATGAAAAAATTTCAGACATCCCATAAATAAAAATTCTATTAATTGCATTAGATGTCAAATAGATGAAAGCTATATAAGCGAATACATTTTTTTGGTCAACTTCAAATTTTTTATTAACTATTGATAAAAATGCAGCTAAAGAATTCAGTAAGATGAAAATATATTTAAGTCGTTCTCCAAAAGCTATATGTAAAAAAAATAGAAAATACCTTGCTCCGGGAGAATATGTATATACACCTTCTCCACCTTCTAAAAAATTTCCCTCGAGCACTAGTCTTGAAAAATATTCATAAGTTAATGAGTCACTTCCTCCTGGCCTTATGTATTGATCTAAAATTTTAAAATCAATATCCAAAAGCAGGAAAGTAGTTAAGGCTGAAAGAACAAAAATTTCTGCTGGATTTAATTTATAAATATAAAAAAATAAAAACACAGTTAAATAAATAAAAACTGTAAAGGAGTCGATAATTCCAAAAAGAGGTAATAAAGATATCAAATCATGATTTTGGGTTAAATAAAATAATATCAATGCAAAAGAAATAAACATTCTTCTATTTTTTAAATATCTAGTTATTTTTTTTGAATAAAGATTTTCCCGATAATTATATAAAAGATTTAACAATATTATTATGAACAGCAATTCTGAGAATTTAGTTAGGTTAGTCTTTTCAGATTTCAATATATTCATATCAGTATCAAATATTTGAATACTTGCATATCTGTCTGCAGGATATTCGATCTCCCGTTCATCAATTATTTTTATTGGGTTATCTTTATCAAACTTATAATAAATATCTATTTCAGCTCCTTGAATTTCAGTAAGAGTTATTTTCTCATTAGCAATATAATTTTGTGCATTGTAAATTCTCTCTTTGTTTTTATAAATTTCAACGTCACCTAAGAAAACAACATTAATACTATTTGTATCCGAGCTAATTTTTTTTGAAAGTTCTAATTCAAAAGGTAACCATTTTCTGTCAAGGTTTCCTTCGCCCCTGTGATTAAACTTTTTCGAATTAAAAAAACCAAGATGAAAATTAGAAGCATTTGCTCCTAACCATTCAATCTCAGGACTTGAAACAAAGTTAACTTCTTTTACATAAGTTGTTTTTTCAAGTGTATTAAATTGGTAATTTTTTTCACATGAAAAATCATAATCTCTAGTTTGGCTAATTTCTTCAGGTGCTCTTGGAGTAATGTTGTCTTGATAACACAATTCCCATAAATTTGTGGTTTGCGTTAATAAAATTACTTTGATAATAAAAATTGAAATTATGGAATATAAAAAAATTTTTCTTTGTTTAATAATTTTCAAACCTGCATATATTGAAGTAACTAAAATAATAAATTCGTAAAAGCTATCTATTGGCAAAGATGGGATTAATGAACCACTATTTTCTGGAAATAACAATAGAAAAATATACAACAAAAAGAGAATATGCTGAAAATTAATCTGTTTTTTCACAACTAAAATGATATTAATGAAATCAAAACTGTTTTTTTTAGAAAAACTATATTTAGTGTTTTCTATCATACTAAATTTGCTTGTCTTTCTTATTACTTATATTAATTACAGCAGCCATAGAGGTACTGATTTTGGAATTTATAGCAACTATATAAGATATTTTTTATATAGTGAAACTTTTTCTCTCAGAGAACAAACAGTTGGGTATTTTTCGATCATAGCTAAATTTATAAATCTTAAGAAAGATACTTTGTTGATATCGGTTGATTATGAGAATCTTATTTTTAATTATGGAATACAAATTGGGAATTATTTTTTATTTTTAATTGGACTATTTGGGATTTATAAAATTTTAATCTTTATTGGATTAAGCAAAATATCATCTTATACATTACTAAATCTTCTTTCATTATTTCCTCCTCTGATTGGTTTAAGAATGATACTTAAGCCCGAAATTATGGCTTTTGCTTTTTTGCCTTGGGTAATTTACATGATTATTCTTTACAAACAAAATTTTAACAAAATTTTATTAATTTTAATGTATCCAATGATTCCACTATTGATGAGTACAAAAGCAAGCGTCACACTTATGGTTGGTTTAACTATATTTCTATTTTTCGGCAAGGATGCGTTTAAAAAGGAGGTATTACTCCTTGGAGTTATAAGTTTAATTACAATGCTTGTATTAATTTCTGAAAGTTTCCAAATAACAAATATTTATTTATGGGAGCATAAAAGCTTAGACGGTTACGATAATGTAGCTCCTTTTAGTTTTTTGTATTCAATAAATCAAGAATTGTTTACAAGTCCATATAGGGAATCTCAGTCAACATCTATGTTGGGAATACTACTTTTAGACACTTTTGGAGATTATTGGCAAAGATACTGGTTTCACGAAGATGGGTATTTTACTAATCAATATCCAGGCAATAGAGACTTAATTAACTTTGGCATAATGTTTTCTTTAATATTTTATATAGGGTCTATTTATTTTCTCCTTAAAGAAAAAAATGTTATTTTAAAAAAAATTGGAGTAACAGGATATATAGGAATATTAGTTTTAATTATTAATTCTATGAATTTATTTCCTTTTCTTGGTAAAAACTTTAATCCTAGTAAAGGAGATCCAATTAAGACACATTATTTTTCTTTTCTATTAGCTTTTACTTTTATTTATTTATTCATTAAATTTTTCAAAAGAAAAAAACAAATATACTCCCTACTCTTTTTACTAGTCATGATTTTTTTCTCATTCAAACTTATTAATCCTCCATCTTTAGAAGCAATTAAAGATGAACAAACCATACTTAACAAAGTTCATTTATTAAGCCCATGTTTTTTAGGCGATCCGCTTAATTCTCTCATTAATTATTCCCACTCGTGGTGTAGCGAAGAAGAGTTACTTGAAGCAATTTGTTATAGAGAGTATGACGAGAATCTTTTGCCAGTAAAAGAGAATGATTATTTTATTTTTCCGAAAGATGAAGTTTATGGTACTAAAAACTTAGTTAGTGACAATAATGTTGTTACTATAGCAAACTATTTTGAATGTTTAAATTACGTAGAAGGTGGATATATTCCACAAAGTGTTGAAAGTTATTTTTCAGACTATAAAGCCAGGACACCCTTTGTATTTAATTTTATATTTTTAATTAGTATATTTTCTATCTCTTATATCCAATTTATTAAAAAATATCTTAAACATGAAACTCTTTAGTATCAAAGCAGTTGTTTTATTTCTTTTAATATTTAATTTCACAATTAATTATTTTATTTTGAATTCTAGTTATGAATATTTTTTTCAAATTCCTATTAATTCTCGTTTATTATTCTTTTTATTTTTTGCTGTTCTATTTTTTTTAGTAAATTATTTCTTCATGATCAGTTCGACAATCAAAGAAATTAATTGGTTTATGTTTATATTTTTATTTTTTAGTTTATTAAATTTTAAAAATATAGACCCCGTTTATTTTTGGGAAACAATTCCTGATGCAGTAACTTATAAAAATTTAGGCTTATCATTTTTAGAATGTTTTAGATTGTCTCTTAGTTGTAATGAAAGTCCTTATCTTTTGTTTCCCATTGGACAACCACTGTTATCAGGTTTATTTTTTAAATATATTTATTCTTATGCTTACTTAATTAATACTATTTGTATTGCAATAGTCATATATATTCTTGACTGGATTTGTAAAAAACATTATAAAAAAACTACAGGATTAGGTTTTTTGTATTTATTATCGCACTCCCTAATTTTTGAGTTAACACCAATGCAAATTAGCGAGGTAACTTTTACTTTTTTTATTTTTCTTTCTGTATTTGTTTTTTTAAAAAAGTACAAAAATTATATAAATATTTCTTCAATTCTCTATGGAATATCAATATTGATAAGACCTATAGGAGTAGTATTTATGCCGATATTCATTTTCGTTTTCAGAAAAAAAATAAAAGGAATTATTGCTGTCTTTTTAATTCTTTTACTAGCAGCAAGCTTAAATTACTTTACATCAGAAAAATTTACAGTATCAGATATTAATGTTGACTCAAGAGAAGATGGTCTTGTTCAAAACTCTGGTTACTTTGATTATTTTATAGAAATTATTAAAAGTGATGCTGAAACACAAAGAAAATTTATTTTATTTGTTAGTGAAAATTATTCTAATCTTTACGGTGAATCTTCAAAGGACTGTATTTTCAGCAAAACTTGTTTTTTCTACAACCCAAAATACAATATAGACGGAACAGTTCCAAAATATTTTAGCAATTCTTCTTTAGGAGAGCGAATAGAAAAGTATCTCGAAATATTTTATGAATTAAGAGCCCCCCAAAAATTTGGAATGATTTTGCTACCTCTGTTTACATTATTTCCTTTATTATTTAAGAGGTTCAAAATTGAAAAATTGTTTGCCTTATCATCTCTACTGTTGATATTTCCTACGCTTTTAACTGTTGAGTATGGTAATCGTTGGAATTTTACTTTACTTTTTTTAACAAGTTTAATTATTGAAATGACTACTAGTAATATTATTTACAAACAAAAATCAAAATGATAATTAACCACAAAGATATAAAACAGAGATATGACATAGTAATTATCGGTGGTGGGATTGCTGGCCTTGCATTGTCTAGGTTTTTAAATTTAGAAAATAGAAAAATTTTAATTGTTGAAGCCGGTAACTTTAAATTTGATAGAGAAATAAATAATAAATCTTTTGCAACCTCCAAAGAACTAGGCAATTGGCCATCTAAGAATTATTCGTCTTTTTATTCAAGAGTCAGAATGTTTGGAGGAAATGCTAATGTTTGGGGTGGATGGTGTATGGAACTCGACGAATATGATTACAAAAATAATGAAATTTGGAATTCTTTAAAAGATGATTTAAATAAGCATTATTTGCAAGCCTATAAATTACTAAATATAAAAACAAAATCGATTGAAAATTTGAAACTAAATTTAAGAACTGTTGATCCATACATGATAAATGTATCGCGGGGAAATTTTATTAATGAATGTAGAAATTACGTAATAGAGAATAAAAATATTGATTTGCTCCTAAACTCCGAGTTAATAAAAATTAGCTTAGAAAATGATTTAATTAATAGCATCATAATTCAAGATCATGAAGGTGTTGAAAGTATTGTAAATTTATCGAAACTTATTGTTTCAACTGGAGGAATAGAGGCGACAAAAATTATATTGAAAAACCTGCCAAAAAATAAACATAATAAAAATTCAGGCAAGTTTTTCATGGAGCATCCACAGATACAAGTAGGAAGAGTAAAGATTAAGAATTCTGAAATTAATAAATTCATCAAGAATTTTGCACCCCCAACTGCAAGACATTTATTTGATGATAAATTAAATATTAAAAAAGATAAATCTTTTTCAGGATTTAAGTCGACTAATCAAGAAGTTAGAAATTATTTTGTCTTAAGAAGCTCAGATGTTTATCAAAGCAAAGGTCTTTATAGATTGAGACATATAATTCTTACTAAATCCATTTCATCCACAGGAAAAATAACAATAAACGACACTGCTAATCTAATTCTTGATATTTTCAATCTTATATTTAAAAAATTTCTAAGCTTTTTTTCTCTACATAACTCGTACGCGGTTGTTTTACATCTTGAGCAAAAACCAGATAAAAGAAATCAGATATTTTTCGACGATAAAGAAAACCTAATCTTAAATTGGAATTTTACAGAAGACGATTTAAATAATTTAATGCAGTCGATTAAAGACTTAAATATAATATTTAATGAAATGAACGCTCAGTTTTATTTAAAAAATATTTTCAAACAAGACACTAAAGAATTAAATAAATATCTTAAGAAAAATATTTTTGGTATTGGTCATCACCTTGGTACCACAAGAATGGGTAAATCTTCTAATGAGTCTGTTTGTGATACAGATTTAATTTATCACGGCATAAATAATTTGTATTTAAATAGTACTTCAGTATTTCCTACAGGAGGAATTGCAAATCCTACACTAACAATGCTAGCTTTAACATCAAGGCTTGCAGAAAAGTTAAATAATGAATGATCGCATAAATAAATCAAATGACGATATTAAGAATCTTTATAAAGAATTTTTTAATGCCGGCCAAGTTGGACTTTTAAATAAATTCGAATTTTCAAAAGAAAAAATTATAAGTGCAAAGGGTAGCTCACTTTTTACAGAATCAGGGAAGGAAATTCTCGATTTAACATCGGGTTTTGGCACCCAAAATCTTGGATATAATAACAAACAGATAATTAATGAAAGAATTAATTTTGTAAAAAATGACCAGCTACCATTTTCGAGACTGTTCTTTAATGAAAATATTGCAAATTTAGCAGAAAAAATGTCTTCTATGCTTCCAGGAAATTTGAAATACTCATTTTTTTCTAACTCTGGTGCAGAAGCAAATGAAGGCGCTTTGAAACTTGCTTACAAGTATCATGAAGGCAATAGAAACTTATTGATTCATAATAAAAATTCATTTCATGGCAAGCTTATTGCTACTTCTCAAATTACAGATTCTCCTGAGGTATATTTTGATTTCCAGAATAGTCTTAAAACACTATGTTTAGACTTAGAAGACCTATCCTTATTTGAAAAAACCGTACAAGAAAATTTAAATGATATTTATGCTGTAATACTTGAACCTTTTAGTGCATCTCTAGCAAAACCTCTTAACTATGATTTACTTTTATCAATTCAAGATATTTGTAATCAAAATGATATTGTTGTAATTTTTGATGAGGTTTATTCCGGTTTTTATAGAACCTCAAATCTATTTTACTTTATGAACAATCAAAATCTTTCTCCAGATATAATTACATACTCAAAAAGCTTTGGTGGCGGAATTGCATCTATATCAGGATATACATCTACAGATAAAGTTTTTCTTAAGGCATACGGATCTCAAAAAGATGCACTTCTTCACTCATCAACGTACTCAAATTATGTCGAAGAATCTAAAGTTGCATTAAAGTCATTAGAAATTTTCTCAGATAAAAATTTTTTGAAGGATCTTGAAAACACAAGAAATTATTTAATTAAAAGGATTCAAGAATTAGAGGATATTAATCATGTGGTTTCTTTGTCTGGCGATGGATTTCATTGGGGATTGAAGTTTGAAAAAGTAAATATTTTAAATTTAGATAAGTTACTTAAACTAGTTCCTATAGAAATTACTCAAGACCCAAGGTTTATTGAAAAGCTTTATGTGAGTGCAATAATAAACTATTTGTATGTTAACTTTGATATTCTTTCATATGCAGGTTTTAACGCAGAGATAAAACTCTTTATCAGCCCTCCTTTAATAATTACTAACAATCAAATTGATCACGTAATAGAAGCTTTAAAAGAAACTATAGAAAAACAACCTGTTACTTTAATTATCAATTTTGTTAACAATTACTTATTAAGATTGTTTGGCAAAGGTTAAAAAATAGAAATTAATTTAATTAGTATTTAACTATGCTACTTAAAAATTTTTTTTCAAAACTATTAATTATTCTTTTTCTAGCAACCTGTTCACAATTTAATCCCAAACAAACACAAGAACTAGTAAACGAGACAACAGTATCCACTTCCACTACTGTAGTTGAGCAGGCAATTGAAACCACCACCACATCAACAACTTTAATTGTTGAAGAATGTACCGGTGAAAATAATACAAGTATTGACTTTACTGAAATAAAAAATGTACAAATATTTCTCAATAAATACGGATTTAATGCTGGTGATGAAGATGGGTATTTAGGAAACCAAACAATAAATGCAATAAGAGAATTTCAAAGATATGCAGGATTATATCCGGATGGAGATGTAGGGCCCGTAACCAGAGATAAAATGAACAAATGGACTGGATGTGAAGAAAAATCAAATTTTATTCAAGATACAACAACCACTACTCAGCCCAGTAACAAAGAAGATGACTCTGATACGACATCAACAACAACTATCACTACTACTACAACAGTGCCAATAAATACTGAAACAGTTTTTAATGAAAATTTTGGATATTTTCCGTCTGTATCGTTAATAGATAATCAAATACAAACAATTATAAAAGGTATAAATAATTCTAGCTCTCTGTGTGGAACTCCCTTTTATAATAATCTTGATAGTGGTATCTTAAATTTATATCAAAATGGAAACACAAAATTCAACAACTTCTTAAGTAATAAATTTGAAATTTCTAATTCTACAACAGAGATTAAGTCAATATCTAATGGCAAAATAACGATTCAAATAAATGGAAATGGTGATAATGCTTATAACTTTTATTTTATTGAACCATTTAGCTCAAATATTATTTCTTTAACTCCAGATAATATAAAAGTTTCACCAGGCCTAACTGAAGCAGAATTTAATAAAAGTAATTTAAAAAATGGTTATTGGTTTTATAGTTTTGCGGAAAATGGTAGTGGTGAAATTGTTAAATCGTCTGGTCTTAGAGAGTTTTCTGTAAACCCTAGCATTTCTCAATTTAGGGATTCACAAAGTAATGTAGAAAAAATATTCTTTACAACAAATAATCAATTTATATCATCAGGTCAAAATATAAGTAGTACTGGTAGCGTTGAGATCTCGTATATTACTGATCAAGTTTATACAACTAAAGACAATACAGCTTCAGCAATAAATTTAAGTGATTCAGTTATTACTCTATCTAATGATAATCAAGCTAATCCAAATGAACTTTTGTTAATTAATAATGAAATTATGTTTGTTCTTTCAAAAAATGGCAGTCAATATACAGTTGAAAGAGGTTACTTGAACTCAATACCTGGTGAACATGCAACATCAACTTCAGTTAAAAATATTAGAGAAATTTCAGAATCAAACATAGTGAGTGATTTTTCATATTTAATTATCAGGAACGAGGAAGGTCTAAGATTTCAGGTGCCTTTGTATGGTGAGTTGTCATTGAACAAATTTACATTAAGTGGATGTCCTAATGGCAGGTATTCGTTTGAGCAAATTACAACATTTGGATGGAGAGAACAAGGTTCTTCCGTAGTTTCTTCATCAACCAATAAAAACCTTATCAATTCAATCTTTAATAAAGAATTGGTTATAACAAATAGTTCACTAAATTACTTACCTCCAGAATTAAAAGGTTTAGACCCTAGTTCAGGCGCTTTCTTAAATAATGGTCCAAGAGATATCACTATTAGCACTGGAGATTCTGTAACGTTTAATTTCAAAGGCTTACAAACAAATTCATCAGATGTTAAATTTGTTAAATTAAACTTTCAAATGATTCCAACAGACAGTTCGAAACTCACTAAAACAAAGTCCGTATTTCAAAACGTAGATTCAGCAAATTACAACTTTGAGATTAATTTTAGAACTTTGATAAATTCTCCAAGTCTATTATCTGATGTTTGGGAAAAAGGATATAAGTATATTTTTACTGGGATAGAGGTATTTGATGATTTTAGTAAAACAACTTTTGAGAATAATGGAAATGTTGTTTATGATTCAGAAAGAGCTCAGACACAACATGACGCTTACTATCTTGATCAATTTTCCTTTTTAGTACCTAATAATTAAAAAACAAGGTTGTTTCAATTAATCATATTTAATAAACTAGTTAACATTAAATTGTGAATAAATTTATCAAATTATTAATGTTGCTTATTCTGTTAACATTATCTTCTTGTTCATCTTCCAATGCAGCAATACTTCCATCTGATTTTAATAATTGTCAAACTACACTTGATGATGCTTTGAATGAATTACAGGAATTAAAAACTTCCAATGAGTTAAATTTTGAAGTAAGAATTGTACGTGAAATTACAGACAGAGATGAATGTATTGATATGGTATTAGGAACTAATTTACCTCAAGGCGCGGAACTAGAGAATGGAAAACTAGTTGATTTAGTTGTTGGCATAAAAAAAGACGAAGTAACAGAAACTGTTAAAGCTACAGAATACGACCTCTATATACAGCAACTTGAAGATAAGAATATTGAAAAACTTAATCTAATAACCGCACCACTTTTTGGTAATGCTGAGGTAGAGCAGTTAATAGAGGGTCAAAATTTAATTACTTATATAAAATCTGAAAACCCTATGAGTTACAGATTTCTATTTTCTGAAGCAGAGGG
>Ga0181572_10003551_pt1 | contig 10933 bp, 10 predicted proteins | sample 101ome_26_FD_133004 | JGI IMG/M metagenome (GOLD analysis project Ga0181572, IMG submission 133004) | Coastal salt marsh microbial communities from the Groves Creek Marsh, Skidaway Island, Georgia - 101408AT metaG (megahit assembly) | ecosystem: Environmental > Aquatic > Marine > Intertidal... | reverse complement strand
CTTCAATTGACTCAACATAAGAACCAACTTGAAACTTTATACCTTGTTTTTCAAATTCATTTTTTGCATAACTGGATATTTCAGTATCCTCTATTGGTAAGATCTTATCAGCTAGTTCTATAACTGTAACATCAACACCTAGAGAATTATAAAAATTAGCAAATTCTATACCAATTGCACCTGATCCAATTACGGCTAATGTTTTTGGAAGCTCTTTTGGTGTCATAGCTTCTCTATATGACCAAATATTAGGTGTGAATGAAATATTTGGAAGCTCTTTTGCTCTAGCGCCAGTCGCTATGATTAAATTTTTAAATGATATTATTTTATCTTTTGATTTATGGGTTAATTTTAATGAATTCTCATCTAAAATTGATGCATAACCTGATATGTGATCAATGTTATTTTTTTTAAGTAGAAAGCCTATCCCGTCGGACAAAGACTTAGCAACATCTCTAGATCTGTTAATCACTTTATCAAAATCAAAAGTTATTTCCTTTGCTGATATACCATAGTAATCAGACTTTTTTAATATTGAATATACTTCAGATGATTTTAATAGTGCTTTTGTGGGTATACAGCCCCAATTTAGACAAATTCCACCAAGATTATCTTTTTCGATAACAGCTGTTTTATGTCCTAACTGAGCAGCTCGAATAGCAGCAACATAACCACCAGGCCCTGAACCAACTACAATAACATCATATTCAAAATTCATTTAATTCTCCGTTTAGAAATATTATAACAACATAAGATTTGGGTTTTCAATTAAGGTCTTAATTGAAGATAAAAATTGGGCACCTACTGCTCCATCTATTAATCTATGATCAGCAGTAAGGGTAATTGACATTACTTCATCAATACTAACTGCTTCATCTCTTATTACTGGGATTTTCCTCGCTGTTCCTATTGACAAAATACATGATTGTGGAGGGTTTATAATAGATGTAAAACTCTTAATACCATAACTACCAAGATTTGATATTGATATTGTTCCGCCTTGATATTCAGCAGGTTTAAGTTTCTTCTCATGAGATCTTGTTATAAGATCTTTCATTTCATCTCTAATTATCGCCAAACCTTTTGAATTAACGCTTCTTATAATTGGTGTTATCAAGCCATTTTCTATAGCAACAGCAATACCAATATCTGTATCTTTATATTTTAAAATTTTGTTTTCAGCCCAAGATGTATTTATTTCTGGTACTTTAATCATTGAGAGAGAAACTATTTTAATCAATAAATGATTTATTGATATTCTCATTTCATCTGAAACATCTCTATTCATTTGTTTTCTGATTTTGTTAATCTCAGAAATACTGACATCAATATTAAGTGTGTATGAAGGAATTGAGGTATGTGACTCTTGCAATCTTTTAGCGATTACTTCCCTCATAGAGTCTATTGGCGTCTCCGTGTATTGATCATTACTAGTATCAATTTGAACTAGTTTATTATTTTCTAATGGTTCATAGTTTTGGATATCAGATTTTATAATTCTTCCGTTTGGACCAGTTCCTCTAATCAAAGAATAATCGATACCTCTATCTTGAGCTATCCTTTTTGCTAGAGGGCTTATGAATTTTCTTATATTTTCTTTTTCTGATTTATTATTTATAGAAATATCGTTTGAGTCTGGTGTATCATGGCTTATTATTGATTCTTCAGTATAATTTTCGTCTTCATTTTTATTATCATCGTGAAGATTATTTATAGAAGTATCTTCTTCTGACTTGATGCTTTCGGTTTGGTTATTAAGACTAGCATCATCAAACGATTCACCATCTTGTATTAGTATAGCAATAGGTTCATTAACTTTTACATCAACCGATCCTTCTTCAATCAATATTTTAGCTAAAATCCCGTCGTCAGCCACCTCAAACTCCATCAGAGCTTTATCCGTTTCTATTTCAGCAATAACTTCACCAGAAGATATGGTATCGCCTACTTTTTTGTGCCATTTGACAATATTACCCATTTCCATAGTTGGAGATAATGCTGGCATATATATTGTAAGGGGCATAAGTAAACCTCTAAATTAATTCATTTACTGCATTAATTAACTCGTCCAGTGATGGTAAAGCTAATTTTTCTAAGTTTTCCGCATATGGCATTGGCACATCCTTTCCTGTTATCCTAATTACAGGTGCATCTAACCAATCAAATGCATTTTCCATTATAATTGACATTATTTCTGATGAAACACCAGATTGTGACCATCCTTGTTCCACTACAATACATCGATTTGTTTTCTTAATAGATTTTATTATAGTATCAATATCAAGAGGTTTAATAGTTCTTAAGTCTATGATCTCACAACTAATACCATTCGATGCAAGCTTTTTAGCTGCTTCTAAACACAATTTTAGACTTATAGAGTGTGATACTATTGTAACCTGTTCCCCTTCTCTTAAAACGTTTGCCTTTCCTATTGGAATAATCTCATCGTTGTTAATAGTTAGTTCACCTGATTCCCCATATAAAATTTCATTTTCTAAAAAAATTACTGGATTAGGGTCACGAATTGCAGCTTTTAACAACCCCTTATGGTCATTAACTGTGTATGGAGATACAACCTTTAAACCGGGTATATGAGAAAACCATGCCGTTAAGTCTTGGCTATGTTGCGCACCCACTCGAGCAGCAGCACCATTAGGACCTCTAAAAACAATAGGGCAATTTAATTGACCACCACCCATATATAATGTCTTAGCTGCAGAGTTAATTATATGGTCCATAGCCTGCAATGAGAAGTTAAATGTCATAAACTCCACTACAGGTCTAAGGCCGGTAAAAGCAGCGCCGACAGCCATACCTGCAAAACCATTTTCTGTTATTGGTGTATCAATTACTCTTGAGGAACCAAATTCTTTTAGAAGGCCTTGTGTTACTTTGTATGCTCCCTGATATTCAGCAACTTCTTCTCCCATAATAAAAACATCACCATCTAATCTCATCTCTTCTGCCAGTGCGTCCCTTATCGCTTCCCTAACGGTGATAGTGCCTGATGTATTAGTTTCTGGTTTTTTATTATTTGGAGATACTTTCACAGCTTTTTTAGGTTCATCATCAATTACATTTGTAAATAGCTTTCCTTTTAGTTTTTCTGTATTCGTATCAACTATAGCAATGGGTGTCTTTATAGCTATTTTATCTTCTGAATTATTTATCAACAACTCCACTACAGTACCTTCAATGTCTGATTCTATTTCCATAGAAGCTTTATCGGTTTCAATTTCAGCTATCAAATCACCAATTTGTATAAAATCACCTACTTTTACAAGCCATTTAGTTAAGACCCCTTCTTTCATACTAGGAGACATAGCAGGCATAAGTATTTCTGTTTTCATGCTTTTCTGAACCTATCTTAATTACATGTATACATCTTTGTATAGCTCATCAGTTTGAGGTAATGGGCTATTTGATGCAAACTCAGCAGAATTATCAATTATTTGTTTAATTTCGTTATTTATAATTGTTATTTCTTTTTCAGTTAAATATTTATGAGTAATTATTTTGTTTTTGACATTTTCAATAGGGTCTGAATGTTCTCTTATTTCTTTAACTTCATCTCGAGATCTATATTGCGCAGGATCTGACATGGAGTGCCCCCTATATCTATATGTCAACATTTCAAGTATATATGGACCTTCTTTTTTTCTTGCCTTTTCTACAGCTCTGCGCCCCGCTAATACAACAGCTTCGAGATCCATACCATCAACTTGTTCCCCATCAATACCAAAGCTTTTACCACGTTGTGATAAATCTTTTTGCGCTGATGATCTTTGTACGGATGTGCCCATGGCATATCTATTATTTTCTATAACATATATGCATGGAAGATTCCAAAGCTTGGCCATATTAAAACTCTCGTAAACCTGGCCTTGGTTTGCAGCTCCATCACCAAAGTAAGTTAATGTAACAGCATTATTGTCTCTGTACTTGTTTGAGAAAGCCAACCCTGTTCCTAATGGAACAGATGCCCCAACAATCCCATGCCCACCATAGAAATTACTTTCTTTTGAAAACATATGCATTGAGCCACCTTTACCTTTTGAGTAACCATCAATTTTTCCGTAAAGTTCAGCCATTACTCCATCAGCGCTCATACCACAAGCAAGCATATGCCCATGATCTCTATATGTCGTTATAACTTGGTCGTCTTTATTTATACAATTTTGTAGACCAACAACAACAGCTTCCTGACCAATATACAAATGACAGAAGCCGCCTATCTTCCCTAATCCATAGGCTTGACCTGCTTTTTCTTCGAATCTTCGAATTAGAAGCATCTTCTTGTATGATTCTATTAATTCTGACTTAGTTAAAATAGTAGTAGTCTTTGATTTACTTATTTTTTTGGGCATATTTTCTACGTAATTATTAAAAAATTTAAGAGATATTATATATTCAACGTTACAATAAATATATAAAATACGACAAAATTCGAATGATCGTTCGACTTTTGTTAATTATCCAATCTATTTATTATTATTTCATTAGGATTTGCATAATATAGAATCTTTTTTGCTTTTTCTTGAAGCATATCCGCATCAATATTTTTATCCAACAGCGAAATATGTTTTTTTATTTGTTTTTTTTCGGCTATCACAGCGGCATATTCATTATTTTTTAATTCTAGTTCATTTTTAAGTCGCTCGTATTTTACAAAGCCAGATTGACTCAGAAATGCATGGTAAAGTAAGTATAAAATAAAAGTTAGCAGTATAAGCGGAATTAGAAATATCGAGAGATATTGCTTGAATTTAATAAAATACATACTTTTTTTGTAGATCAAAAAATTTAATATTTAATTAAATGTACTTTCTAAATTCATTTATACCCGGGAAGTAACACCTGTCAGCTAATTCTTCTTCAATTCGCAATAACTGATTATATTTGGCGGTCCTATCTGATCGTGACAATGATCCTGTTTTAATCTGACCAGCATTTGTAGCAACTGCCAAATCTGCAATAGTCGTATCTTCTGTTTCTCCAGATCTATGAGAAATAATGCAAGTGTAATCTGACTCTTTTGCCATACCAATGGTTTCAAGTGTTTCAGTTAATGTGCCGATTTGGTTAACTTTAATAAGTATTGAATTAGCAATAGCTCTGTTAATTCCATCAGCTAACCTAGACTTATTTGTAACAAATAAATCGTCACCTACAAGTTGACAGTTATTGCCAATTTTTTGTGTTAATCTACCCCATCCATCCCAGTCATCTTCAGCCATGGCATCCTCTATAGATATGATTGGGTATTTTTTTGTTATCGTCTCATAGAAGTCAATTATTTGAGATTTATCTAATGGCGAACTGTCAGGCTCCAGTTGGTACATGTCATTCTTAAAAAACTCACTAGATGCAGAGTCTAATGAGAGAAAAATATCTTTACCTGACTCATAACCTGCATCTTTGATTGATTTAATAATAATTTCTATTGCACTTTCTACTGACTTTATATTTGGTGCGAAACCACCCTCATCACCAACCGATGTCCCAAGAGAGTCTTTTTTTAGATTTTCCTTAAGTGATCGGAATATTTCAGCTCCTGCACGCAAACTATCTTTAAAAGTATGAAAATTCGCAGGTATAATCATAAACTCCTGAATATTGATTGGATTATCTGCGTGGGCCCCACCATTCAAAATGTTCATCATTGGCACAGGCAATTTAAAATCATCTTCAACAGACAAATATTTATACAAACTTTGATTTTCTGATAGAGCAGCAGCTTTTGCTGTTGCGATAGAAACAGCTAAAATTGCGTTCGCTCCTAACGTCCCTTTATTATCAGTTCCATCAAGTTTAATTAGAGCCTGATCTATCTCTTGTTGGTCATTTGGACTTAACCCACAAAGAAGATCATTAATTTTCGTATTAATATTATTTACTGCTTTTATAACACCCATACCATGGAACCTATCATCTCCATCACGTAATTCTAATGCCTCATGTACTCCTGTTGATGCGCCTGAAGGAACTGAATAGCGACCTATTATACCGTTATCTAACATAACATCAGCTTCAACAGTTGGATTCCCCCTGCTATCTATGATCTCACGACCTGTAACTTTTTTTATTTTTGTCATAACAATCCTACCTTCAATTAATTATTTTTTGCAAGTGCATCAAACTTCATAAGCTTTTTTGTTAACCTATCAAAAGCTTCCAAGTCAAGTTGATTTTCACTATCTGAAATTGCAATGTTTGGGTTATCGTGAACTTCAGCAAAAACGCCTGATATACCAAGTGAAACTGCCGCAGTCGAGAGCGAGTCAATAAATTCTTTTTGACCGGAGCTTTTATTATTACCACCACCTGGTAATTGAACTGAGTGGGTTGCATCAAACACAACAGGGTAAGCAAACTTTTTCATTACTTCAATTGATCTATAGTCAACCACTAGATTGTTATATCCAAATGTATAACCTCTCTCTGTTAATATAATTTTCTTATTTGATTGTGACTCAATTTTTTCTATTGGATATTTTGCTTCCCACGGGGACATAAATTGTGACTTTTTGATATTTATTACTTTGTTTGTTTTAGCTGCTGCCATTAATAAATCCGTTTGCCTGGCTAAAAAAGCAGGTATTTGTATTATATCAACGCAATCTTTAATTTCTTCACATTGATATGTTTCATGTACATCTGTTAAAATTGGCAATTTTGTTTCTAATTTTATTTTTTCAAATATTGGAATAGATTTTTTAAGCCCGACTCCTCTATCTGATTTTACGCTGGTTCTATTTGCCTTGTCGAAAGAGCACTTGAATATTAATTGAAAATTGTTTTCTACACTAATATCTTTCAATAGATGCGCCATTCGTAACGCATGCTCACTTGACTCTATAGCACAAGGACCAGCTATTAAAACCAATGGGGCTTGATTGGAAAGTTCGATATCATTTATTTTTATCTTATTCATAGGTCATTCCTTTAGAATATATGCACATACCTCTCATCAACCGACAATCCGATTTTATCATCTAATTTTACGGATGTTTTTCCGGGAACTGTTATTTTTACTTGAGTATCTGAATTAGTTGCCCTCAACTCAATTCTTGAATTCTCACCCGTATAATCTATTTGATTTACTTTGTAAGAATTATTCTCTGTGGGACTAACAATTTGAAATGCCTGATCCCTTATTAATATTTTTGCTTGATTTCCACTAATATTATCTGGAATTTCAAAGAACCCAAATGGAGTTTCAACTTTCTTATTTTTAATAACAGATTGATAGGTGTTCACATTAGAGAATGTGCTTACAGTATAATCATTAATTGGTTGAAAAATCATCTCATCGTTAGTACCAATTTGATTGATCTTTCCATTTCTCATTAATGCTATTCTATCACCCACAAGCATAGCCTCCTCAGGATCATGAGTAACAAGTATTATTGCAGCTTGGCTATTTCTTAATAAAGAGATAGTTTCTTCACGAATATATTCCCTCAAAGATCTGTCAAGACCTGAAAAAGGTTCATCCATAAGCAAAATAAGTGGCTCCGGTGCGATAGCCCTTGCTAGCGCGACCCTTTGTTGCTCACCTCCGGACAGTTCATGTGGATATTTTTTGAGATGCTCTTGAATATCTAAATCTCTAATAATTTTGTCAATTTTGGATTTTTTTTGTTCTTTCTGTAAAGCGCTAACACCATATGCAATATTTTGATAAACAGTCATATGTGGAAATAGAGCATAATCTTGAAAGATCATACTAACTGGACGATTCTCAGGTAATGCACTAAATTTTTTAGAAGATATAATTTCTTCATTTATGAATATTTCACCTGAATCTTCTTTCTCAAGGCCGGATATTAACCTTAGAAGAGATGTTTTTCCGCAACCAGAGTCTCCTAGTAAACACAAAACTTCTCCTGGAAAGAGACTAAGAGAAATATCTGATACAATTTTTTTTCCAGAATTAGTCCAATTTAAATTTTCCACTCTCAATCTTGGAGCACACAAATAATTTACTATTTTCTTCATTGCTGATTTATATTATTTCATTTTCCTTCTAAAGAACTCAGAAGGCCTTCTCTCTTAAGTTCACTTAAATTAGGTAATTCATTTATATCAGAAAGATTAAAATCCAATAGGAATTTTTTTGTAGTTCTATAAAGTATTGGTCTTCCAGGAATATCTTTTTTACCTGCTATTTCAATCCAATTGTAATCAAGTAAGATATCAAGAGATCCTTTTGAAGATGATATGCCTCGAATCTCTTCAATTTCAGATCTTGTCGTTGGCTGATGATAGGCAATAATGGCAAGAGTTTCTTTAGCAGCACGAGATAACTCACGCGTTTCTTGATACTCATCTGACAGAGCCTCTTTTAACTTTGGTGATGTCTTAAAGAGACAATAATTTTCATTGTATTCAAATATCACGCCTCTTGTTTTATAATCCTCTTTTAAATTAGATAGAATGTTATTTAGATATGATTTATCATTTTTTGATATTTTTGTAACAAGGTAATCTATGTGTATTGGATCTCTACTTGCAAAAACAATTGCCTCAACTATGTTTTTATCATCAAATTCATTTAATGATGTTTCGTTTACTAATTTGATATTTGGCTTGATGCCAAGTCTATTTAAAAAACTTTTCTTCATTTTTAATTAAATCAATCATTATCAATTTTTTTTATATAAATATCACCAAATTTATTATCCTGTTTAGTGAGTATTTCTTTTTCATGAACCATATTAAGAATTACACTAAATGCACTAGCTACTTTACTTCGCTCGTTAGATGTTTCTGTATTATTATTTAATACATTAATAAAATTTACCCAATTTGAAAGTTTAGAATATATTTTTGAGATTAGACCTCGTGCAACATCAATTGAAATAAAATCTAATTTAAAAATTGTTATATTTTTAGGAACAAAAGCTTCTTGTTTTTCTATATAGGATTTAATTAGATCATATAATGTTGAATGATAAATGAGTTTGGTTACCTCATCAAATTCCTCAGGTATGCCCCTTAGGTAGGTGTCACGATTGATCAATGGTCGACTAAATAATATATCACTTGCATTTTTCATTGCATCAAGCCTCATCATGCGGTGTGATAGTTGACTTGCCATTTCCTCTACACTAACTTCCTCTTCAACATCGATATCATCATCAGGAAGTAATAATTTACTCTTTAAATAGGTAAGCCAAGACGCCATTACTAAATAATCAGCAGCAATATCAATTTTCAATTCAACTTGTGTGTTTACATAATTTATATATTGTTTTGAAAGCTCAAAGACAGATATTTCTTTTAGATCAACTTTTTGCTTTCTAGCAAGATTGAGTAGTAAATCTATCGGACCCTCAAATCCAGAGATATCAATTATTAAATTATTTTTTGTATCCGCTTCTACTGAATATATTAATTGATTCATTTTCAAACAAAGATTTCACTGTATGATTCTAATATAGAACAGTATTCCTCTAGAACATTATCAATATTTGCAAAATCCTCATCTTTTTTTAAGCGACGAAAATCATCTAGCTTCTTATCAAGATAAGATTTATCTAAATTTGGTAGATCATATAAAAAATCACAATATATATGATTATCACTGGAACAATCCAAAACCAAATCACACCCAGCATCTAAAGATGCTCTAACCTTTTCCTCACGTTTCCCAGACAACGCATTCATATTAATATCATCTGTTATCAGAATACCATCAAAACCAATGTTTTCTCTTATAAAGTTAATTGTCTTCTGTGATATTGTTGCTGGTTTATGATCTATTGCACTATAAATAATATGAGCTGTCATTGCCATCGGAAGATAATTTAGAGCTTTGAAAGAACTAAAATCATCAGACAATAATTCTTTCAGGGAAGCTTTAACTGTTGGAAGCTTATGATGACTGTCATCAACAGCTCTACCATGACCTGGTATATGTTTAACAATAGGAATAATATTTTCATGACGAAACCCTCTAATCATTTGAGTAGCTAATTCTATTACAGTTGATGAATTATCCGAGAATAACCTATTCACTAAAAAATCACTTGTGAATTCCTTTCTTATGTCAACACATGGAGAGCAATTTATTTCAATACCTGTTAACTTTAAATCGTAAGAAATCAATCTGCCCATGAGATAGGAAAAATCAAGCGCAATTTCTGGTGCCTTATTATATAGATCACCGATATTTTTGAAGTTTGGATAAGCTCGCCATTCTGGAGTTGATAGTCTTTGAACGCTACCACCCTCTTGATCTACAAGTATAAATAGATCATTACGTATTTCAGTTTTTAGTATTGAAATAAGCTCTTTTAGCTGTCCTTTGCTTTGTATATTTCTTGAAAATAAAATTATACCAAATGGATTTATTTTTTGTAGGATTTCTGTTTCGTTTTTTTCTAGTGTATGAGACGAAACGCCAAGAACAAGCGGTTTAATATTCATAAAATTATTCTAGTTCAACCACTATACAACCTGGCAAACCCTCATCCCTTAGAGAAGAACAAAGTTTTTTTGCGGTTGATCTATCATCGAAAGGACCTATCCTTAATTTATACCAAATCCCCATACTACCTAAATCATCTTGTTTAATTAGCTTTTTATGAGATTGATTAGATCTATTAAGCACGCTTGAATATTGAGTTAATAATGTCTCGTATATATTTGTAGCTTCTAATCTTGTTTCTACGGATGATACTTGAACACCGTAATAAACCGTTTTAAATTCTATTATATCAGTTGTAGTGGCAGTAACAAACTCATCAATTATATCTGATTTAGTAATTGGTTCGATTAATTTAGTTGGTTTTGATATTGGGTAAATAAAGTCCTCTTCCAAGACAGATACAGTATCAACTTCAGAAATTTCTACTTCATTATTTTCTGATTGAACAGGAGCCATTGTTAGTACAATATCTTCATTTGGCTCATTATATTCAAATAT
>Ga0181572_10003541_pt1 | contig 10946 bp, 9 predicted proteins | sample 101ome_26_FD_133004 | JGI IMG/M metagenome (GOLD analysis project Ga0181572, IMG submission 133004) | Coastal salt marsh microbial communities from the Groves Creek Marsh, Skidaway Island, Georgia - 101408AT metaG (megahit assembly) | ecosystem: Environmental > Aquatic > Marine > Intertidal zone... | reverse complement strand
TGTATCAAATCCTTTGGATGTTATGACGCAATTAGCATGGCAAAAATCAGGTCTTGATTCTACGAAGGTATTTGGAATGGCTGGTGTTTTAGATTCATCGCGTTATGCTTGTTTTATAGCTGAGGCATTACAATGTTCAATTAAAGATGTTCGTGCAATGGTATTGGGTGGTCATGGAGATACAATGGTTCCTGTTCCTCAATATACGACAGTTAATGGTATTTCAATTACAGAGCTATTAGATGAAAAAACAATCGAAGCTATCAATGATAGAACACGTCATGGGGGCGCTGAAATTGTTAAGCATTTGAAAACAGGGTCTGCTTTTTATGCACCTTCTGCATCAGCTGTGGCAATGGTTGAAGCTGTATTATTAGATAGTGGTAGAATTTTACCATGTTGTGCTTTATTACAAGGTCAATATGGTGTTGATAACTTATATTGTGGCGTTCCTGTTGAAGTGGGTCGTAATGGTGTTCAGCGAATCATTGAGTTAGATTTAAATCAAAATGAACTAAGTGCCTTACAAGAGTCTGTTTCAGCTGTGAAGGCATTAGCTTCACAAGTTTAATTTTTAATGAGACGTAATCTCTTTGTTAAAAAGGGGATTATATTTTTATTAAGTATTTTTTATTTTACGTTTTACTCTAATAGTGTTTTTTCTGCACTAAAAGAGTATAACGTAAGATTTTATGGCTATTCGCATCACTTGGATGTAGATTGGTTTTTTCACCCTGGAGTTCAGATTGATAGAGATGTGTTTTTAAATGATTGGTTTTTATTAAGAACATCAATTGCAACGTATAGAGATTCTGGTAATTTATTGGCAGGATTTTTTCATGGAGGATTTCGTTTTAACTTAAGAAAGTTTCAGCGATTTCATATTCGTTTAGGGTTTGGTCCTACATTTATCTGGCGTCAAAACTGGTGGATATATAAACAAGATTATGATGGAAGCACATTTTATGGAGAGACCTATCAATCTGGTAAATTTGAGCATGCATTTGTGTGGGTTGGCGGGGATATAGAGCTTGAATGGAAATTAAAATCAGGAAAACGTCTTATTTTTGCATGTATACCAGGGTACCCAGTTATTTTTGCAAATAGTATTGGTTTTCGATTTTAATTTAAAAATTTAAACTTATTGATACCTTTGGTAGTATAAAAAATGTATTTGTTTGTATAGGAATCTTATGAACTAGCTTTGGTAAATAGCTAATAAATAAAGATACCTGTACTTGTGCAAAGATGCTTTTTGAAAGAAATAGCGTTGAACCAAGGTAGGGTTCAATTCCAAAAGAAATGTATTCATGATCGTTATTATCAATAGTTCCAGAATTTTTGTAAGCAATTATATTTATAGGTAGTTGAATTCCATAATGATACGACAGTGAGTGCTTAAATATTGGCAGAATTTCAATGCCTGGAATAATTGCACGAATTTTATAATTTCGATTACTTACTGAGTTTTTTGGTGTTAAATTAAAAAAATTAATCATGAATGTAGTATAAATTTCAGGTTTTACTGGTAGTTTAATGCCGAATGTAGTTTGTGAGTTAGATTCAACTTTAGATGAGCCAATTGTAGTTTGTGTTTGATAACTTTGAGTTATATTAAGTTTAATAGTATCTTTTGTAATATTTTTTATATAACCTATCCCTAAAACCTGGCTAGTTAATAGTAGCCAGGTTATGATCACGTGTTTCATGGTTAGTTGCCAATCATATTTTCAGGAATAACTAATTTATCGAATTCAGCTTCACTTAAAAGGTTTAATTCTATTGCAGCATTTTTTAGTGTTGTGTTTTCTTCGTATGCTTTTTTTGCTATTTTTGCAGCATTATCATATCCAATATGTGGATTTAACGCTGTAACCAACATTAAAGAATTTACTAAGTTTTTTTTGATATTTGGAATGTTTGCTTCAATTCCAATAACACATTGGTCATGAAAGCTTTTTATACCATCACTTAATAAAGTAATAGACTGCAGAGTATTATATATAATTACAGGATTATAAACATTAAGTTGAAAGTTTCCAGAAGCTCCAGAAAAACCTATAGTTGTATCGTTTCCAATTACTTGTGCTGCTATCATTGTTAATGCTTCGCATTGTGTAGGGTTAACTTTTCCTGGCATAATCGATGATCCTGGTTCATTTGCAGGAATATTTAATTCCCCAATACCACATCGAGGGCCAGATGCTGACCAGCGAATATCATTAGCAATTTTATGAAGTGCACATGCTAGTGTCTTTAAAGCGCCATGATAATTTACAATAGCATCATGAGCAGATAATGCTTCAAATTTATTTGGGGCAGGTTTAAACGGTAAATTACTGAGTTGGCTAATATAGGAACATACATTTTTATCAAAATTTTTGGGAGTATTAAGCCCTGTACCAACGGCAGTTCCACCAATAGCTAGTTCATAAATAAAATCAATATTATTTTCAATACGAGTTAATGCATTTTTAAGTTGTGTTACATACCCTGAAAACTCTTGACCAATAGTAATTGGAGTAGCATCCATTAAATGGGTGCGCCCAATTTTTACTATAGAGTTAAATTCGTCAGACTTTTTTTGAAATGTCGTTATAAGTTGGTTTAGTTGAGGAATAAGATTTCGATGATTTTCTAATGCAATTGCAATATGCATAGCTGTTGGAAACGTGTCGTTAGAGGATTGCGATTTATTTACATGATCGTTTGGGTGTACGGGATCTTTGCTTCCAATAACACCATTAGCTAATTCAATACTTCGATTTGAAATAACTTCATTAACATTCATATTTGTTTGAGTACCACTGCCAGTTTGCCAGACAGATAATGGAAAATGATCGTCAAGTTTTCCTTCAATTACTTCATTTGATGCTTCAATGATTAAATCACAGATCGTTTTATCCATAATAGAAGCATCGTGATTTGCTTTAGCACATGCCTGCTTTAAAATTCCAAAAGATTCAATAAACGTGCGAGAAAAAGTTTCGTTTCCTATAGCAAAGTTCATTAACGATCGCGCAGATTGTGCTCCATAATATGCTTGTTCAGGAACTTCAATTGTTCCCATTGTATCTGATTCTATACGTTTCATGTAATTCTCCTTACAAAATTATCTTAATATTGTGTTACAGTGAAGGGGAGATTTCAAGCTTTATTCAAACCTTTCTTAAATGAAATTAGTTTAAATAACTTGATAATTTGCTCATAATAATTTATATTTTTTTTAAATAATTTAGTTATAGTTGAGAGTAATTATGAAAAAGTATATATCATTAGTTTTTGTTAAGCAGTTAGTTGCTCTATCAGGGTTAGCAATGGTGGGGTTTTTAATAGCTCATTTGCTTGGTAATTTTTTGGTTTTTTCTGGTCCAGTTGCGTTAAATAGCTATGCTCAAAAACTTCATAGTCTTGGACCTGTATTATGGGTGCTAAGGTTGGGCCTATTAGCAATGTTTATTATTCATTTTTCACTCATAATTTATTTGGTAATTGTAAATAAAAAAGCACGTCAACAAGACTATTCTGTAGCTATTCACAAAAAAACTCGATCGTTTTTTACTAAAACAATGCGTTACTCTGGATTATTAATCTTTATATATCTACCACTTCATTTGCTAGATTTTACATTTACAGATCATTCCGTGGATAATTCTGTTATTAATGGTGTCTATTACGGATTGTATGGTCATGTTTATAATTATTTCTTGAGTCCAATACGTTCGTTATTTTATATTGCAACAATGATTTCTGTGGGGTTTCATTTATCTCATGGTGTTCAGAGTTTAGTTCAGACATTTGGTTTTAATCACCCTGTATATACTCCTTTGGTGAAAAAGGTTAGTTGGTTAGTTTCGGTATTTGTAGCAATTGGATTTTCTTCAATACCGATTTATATTTACTTGCATAATATGAATGGATGGGAGATATATGTCAGCGGATAATCAATTAAATTCAAACGTTCCTGAGGGAGATCTTAAGGACAAGTGGTCACAACATAAATTTAACATGAAGTTGGTTAATCCAGCTAACAAACGAAAGTTTAAAATTATTGTTGTTGGTACGGGCTTAGCGGGAGCAAGTGCGTCTGCAACATTATCTGAGCTTGGATACAATGTTCATACTTTTTGTTTTCATGATACACCACGACGAGCCCACAGTATTGCAGCTCAAGGTGGAATTAATGCAGCAAAGAACTATCAAAATGATGGGGATAGTATTTATCGTTTATTTTATGACACAATCAAAGGTGGCGATTTTAGAGCCAGGGAAGCTAATGTCCATAGATTAGCAGAAATAAGTGTTAATATTATCGATCAATGTGTTGCACAAGGTGTTCCATTTGCTCGTGAATATGGAGGCTTGCTTGATAACAGATCCTTTGGTGGAGCTCAGGTATCACGAACATTTTATGCTAAAGGTCAAACAGGACAGCAATTATTACTTGGGGCGTATTCAGCACTTATGAAGCAGGTAAATGCGGGTGCTGTAACTCTTTATACTGAGCATGAAATGATGGACTTAGTTCTAGTTGATGGAAAGGCTCGTGGAATTATTACTCGAAATCTTAGAACGGGTGCTATAGATCGTCATAGCGCTGATGCCGTTTTATTGTGTTCAGGTGGTTATGGTAATGTATTTTATCTTTCAACAAATGCAATGGGCTCTAATGTAACCGCAGCTTGGAAATCCCACAAACGTGGTGCGTTTATGGCGAATCCTTGCTACACACAGATTCATCCTACGTGTATACCAGTTCATGGTGATTACCAATCTAAATTAACGTTGATGAGTGAATCACTAAGAAATGATGGTCGTGTTTGGGTTCCAAAGGCTGTTGGCGATGATAGACATCCTAACGATATTCCAGAAGATGAAAGAGATTACTATTTAGAAAGAAAGTATCCTAGTTTTGGAAATTTAGTTCCAAGAGATTTAGCTTCACGTAATGCTAAGTATGTATGTGATGAAGGTCGCGGTGTTGGCCCTACAAAGTTAGCAGTATATCTTGATTTTAGAGATTCTATTAATCGTCTTGGTAAAGATGCCATTGAAGCTCGCTACGGTAATCTTTTTGATATGTATCAAAGTATTACAGATTCAAATCCTTATGAAGAACCAATGATGATTTATCCTGCGGTTCATTACACCATGGGCGGATTATGGGTAGATTATAACTTAATGTCAAATATTGAAGGATTATTTGTATTAGGAGAGGCTAATTTTTCTGATCATGGAGCAAATCGCTTAGGTGCTAGTGCGTTAATGCAGGGATTAGCTGATGGTTACTTTGTTATCTCTTATACATTAGGAAATTATTTAGCAAACGTTTCTCTTGATTCTGTTTCAACGGATAATGATGCTTTTGCTAAATGTGAGCAAGATGTTAATGAGCGAATAAATAAGCTATTAAGTGTTAGAGGAACAACCACTGTTGATGAGTTTCATAGAGAACTGGGATTACTAATGTGGGATAAATGCGGTATGTCTCGTAGTGAGGAAGGTTTAAAAGAAGCATTAAAACGTATTCCTGAAATTCGAGATCGTTTTTGGAAAGATGTTATTGTAACTGGTGATGCAGATGAATTTAACCAGGTGCTTGAAAAGGCATTACGCGTTGCTGATTTTCTAGAGTTTGCCGAGACTATGTGTAAAGATGCTCTAGAAAGAAAAGAGTCGTGTGGTGGTCATTTTCGTGAAGATAGTCAGACTCCAGAGGGAGAGGCTTTAAGAGATGATGAAAATTATACGAATGTGTTTGCATGGGAATTTAAGGGCGTGGGTAATGAACCGGAGTTGCATATTGAAAAATTAATTTTTGAAAATGTGAAGCCTTCTGTTAGGAGTTATAAATAATGAAAAGAATTACAGTTAAGCTAGTTGTTTGGCGTCAGAAAGGTAACGATGATAAAGGTATGTTTAAGACATATCTTGCTGAAAACATTGATACAGATGCATCTTTTTTAGAAATGTTGGATGTTGTTAATGAAGGTCTTGTAAAAAAGGGTAGTGAACCTATTGCATTTGCTCATGATTGTAGAGAAGGTATTTGCGGAACATGCGGAGCTGTTGTAAATGGCGAAGCACATGGACCTCGTGAAAAAGTTACGTTGTGTCAGTTACATATGCGGTCGTTTAATGATGGTGATACTATTATTTTAGAGCCATTTAGAGCAAGAGCACTACCTATAGTTAAAGATTTAGTTGTTGATAGATCTGCTTTAGATCGAATTATGCAAGCCGGTGGTTATATCTCTGTAAGAACTGGAAGTGCTCCTGATGCAAATGCTATACCAGTTCCTAAAAAAGATGCAGATCAAGCCTTTGATGCTGCTCAGTGTATTGGCTGTGCTGCTTGTGTAGCTGCGTGTCCTAATGCGTCTGCAATGTTGGTGCTTTCTGCTAAGGCTGCTCATTTATCTTATTTACCTCAAGGTAAAACAGAAGAGTCTCAACGTGTTTTATCTATGGTTAAGCAGATGACGAAAGAAGGCTTTGGAGGGTGTTCTAACGAGTATCAATGTGAAGTCGCATGTCCGAAAGGAATTTCTGTTAAGTATATCGCTCAATTAAATAAAAAATATTTAGTTGCTTCTATTGGATCTGAATAATTAATTAATGTCTACTTTAAAGGCGTCCTTAATTAATGCTCGTGATTCATTAAATCTTTTACTTGAAGATCAACGTTCTATTGATGCTATTCATCAGATAATTTCTTTGATTGTAACTACATTTCAAAATAATAATAAAATTTTAGTTTGTGGAAATGGTGGTAGTTGTTGTGATGCAATTCATTTTGCAGAAGAGTTCACAGGTCGTTTTAATAAAAATCGTCGTGCACTTCCTGTAATTGCTTTAGCAGATTCTGGACATATTACATGTGTTGGTAATGATTTTGGTTTTGATGCAATATTTGAGCGTGGGGTAGAAGCCTATGGGCAGGCTAATGATGTGTTTTTAGCACTTACTACAAGCGGTAATTCTCAAAATATTATCAATGCCTGTAATAAAGCAAAACAGCAAAAAATGCATACCATAATATTTAATGGAAGATCTGGGGGCAAGTTAAAAGATGTTTCAGATATTGAATTAATTATTCCTGGTGAGTCATCAGATCGAATTCAAGAAGTACATATGGTTGTATTACATAGCATTATTGAACAAGTAGAACGATTGCTTTTTCCAGAGTTGTATTAATTTATCAACAAGTTTTTATTAATTTAATTTCTTATATATTTTGTTTTTTTATTAAAAATAATTAATTTTTTTTACAAAGTTCCGATAAATAATCAAGCGAGATAAATACGTTAGTATTTCATGATACCTCTTATGAATAAGATTATTTCATATGCTAGTAAATTTAAAAAATCTTAAAATAAACCAATGTTTTATTTTATTTATGATCGGGTATTTATTAGCATAGAGGGTTCTCAATGCTTTTATTTGATCAGTTCTATAACGATAATGCGGTTCAATCTGCTATAGAAACGATTTTAAATCGGTTAACCTTTTATCAAAAAAATATTTCATCAGTTAAGTCTAGTCATTCTGATTATGATGATGATTTTTCAAGTTTATTAAAACAGATAGAATCTGTTAAAGGATCGTTGTTATTTCCTTATTTATCATCTGGATTAGGTCATGGAGCCTATGTTGAATGTGCAGATGGTAGTATAAAACTTGATTTTATTAGTGGTATTGGCGTGCATTGGTCTCATAGTGATCCGCGTTTGATACGATCGTCTTTATATGGCGCATTACATGATTGTGTAATGCAAGGTAATTTGCAACAACATCGAGGGTCTGTACCTTTATATAATGTATTAGCAACTGCTTCTGGGTTTGATCATGTTTTTTTAACCTCGTCTGGAGTTATGGGCGTGGAAAATGCTCTTAAATTATGTTTTCAATATTCATTTCCAGCAAAACGTATCTTATCTTTTTCTAATTGCTTTTGTGGGAGAACTTTAGCTGCAGCATCTATTACTGATAAAGCACATTATCGTGAAGGTTTGCCTATAGTATTACCCGTTGATTATATTCCTTTTTATGATCCTGAGGATCCTGAAGCAAGTACTCAACGTGCTTTAGCTGTTTTACAGACCTATATTAAGCGCTACCCTAATGATTATGCTTGTATGAAATTTGAACTTATTCAAGGAGAGGGTGGGTTTAATGTTGGTTCTAAAGTATTTTTTACAACATTAATGCAGTGTTTAAAAGAAAATAATATACCTGTCTATGTTGATGAAACGCAAACATTTGGAAGAACAACGGAATTATTTGCATTTCAGATGTATGAACTTGAAGATTATGTAGATGTTGTAAGCATAGGTAAATTATCGCAAGTTTGTGCTACTCTTTATAAATCAAAATTTAAGCCAAAGCCAGGGTTGATTTCTCAAACATTTACAAGTTCAACAACAGCTATTGAAGCATCAAAAATTATTATTGAATCATTGATATCTGATGGGTATTACGGATCTGATGGTAAGCTCACTCATTTATTTAATTATTTTGTAAAACAGCTTTCTGATTTATCAATGAAACTACCTGGTGCATTAAGTGATTTTCGGGGTGTTGGATCAATGATTGGATTTAAATTATTTGAAGGAGATTATCAAGCATCATTAAATTTTGCGAAGTTATGTTATAAAAATGGTTTAATTTTGTTCATAGCCGGGAATAATCCTACATACATTCGATTTTTACTTCCTGTGGGGGGTGTAAATACGGACCATGTTGATGAAGCAATATCTATTATTGAAACATCAATAAAAATTATGAAGGAGGGGCATGCTTGATGATGGAAAATTTTATAGTTCGGCCTGTAAAATTAGAGGATTTGGATGATATATATCAATTGTCGTTGACGGCACGTCATGGGTTATCAACATTATCTAAAGATAAAGAAATTTTATTAGAAAAAATTCAAAAATCAATACAGTCATTTTCGGATCTTAGTTCTAAGCCTATGGATCAACTTTATTTATTTGCCTTATATGATTTGGAATGTAATAAAGTTGTTGGATTATCTGGAATTCTAGCAAATGTTGGCCAATATGATAATTTTTATACTTATAAACGAGAGGAATCCTTTCACAAGCATAGCGAAAAATCGACGTTATCTCATCATGTATTAAATTTATCTAGAGAACCATTTCAAGCATCAGAATTATGCACATTATATCTTCATCCTGAGTATCGCCGTTCGGGAGTAGGTCGGTTTTTGTCTTTGGTTAGATTTCTATATATGGCAATGAATCCTGATCGCTTTAGATCTCATGTTATTGCTGAGTTAAGAGGCATTTCTAATGATGATGGTAGTTGTCCTTTTTGGGATGTTGTTATGAAGCCATTTTTTGAAATGCCATTTTTTGAAGCAGATATGATAGCTCAAAAATCGCGACAATTTATTGAAGAGTATATTCCCAAAACACCTATTTATATTGATTTATTACCTCATTCTGTTCAGGCAATTATTGGACAAGTACATCCGTTAACTGTAGGAGCAGAAAAATTATTACTTTCAGAAGGCTTTATAAAAACAAACTATCTTGATGTGTTTGATGGAGGTCCAAAATATGCAGCTAAACTTGAAGATATTAAAGCTTACAATCGAGTAAAATTATGTGAAAATAGTATTGTGAGTACTACATTGTCGAGTAAAAATTTGTATGTTGTTATGTCTGGTGAGCATGAAAATAGTATGTTTGCCTGTTCTCAGGCGCGAGAACAAGGGGCGCTTAATTCTTTATGCATAAAAGAGTCGCCTAGTATTAATATCATCCAAAACTTTGGAGATATTTCTGGTTATATGAGATTACATCCAAAGGTAAGACGTTCAAGTCAATCATCTGCTGCTTTATTTAATAAAATGTCTTCGCCTGTGTCACAGTCGTTCAGTTCGGTTTTTTCTAAATGGCATGATAGGGTTGTTCGTGACGAACATTATACGTTTTATCGTTAATGACCTTTTTTGAGTCCATAAACCCGTGTACTCAAGAATGCATCGATTCGATTCAGGAAACACCTCTTAATACCATTGATTCTTATGTAGATTTAGCGGTAAGTTCTTGGCATGCTTGGAAATCACGGCATTTAAGCGATCGTGTTACTATTTTACATTCCTTTGCCAAGCTTCTAGAACAAAAGAAAAAAACCTGTATCGATTTAATTTCTCAAGAAACTGGAAAACCTTTTTGGGAAGCTACGTTGGAAGTTAATGCTGCTATTGCTAAGGTAATGTTATCTCTTCAGGCTTATCACGATCGTTTAAATAAAGTTTCATATGAGACCAATGATGCTCATCTTGAGGTTGCTTATAAACCCATTGGGGTTTTAACAGTTCTTGGTCCATTTAATTTTCCAGTATTATTACCTTTAGGTCATATTATTCCAGCGTTATTAGTTGGCAATGCAGTGGTTTTTAAACCAAGTGAATATACAAGTGTGGTAGGCCAATGGATAATTAAATTATTGTATGAGGCTGGGGTGCCCTCTGAGGTTTTGAGTATGGTTTTGGGAGGAGGTGCTCAGGGAGCTTATCTTGTAGCACATCCTAAAATTCAGGGCGTTTTATTTACTGGTGGATATCAGACGGCTGTGGCTATTTCAAAATCATTGGCTGAAACACCAGAAAAAATGCTAGCTTTAGAATGTGGGGGAAATAATCCACTTATTGTTTCATCATTTAATGATCAAGATACTGTCGTTGATTGTTTGGTTAAATCCGCATTTTTAACGACCGGTCAACGGTGTACATCTATGAGACGCTTAATTATCATCAAAAATTCTAATACAAGGTCATTGTTAGATCATTTTATTAAGCAAGTGGGTGCTTTGCGTGTAGGAAGTATGCTTGAAAATCCTGAACCCTTTATGGGACCTTTGATTTCTGAAAAAGCAAAAGAACAGTTTTTTAATAGTGCATCTAAGATGAAAGC
>Ga0181572_10003538_pt1 | contig 10948 bp, 8 predicted proteins | sample 101ome_26_FD_133004 | JGI IMG/M metagenome (GOLD analysis project Ga0181572, IMG submission 133004) | Coastal salt marsh microbial communities from the Groves Creek Marsh, Skidaway Island, Georgia - 101408AT metaG (megahit assembly) | ecosystem: Environmental > Aquatic > Marine > Intertidal zone... | reverse complement strand
TTTTGGGTGTCCGGATCAGACGATAGCTGAGGGGATGGCAGCCCTGCTTGGATACGTCCTGCAGGAAAAACAAAGGTTTCGGCGAGGGGCTGATAATCTAAACCGGCGGCAGCGCTGCCGTCCTGACTGTTGATTTGATAGGATAGATCAACAGACACCGGACTGGAGAGAGTTGGATGCCAAACCACTTTTGACCAACCGCTACTTCCTTCAACTATATGCGTTGAGGCCGGTGCCAATAGAGTTGGCTCCTCTGCCCCAGTGGCAGCGCTAACCAACAAGAAGCCTAGAAGCGGTGCCATGTTGGCTAGAGTCCTTCCAATGCGACTCTTAGTCAGAATTGTCATGGGCGTGCGATGTGTGGTTGCGAACACCAAGATGCTCAAACACCCCTACTGAGATAAATTTTCACCCCAGCTAGATTGAAAGCAATATTTATTCCAATTGTCTAATTGGGATGGGAACCCCGATGCCCGACGGCATGAAGCCTTTGCTTTTAATGGGATGAGAGGCTTTGCCTGCGAAGGAGGTAGTGGCTGCAGAGAAGCATGGAAGTGGCTATCAGCAGTAGACCCAAGCCCATAACTAATCCAGCTGGGTGGTCCTCTGGGTCACCCCAGAGTGCGATGAAGACCATGCCTAAAGCGATGAATCCCATCAGCCACTGAATGCATCGATTGAAGCGACCAAGTCGTTGAATGATGGCCGATCGCTTTGCCTCCACCGACGCTGGCAAGCTGCCAGCCAGCTGCCTCAGGAGGGAGAAGAGGTGGGCAAGGGCCATGAAAAAGGGGCTGGAGCCTAGATAAACATAGGCAAGAAAGGGGTCGTGAAAATAGATTTCAAACACCGTGGCGTTCGCATTACGTCCCTCAACATGAGGTTCCCAGAGCATGAAAGTCATGACGGCAAGTCCAAACAGAACAATGAGGGCTTGTAAGCATCGTAGCAGTCTTGTGTGCATGGGAATCAAGCAACCCTAACGATTGCCTAGCCTCTGGTTATCAGTTGGGTCCTAGCTAGGCAAGTTAAGCTTTGAGCCTCTCACATTTCGATCAAGCTGACATGCCTGCCTGGTGGCAGATTAGCACCAAGCCTTAGCAAGCGCTTGAAGTGTCATGCCATGGTGCGGGGCTTGAGCCACAGCAACTATTTTGGAGTGGCTCCTGTGAGGTGTTGGCAACAGGTGCTCTGCGGAGTCTGCATGATGACACAGTCAGGATTCTCCCTGGCGGGTGCCACCGGCTTGAGGTGCCGATGCGATGATGCGATCGGCTAATCTGGAAAAAGGCAGGCTTTGCAAGATGACCGTTCCGTGACCTCGCAAGGTGGCAAGGAAAAGGCCTTCGCCCCCGAAAAACATGCTCTTGAGGCTTCCTGCTCGCTGGATGTCATATTCGATGCCTCTGGTAAAGCCCACGATGCAACCCGTATCCACCCTGAGGGTTTCCCCGTTCAGCTGTTGTTCAATCAGGGTACCCCCGGCATGGAGGAAAGCCATGCCATCTCCCTTGAGGTGTTGAAGGATAAAGCCTTCTCCTCCAAAAAAACCAACCCCGAGTTTGCGTTGGAATGCAATACCAACTGAGGTTCCCAAGGCTGCGCAAAGGAAGGCATCTTTCTGACAGAAGATTTCGCCACCCACCTGACCCAAGTGGATGGGGAGGATCCGTCCGGGGTAGGGGGCAGCAAAGGCCACGCGTTTCTTGCCAGAGCCCTGATGGGTGAAACGAGTCATGAAAACCGATTCACCTGCGAGCTTGCGTTTGCCTGCGTCAAAGAGTTTGCCCAAAAGGCCTCGATCAGGCTGGGAGCCATCTCCCATGCGCGCCTCAAAGGTGATGCCTTCTTCCATGTAATTCATCACCCCAGCTTCGGCAATAACCGCCTCCCCCGGGTCGAGTTCGACTTCAACGACTTGAATATCCTCGCCGATGATCTCGTAATCCACTTCGTGACTTTTCATGGATGCAGGAAGCTCGCCTGAGGTGATTTTTGGACTTGATGCAGGTATCAGTGAGAGGAGGCCAGGAATTCAAGCAAGGACTTGATGTCCTCCTTGGGTAAGGCCTCGAACCCGACAGGCATGATGGATAGATTCGAGCCATCAAGGGTCTCAATGTCCTTGCGTTGAATGACGTGTTTCTGTCCCGTGAGGTCGAGGATTTCCACTGTCGTCCGGGTCTCGGCTTCCAGGCGTCCGGAATAGCTGTTGCCGTCCTTGGTTGAAACACTCCAGAGTCGGTAATTGGCTTCGACCGATCGGTTGGGGTCCATGATTTCCAGCAAGATGTCGGCGCGATCTCTGGAACCGATACCGGTGAGTTCGGGGCCTACAGCGCCTCCCTTACCATCGATCTTGTGGCAGATGGCGCAGCTGGTCTCGAAGACTTCCTGACCCCGTTTGGCATCCCCTTTTTCCTGTGCCAGTGGTAGGAAGTCCTTCACGATTTGCTGCCTGTCGGATGATATGGTTGCATCGGCATCGGCCAGCCGCCTGGCAAATCCCGCAACACGTCGGCTTGGGTGTGCCCTGAGCTGTGACCAGTATTCAGGGGAGACATCCGAACGTTGCATGGATCCATCTGATATGGCGTCCAAGAGCACCAAGGCCCATTCCGGGCGTCTCAGCAGCGTGGCAACGGCTGAGCGTTGCACCGCTGGCGTGTAGCTTGGCCAGGCTTTCAGGATGGCTTCTGCCGTGCCGACGTCCTGGCTTTTCTGGAGGGCTGTCAACATGCCGGCTGAAAGAGTGGGGGAGCCCAGTTGTTGGATCTGACTGAGAATGAGTTCAATGACCTCGGGTTCATCTTGCAAGACCAGCCATCGTCCTGCGGCATCCATGCGCGCCTGTTCGGCTGCGTTATCATTGGTTAGTGTGGATTTCAGAGAGCCAACGATTGTTTCCAGACGCCCTCCGAATAGACCTTCTACATTCCAACGCCTGCCCAAGCTCAGGAGGCGGTCCTGAACGTCGATGGACAAATCATCCATGAGGCTTTCGAGTCGGCGGCGGTCCCTTCGGCTGAGACTGGGTGAAGACTCTTCGGGCCAACCGCTGAGCAAACCATCCAGCACCACTGCTGAGAGTTCCGGGGAGGCCTTGGTGAGGGACTGGAGGACTGCGACAATGCTCTCCACCGGACCCCGCGCAGCGTAATGACTGGTGACCTGAGAGAGAACCTGATTCACGCCATCAGAGAGCGATTCATTCTGATTGCCCGAGCCAAGGAATGCCTGCAGGAAGCCTGCGTCGTGCGTGGCTGCAGCGGCGGTGGCTGCGTCCATGATCCAGCGCTCCTGAGTGTTCTCAGGATTTTGGATGGCACCCAAAATGGCTTTGGCTGCCTCCTCATCAGCTGGCATTTCAGCTAAAGTGAGCAGGGTGGCCAGGCGCACTTGAGCCTCTTCATCCGATGCCAGGTCAGCTCGAAGGATGGCCTTGAGCATAAGGTTCGATTTGGGTGCCACCATGACCGCCGCCCTTCGGACGCCAGCTGATGGATGGGTCAAAGCGGTGGTGATGGATCGCTCAACGGATCTTGAGGGTTGATCCAACGCGCCTAATCCTTTGAGGGTCCAGAGTGCATGGATGGCCGCCGGATTCAGCCCAAGGGTATCGACTTGAGTGTCTCCGATTATTTTCAACAGTTCAGGAACCACATCTTGTTGCCCTCGTTCCACCAACATTCGCTGGGCGTGGAGACGCCAGAGTTTGTTGTCATTGGCAAGGGCCTGTATCAGAGAGTCAGGATCCTCGCGTTTGAGAACGGGTTGTGCTGACGGGGTGCCTTCGCGATGCACAACCCGATAGATGCGGCCATGGGTCTTGTCGCGTAGTGAGGTGGCATAGGCGTTGCCCTTACCTGTCTCAAAACCGATAGGAGTCGGGTTGTGTTGAACAATGTAATTGTACCAATCAACCACCCAAAGGGCGCCGTCTGGACCGACCTCGCCGTAGATCGGAGCTGTCCATTCATCATCACTGGCCAGCATGTTGTGAGCGTTATGGGCATGGTAATCAGCGCCTTTGGCCTCAAGTAGAAAAAGACCCAAGAGATGGCCAGTAGGCTCGGCCACGAACTGAGCTCGATTCCAGAAGGGTTCAGGAAAGCTGCGGGCGGTGTAGAGTGCGCTGCCGGATCCCGCGGTGTATTTCCCATGCCAGTCAACTTGCCGAACTTTTTCCGTAATAGGGTAAAAGTTCTGGCTGCTGGCGATCGACTCCAGGCGGGCGGCTGACCAACCCTTGACGGCCTCATAGTAGCGGTTGGGAATGGGCATGTACATGCTGGCATTCCCATTGGCGGTGGATCCAATCACGATGTTTTCCTCCGTGAAGTCCAGCCCCCAGGTGTTGTTGTTGCTTGAACGGATGAATTCTAGTTCGGATCCGTCTGGTTTGAAACGAAAAATACCCTGGCCGAATCGTAGTTCTTTGCCGCCTACGGTACCTCGAAACCCTGAATAACCGACCACCCCCCAGATCCAGTTGTCAAAGCCGTAGCGCAAATTACTGACCGTGGCGTGCGTATCCTGAGTGCCCCAACCGGTGATGAGGGTCTGGCGCACATCTGCTTCATCATCGCCATTGGTGTCGCGCAGCCATTCCATTTTGCCGCTATGCACCACGATCACGCCATCCCCGTGAAACACGAAGCTTGTAGGGATACTCAGTTTGTCAGCAAAAATTTTGGCATGGTCCATCTTGCCATCCCCATCGGTGTCTTCGAGGATCTTCAAGCGATCACGACCCGCTCCCTCGGGCTGGAGCTGGTTGGGGTAGTCGACCGATTCGGCGATCCACAGGCGCCCACGATGATCAAAGGCTAACCACAGGGGTTTGATGATGTCTGGTTCGGAAGCGAAGAGATCGATTTCAAAGGCGGGAAAGGTGACCAAGTGCTTCTGAGAATCTTCCGGACTCAAGGGCTTTTGCATCGTGCGGATGGGGTCGCCTTGTGTGCCCCATCGAGCCCCAGCTGTGTAATTGGGAAGCCGGTCTGGTGCTTCCATGTATTGGAAAGCTGGCAGGCCTCGGTTTGGTTCAAACTGGGTGTTGGCGTAATCGGCCCCGCCTAGGCGGGTCACAGCGCCTAAGATCAGCGCGGTCAGGGCCGTGTCATGGAGGATGTGTCGTGGAGATTTCATGTCCAAATTCTTGCTTTAAAGTTGGTTAAAACATACAGGCTGTCGGTTCAAGGAGGAATAACTTTCTTGCAAATAAGCGATGACGGTCTCGTAATTCGTGACTTGTTGCATGGTTCCAAAACCACATCCATGATCCATGATGAAGATATATTTCTTAAAAACATGCTTTTTGGCACTGACAGCTCAGCTGTCTTTTTTCACCACGGGAGCCATTTCATCGATTCAAGCACAAACCGATTCATTGGATGAAGCCGGTTACATTCATCAGTGGCTGATGTTGGCACCTGTTTCCCTGGAAGAAGAGGAGAGCGGTAGCGAGGCCATTGTTTTTCCCATTATTCGACGAGAAAAGGATCTCCAACCCCAATCTGGCGACTCGGTGACTATCGCCGGTCAAACCCACCAGTGGGTAGCCAAGCGTGCCGATGAGGTGGTGTTTGACTTCAACAAGGTGCTTGGAGGGAACCACGATCATGCAGCGGGCTATCTGGCGGTGTATGTGCACGCTCCAAAGGCCATGGAAAACATCACCCTTCTAGCCGGGGGGAATGATCAGGCGCGCATCTACCTCAATGGTGAGGCCGTCTCGACTTCCTTCGAAGCTCGCGCCCTGACTCGAGACAGCGATGTGGCCCGTGGACTCACCCTGCGCAAGGGGTTCAATACCCTCATTCTCAAGGTGGTCAATGAAGTGGGGAATTGGCAAGGATGCCTGCGGGTATTGGACGCCGATGGGAAGCCACCTGAAGGGGTGAGCCTCAAACTTGCCAATCGCTAGGGGCCCTACCCACAAACCAGGCTGCGTGCTTAGTTTGTAATGTAAGGGCTGCTCCTCATGGCGCGCCACAGTGGCTCCCCATGGCTTAAGTCATCCTTAGGGTGCCGGGAAACCCGCCAAAAGGGCAGTGAGTTTCTTGCGGGCAGCAGCGGTTTCTGGAGTGTCCCTTGAGGCTGGTATGGCGACCTCGTGAAAAGGATCCCCTCGCATGTCGAAAAGTTGACCGTCATTCAGTAATTTCCAGTCGCGGGTGCGGATGGAAATTTTCGAGCGGGTTTGCGGAGCGATCCAGGGGCGTGAGCTCGCCCGTCCTTCGGTGAAGAGGGTAGCAAAACTATGGCCATCGACCCCGTGAGGGAGTTGGGGCCGACCGGCCAGTGCGGCAAAGGTAGGGAGCAGATCGGCGATGTCGGCCAGCAGGTCGTCGGTGCTGCCGGGTGTGACCTTACCAGGCCATCGAACAAGGGTGGGTACGCGCGTGCCCCAGTCGTTGAACTGGCCCTTCTGGCCTTCTAACCGTTGCCCAAGTATCGTTGAAGTCACGGTGGGTTCCTTAATCAGGGAGCGGCCTTCGTGGCGGATGAAGTTCTTGGGAGTGGTGCCATTGTCACTGGTGAAAAAAATCAATGTGTTCTCGCGCAGCCCGAGCTGATCGATGCCATCGAGGAGCCTGCCCACATGCTGATCGAGTGCCCGCATCATTTCCGCGTAGGTCATGTAGCGTCCTTCAGGGCCATGGGGAGGATGGGGGTTGAGGTCGTCTGAGACGGCGTGACTTAGAGCCATGGGGTAGTAGGCAAAAAACGGCCCACCTTTGTGGCGCTTCATGAAGTCGAGCAGGAATTCAACGTAAACATTTGGGCCAAAGCGATGGGCCACATCTTCGCGAATCGATCCATTTTGCCAAAGTAGCGGTTCCCAGTAACGCGGGCCTTCATGCCACCCGAAAAAGCAATGTTCATCAAAACCCATGCGAGAAGGGTGTTGGGGATCGTCCTTCAGCATGGCCAGATGCCACTTGCCAGCGGCTGCCGTGGCGTATCCGGCACGCTTGAGCGCATGAGGCAAGGTCTGTGTCTCGGCCTCCCCCTTGGGATAATAACCCCAGGTTGGGTTCTGCATATGGTGCAGGTAGCGGCCAGAAATTAAGGTGACGCGAGTAGGGTGGCATACCGGAGCAGCAAAAAAGTGAGTCAAGCGCATGCCTTCCTTGGCTAATTGATCCAAGCGCGGTGTCGGATACGAGGTGCCTCCGTAGCAGCCAAGGGCTTCCCGCCCCACATCATCAGCTAGAATCAATACAATGTTAGGCTGATTGACGGTTTTCTGAGCTAGTGCGCTGGGGAGATCCTGCAATTGGAGGCACAGCCAGACAAAGCAGTAAAGTCGACTCAGGAGCATGGGGGTGAAGCTACCAAAGAAGGGATGTTCTGTCATCTGCCCTTTCCTTGGTTTCCCTGGATCAAGTCGTCCCAAGACTTTGTCCTAGAAGAAATCCTCAAGACTGTGGCAAATTCTCCCTGTGAAACCACTCCTTACGTTCTTTTGTTTTTGGGTCGTTTTATCAATCGGGGTCTGCCTCGGAGATCAGGCGGGTCGTGAGTATGCCGAGAACTCACTGCATGCCCGCCCTGCTGTGGTGATCCGCGTGGGGCAGCATGATGCCGACATCATTGGCAAGGATCACCGTGCCCTGCAGGCGGCCGTGGATTATGTGGGTCAGTTGGGCGGAGGCGTGGTGGAGATTGGCCCCGGTGTCTACCAGATGGGGGATTCGCTTCATCTCCGCAGCCGGGTCACCGTTCGAGGAGCAGGGGAACAAACGGTGCTCAAGAAAGAACGCGAGTATCGCAGCGCCCTCAGAGCCGATGGCGATTATGGTGAGGCCGCTGTGACCCTCGAAGACCCCACAGGGTTTGATTTGGGGCGAGGGATTTACGTGGCTTCCAGAACCCAGCGTAATTTCCATGGGGTCTGTGCCACAATCCTCAACAGAAAGGAAGCTTACTTCACCCTGACCCGCTCCATGAATGCCGACATCATGGTTGCTGATGGCGGTTTTGCCGCCACCATTTATCCGGTCATCAGTGGGTATGAAATTCAGGATGCCCGGGTGGAGCATTTAACCATTGATGGCAATCGTGAGCATAATCCTACCAAGGTGGATGGTTGTCGTACGGCAGGGATTTACCTTTATCGCGGTGATCACTGCGTGATTGAGCATTGCACGGTGAGAGGCTACATGGGGGATGGGATCAGTTTTCAGCAATCCAATGATGTGCAGGTCGATCAATGTGTGGTTGAGCTTTGTGCTGGTTTTGGCCTGCACCCGGGCAGTGGTTCCCAGCGCCCGTCGGTGACTCATTGCCGGGCGATCGCCAACGATGAGGATGGTTTTTTCTTTTGCTGGCGGGTGCGGGGTGGCATCGCTCGTGGCAATTGGCTCGAAGGCAATGGAGGTTACGGTATGTCCATCGGACACAAGGACAGTGATAACTTCGTTCAGCACAATACCATTGTGGGTAATAAGATGGGTGGGGTTTACTGGCGGGCTGAGAGTGAGCCCATGGCTGCACACCGCATTACCTTTGAGGGCAATACAGTCCGAGACAACAAGGGGTGGGGGCTATTTGTGGATGGGGCAACCAACGGGACCATTATTCGAAATAATTTGATTGAAGACAGTGGCAGCGGCCAGCAACAGACTGGCATAAGGATCGGTCAGCAGGCCGGTGAAGTCGCTCTGGAAAACAACACTGTGAAGGCCGCCCATAAGATGGTGGATGAACGTCGATAAAATCTCAAAAATGAACATTCCTATTTCTGTCCGATTTACTGCCGGTTTTGCGGTCCTGGTTTTCCTCTTGATGGGGGATGCCCCAGGTTGGGCAACCCTCCACGCAGCCGAACCGGTGATCCGTCAGGCCAGTGCCACCGGTATTCGTCACGGCATCCTTTTGTGCGGAAACACCACTGTATTGATCAATGAACAGAACGAAGTGATCTGGGAGATCCCCAAAGCGTCCCGGGATGGCTACGTCCTGCCCAATGGCAACATTCTCTTTTCAGCCAGCAATGTCGCTACCGAAATGAGCCGTTCGGGGCAAACCCTTTGGACCTACTCCCTGGATCCTGCCAACAAGGAGTTGGGCACGGCTGTGCGTTTGGAAAATGGTCATACCTTGGTGGTGGAGAGAGGCCCCATGCCGCGTTTGCTGGAAGTCACCCGGCATGGAAAAATCGCTGCGGAGATTCCCCTGCAGCCTGAAACCGACAACGATCACATGCAGACCCGTATGGCGAGAAAACTTCCCAATGGGAATTACTTGGTACCTCACCTCCTCGCATTCAAGGTCAAGGAATACACTCCTTCAGGTGAAGTGGTGAATGAAATCCGCACGGATTTGCCCGAACTGGGGGGTAGAGAGGCCGAGAACTGGCCTTTCACGGCCATTCGCATGGAGAATGGGCATACTTTGGTGAATCTCACCCATGGGAACAAGACCGCCATCTTTGATGCTTCAGGCAAGGTGGTATGGAAGGTGGATAACGGAGATCTAGAGGGTCGCTTTGCCGATCCTTGCGGTGGACAGCTCCTACCCAATGGGAATGTGGTGATCACCAGTTACGCCCAGCGGGATTCATCCAAGGTGCGTGTGTTCGAGGTCAATCCTCAGAAGGAAGTGGTTTGGGAACTCTTTCACTCAAATGCCTATGCTCATGGCATCCACGTCGTGTCCACTCAGGGGCGTCCCTTGGAAAATCCTTTCATGAAGTGAGTGGGTGTGGACCGCGTTTTTGGGTGCTTCAAACCGCTCTCAATCGCTTGTGAGTGAATATCACTTTCGAGTCAACCCGCCTCAGACCGTTTGCCAGCCTTGGATCTTTGGGGGCTCAGGGACGCTGTGGCTTCCCCTCGGCAAAATCCATGAAATAGTGCCAATCCTCTGGGAGTGATTGATGCCCTTTCGAGTGGTAGTGATAGGCCATGTGGGTTCCCATTAGCGGCTTATCCAATGTCAGCCCTGCGTTGGCACCCAGATTACCGGCCCCCAATAGCTCGAAGACCGGTTCAGCTGCTTTCATGGCTAAAAATTGTCCTTCAGGATCGCTCCACTGGTCTGTTAACCCCCCATTGATATAGATTTTCCGAGGGGCGATCAAAGCCAGAAGCATGTGCTGGTCCACTGGTAGTTTATCCCACTTGCCAACCCATTGCTGTAGGTTTCCCGCAAATTGCCAATAAAAATTTTGAGCCATATCGTCCAAGGTTTCACCCCAGTCTCGACGGATCAGGGATGCGCCCATCTCGCCGGGCACGATACTCATCACCGCAGCAATTCTCTCGTCTTGAGCTGCCGCCCACAGAGCCGTCTTGCCTAACCGCGAAGCACCCGTGAGGCACAGCAGCTTACGATTGATTTCAGGCATGGTTTCCAGCAAATCCAGGGCCTGGCTGGCACCCCAGGCCCAGGCGCTGATGGTGCCCCATTGATCGGGCAGGGGGCGATCTTGTTTTGCCGACAAGGTGGATCCGATGACCCCATCTTCCCAGCGATTCGGTCGATCAGGCTGAATGTCGCCATAACCCATTTGGGCATAGGCCCACCCGCGCGCAAGAACAAGCTCCTTGGGTTGAAAGCGTTGTGGTCTTTGAGGGGGTGAGTCAGGCGCTGAGGGAGGGAAAAAGGAAAGGTTCAACAAAAGAGGACAAGGCCCAGATCTGCCCTGAGGGATTTGCAAGCTGAGGCGAATCGGATGACCAAGCTCATGATCGGTAATCGTCCCTTCATAAATTCGAGTTCCTGAAATGTCGCCAGGCATGGCTCTCCAGGTAATGGGTTTTACCGAGGGAGGCACAGCACCGTAAATCTGAGAGCGGTACCATGACAGAATTTCGCCACGTCTTTTGCTTTCCCATTGAATCTTGGTGGTGATCTGATTGCCGTCAGAACTGACCAGAGGATCCGGTAGGGTGTATTTCCCGACATGGGCCGGATCATAATTGGACACATGTCC
>Ga0181572_10003535_pt1 | contig 10952 bp, 12 predicted proteins | sample 101ome_26_FD_133004 | JGI IMG/M metagenome (GOLD analysis project Ga0181572, IMG submission 133004) | Coastal salt marsh microbial communities from the Groves Creek Marsh, Skidaway Island, Georgia - 101408AT metaG (megahit assembly) | ecosystem: Environmental > Aquatic > Marine > Intertidal... | reverse complement strand
TCAGACTGGTCAAGGCCGAGATTTCATCTCTCCGATAATTTCGCTCACACACTCGACCCCGAAGCGGTCGCGATCGCCGCGATTGATCTCGACGTTCTAGTTGAGCTGAAAGAAGAAGCGAAAGAGGTCGCACGTGAGGATATCCTGGTCCTGGTCGAGCATGCTCTGAAGGGCGTCAGAGTTTTCACCGACCAAGAGCACGCTGCGTTGGTTTTCTCGCGAGATCCCACACCCGCTCCGAACTCTCGACTCAAGTTCGGTGTGCACATTTACCTCCCGGATCTGCTTCTCGATTTCGCGGGCTACAGAGATCTCGCTCATTCGATACGCTTTTTCTACCTCAATATCGCGCTTCCCGAGTTCGGGTCCTTCTCCATTGTCAACGAGCTTGACCAAGTCTTTGATTTGGGTATACACGCACTTAGAAATATCTGCTCCAGTAAACCACGCGGCGAACCCAAAGTCTACACACCATTTGCTGTCTATTCTTTCGACAAAAACAATATCGAACTGAACGACACCGAGCTGCAGCGTCTCCGCCGCGTTTGTGACAGAGGCTCTATTAACGAGAGAATTGAATTGCTTCGAGAAACCGCTCTATTCCTTTCGAGGCAGGACCCCCAGACGCCCGTTCGCGAGGACAGGCAAGAAATTATTCAAGGAATCACCAACGATGAGAAGGCGTGGGCAGAAGCGGAGCCAAAGAGGGGGGAGAGGAAAGGTGGCGAGGGTAATGACGATTTTGGGAAATTCAAAATTCTGACGGGAGACGAGGAGGGCGACTCCAAATTACAGTACGACGCAGTATGCGCTTTGGTTATGCAAATTCTTAACCACAGGGGCTTTAAATGGCACCGGTCTTTTAAGGTGAGGCGATACGGTGGCAAACGAGCAACAATGTTCTCAGTGACGTTCCCTCCTGGTCATGGATTCTGCCTCCACAAGACGCTCGTCGGAATCAAGAGAAGCAGAGATGGTGACCCGATGGCCTACTTGCGAGCGATATCAGCGAACGACTTTGAGATTGCGGTTCACGGCAGAGATGTTCGACGAGGAAACCAGAGTTATATGCGAATTTACCCAAATCGCATTGTTCACGGCTGTCTCGACGATGGATGTCAGGGTAAAACTTTTCTCCATCACTGCTTCTACTTAAACGACGGGTTGTCTAACACGCTGTTTGGGAAAACCTTCACAGCACCGAAAATCACGACGACGCATTCTTTCGGCTCGGCTCGGGAGAACCGAATTTCCGCATTCGCAAAAATGTTGCTTCAACAGCACGAGAAGGAGTTGGAAGCCAAGGGATGCGATATGAATACTTGCCTCCGCGAATGCCTGTACGACTACAATAAAGACTAGTAGTGTGTGTGTGTTTGTTAGTAAATTTTAATTTGTTTGGATAAATAAAGAACATGCTCTCGGTTGAGGAGAAACGCCGAATCAAGGTCTTAGCAAACTTCACCGCTTACTCCGAAGCTAAGCGCGCTGAGGCAGTTGCCAATGTTCAATTGCCCGACGACTCCGGCATTAGAGCAATGACCCTGAACGCGCCGACCAACCCCAACATCCGCGGCCGGCCGATCACTGACCCGAGCGCGCGCGTGCACACAAAAAGTCCCGTGTTGCGCCAACACCCCAAGTTCGTGCAATATTCCGGTCGCAATACGGCCGCCACCGAGCTCACGCGCCGACGAGGGAAGCGCGCCGTGCTTCTCGGTGAGACTAGTCAGGTTACCAATCCACTCTACCTAAAACTCATGGACAAAACGACTGCGTTCTCCGAGAGGCCGCGTATCAGGCCGTACTACGGCGGTGAGCACTCGACGAAAGCGACGCAGAATCTCCCTCCGAGCAACCTCGAAACGATGATGAGCGGCAAAAAAATTTATAATCTCGGAAACGGGCGAAAGTTTCAGCGCGCTGCGTCGTCGAGACAATATATCAACAGCGGCCGCGGCCACCGCCTGGCGTTCGGCGGGCGGCTGCGTGATGGAGTCGGAAAAGTGGTTCGCAAACAGGATCTGGTCAAAACGCAGCGCGGCGTTCGCGGATACAACAATCCATTCGAGCGGACGCGCGATCTCGCCCCGTCAGTTGGTTTCGCAAACAATAAAAGTTATGCGAGAAACGTGTCGCGGCCGCTAAATATCGTGACGAAGAAGCGGACACGCAATAATGTGGGTACGCGCCCAGCTTTAGACAATTCAAACTACACAAAGAAACAAGCGCCACGACCCACCGCCATTAGAAAGGAGTCGTCAAAAATCATCATCAAGGACCGGCGCTCTTATGGTAAACTGATCGGTAGCGCAACTGTGGGAGGGCTCGAAACACGCCCGGACAACTTCCGGCCGCTGTTGAAGGAGCTGGTTGTGCGCGGGCGCGCGATCGCGACTGGCACTAACCTCAATGTTGTCGAGAATCTTTATCGGACATTGCCTGTCAAAGACGGTAATCTAATTCGTCAAATTTTTGAATCTCGTAAAAACATTTCAAACGCAGACGGCAATATCTTTGTCGCGCAGCCCGCCGCGCGCGGCGCTCTGACAGTCCGCAAAAACGACCCGACTACGGGCGGATATTCGATGATCCAGGGATTGCATCACCGCCAAAATCCAATCTATTAAAAAAAACTTTAATGTTTGCATGAATAAATGTCAGCGAACGCGGGTGCCACACAAACACAAACCAATTACACGATGCCGATAGTCATCGTGTGTGTTATAATAATCATGTTTTGCGTATATAAATCAAAATCTGCGGTCGATGAAATCGACGCCGAAGTTAGGTCTCAGATATTGTACGGTGACGGCTCAGTTCGCCCAGAAAAAATGAAAGACGCGGAGAAAACTGCGTTCAATCAAGCACAATGTTCTCAGCTTTCGGTGGGTAGCGATATGTTTTCTCAAATATATCGAATTGATCGAGTGCTTAATGAGGCCACCGAAGGAGAAGGCGAAAACTTAAAGCAATTCGCAATGAAAGGCGTGACCCCTAAATATGGAATTGGTTGGGGGTGTCAGCTGGACAAGGAGAAGGGGGCATGCGTTGAAAATTCTTATTTCTATGATTTGAATAAGGATAACGACGATCGTTTTTATTCTCCGGAAAACCTGTTCGATTCATCGTCGTTGGGTTATGACGACTATTACGAAAAGGATATGGGCGATGGAAAGATTCGTGGAATGACTGGTGCAGAGGCGGCAAACGAATGCTTCGGTAATAAGGGCTGCGGTTCGGTTGTTTTGCCCGCGTGCGAGCGGGGCTTCTTGTTCATGAGCAAATCTAGACTAAACGAGCTTCTCGAAAAGAATGCTGGTAAGTTCTCAAACCAGGAAAAATGGGTTGAGAAGAGCGAATTCTGGAAGGAGGGCAATAAGCCACGATTTCGAAAGTCAGCATGTGTCCAAGTTAAATCTGGTGCAAGTATTTCTAAGGAGACAAAACCAGAAGATGTCAAAGACAAAATACTCGGGCTTCTGGATTTCGGTTCTATCAGATCACTAAATTTTGATTCCGACGCGACCCCGAACAGGCCAGTGCGCGCAGCTTATTATTTTCCGAAGTCTAAGATCAGCGGGGCAAACACGACTGGCAGTGGTCCAGGAAGTAAAATAGTGTCGGATCGCGTATCACTAAACATAGCTAACAAGGCCAGCGAGAGCCGAAACGTCGGTATTGACGCTTACATGGTACAAGGTGGATCAGGTAATGCCAAGGGTGATTATTCTCATTACAAGAATGCAGTTGCAAAGGGCACGAACCCGTGCGAGATTTCGCAATTATCTTATATTCCAAAACTAACGAAAATGTGCCAGAGCGCAGTCGGGGAGGACTGGGATCCTGGCTTCGAGTGTCCGACCCGCGACACGCGGCTACGCGATCGAGTTTGAGTTCTGGGCGAATTTGAGCTGATACACCCAAATGGACACCTCCGACTGGTGGCAAATTGTTGGTCGAATGGTGACACACCGGTTTGTTACTAGAGAGCAGTAACGCTCGAGCAAACAGATGGCCTTTGCGGAGGCGTACTCGTGTACGAAGTGTAGAGCTTCTGCGTCGTATGCCGCGTGGTCCCAACTGGCGATGGGTGGGTGCTCTGGATCACACTCTTTAATATCGTAGTCTAGGCCCTGCTGGAAAGACATTTTTTGAGTTCCGTGTTCCGAAAGTCTCTTCGTGAATCCCGAACGAAAGTAGTTGAGGCGTTTCTTGAGCGCGGAGCGGTAACCTTTGGCCACTGTTAGCACATTTTCTGCATGAACGATTTCCGCCATGTCGACGTAGTCGACCACGAGTTCTCGGACCTGGGCCAGCTGTCGGGGTATGGGAAGCAAACACTTTAGCGACTCGAGGCTTGGGTCCGAGACGTGTCGGTCCATGGGCTCGTAGCGTTGCTTGGTCTCCTCGAGGATGGCGTCTCGAGTGACATTCCAGAGCTCGTCGGTGAGGCGCTTGCGCTTCATATTGAAATATGAGGGATTGTTAGGGGCGGAGTTGGGTTTGTGGACTAACCCCCAAAATTATTTTTTCTAGCGATAATAAACGATGCAGCGCAGTGACGCTGGATTCGAGGGATTGGTGGAAACGCTGAGCGCGTTCGTTCGACGCATACACCGGCGGGTGTGGCTGCTCGTGGAGTGGCTGGACGAGCTGGCCCGGAGCGAGGGCGCGAACGTGGTTGAGTACGAGCTTCGAGAGTTGAACCGCGACGAGGACCTGGAGTCGTTCGTGAGCGTTGACTACGAGGATGTGAACGATGGTAGAGTTATTATATGTTAGGGTAGAAGTCGCCCGTGAACGAGATGCCGCCACCTTTGTCGTCTTGGCTTACAAGTTTGGATCCGTGTAGTTTAGAATCCGCGTGTCCATTGAGAGTGCTCTCCAAGTTACGTGATAATCAGTAATAAAACTAACGGCGCCACCGTGCGTCGCTGTGATTGTGAGAACCTCGTGATCAACGGCCTCGATTGTCTCTTCCGAGCCGATTCCGGCGATGCTCGCTATAGTCCGGTTCCCGCTGTTCATGTCCATCGATGTCGTCGTCCACACCTCGGAAACATTCCGGGTTTTTACCCCAGCACACTGCGACACCCTCCATACGAATTTGGACTCTTTGACTGAACAGCTGTGGTTCACGTGCACAGTAACTTCGGCGACGAAGGCGGTGTAGTCTGCCTGCGGGACCTTGAGCACCTTCACAGCGGCACCACTGGCATTGGATGTATAAATCCTTGCTCCCGAGCGAAACCCTTCACTGACCCCGGGCGCGCCAATCCCGTTCACCGAATAAACCTCGCAAATCCAGTTGCATCGATTTCTATTGTTGTTGTGGCTGTCTTCGGTGACGCACGTGAATCTGGCGTGGTGGTGCACAGGAATGGATACCTCGGACAGCACGCTGTTGATTCGTTCGCCGGTGGTGGAATCGGCGTTCTGTACCTTGACCACGAAGCTCCCCGCAGAGCCAACTTCGTTGTTGGTGATCCAGATCTGAGTACCGACGACGGGTGCGGGCAGGATGTAGGAGTCAGTGGCGGTCGAGGAGCCGACACCTTTGACGAAACCCTCGTACCCCAGCTGCGTGCCAGCGGAGCTGCTTGCAGCGGGAGCGGTCGCCGTGAGTTTATATTTTTCGGCGGAGATGGCGCCGTTCTTGATTTCGACGCCAGCGGCGGTGATGTAGGCGGTGTCGCTGCTATTGCCGGGCTGCGACATCTTGAGAATTTGAGTGGAGCCGGCATTGTTTTGGTTCCTGATGAACCAAGTGAAGAAGGATGAGTCGTCGACCCCGTCGATGACCTGGTTGCCATGTAGAAAATAACCACTGGGTCGTTCGTTTCCGGTGGCATTGTCGGCGGAGTAAACAAATGTCGCGGAGCGTCGGCCGACCTCAAGGAACTTGTAGCTATCTCCGCCACTCATGCTGCTCCGGAATTGCAGCTGCGAAGAGTGGAGCAACAGATTTGTCCCGGATGTTGCTTCGTGGTAAATTTGTAGGTCATTATTATCTCCTGATTTGATACCGAAGCCGTCGCTCATTTGGATGTGACCATCCTTGAGCAGAACGTTCTCAATGGTGACCCCGGTGCCAGTGGTATTTTCGAGGATGTTGTCGACGCTGATGGCGCCGGTGAGCGAGATGCCGTTGTCTTTTAGGAGCACGCCACCCACGGTGACTCCGGCGGCGGCCGTGGCCTCTCCGATGGTATCGATGCTCAAAGTGTTGGCGGCGGAGAGAGTGGCGAGCTCGGTGAATCCAACGGCCAAGTTCACGTAGGGCTTGTCGCCTTGGACAGCGTAGTTGGTGGCGACACTGTGGGTTTTTGCATTGGCATCAGTGATGCTGAGCATCCCGTCGGAGGGGTTGAGCGTGACGCTGGCGAGCCCGGTCTCGATTTTGGTGCTGATTGTAGATGAAGTGTTGTCAACCAAAACCAGCTGTCCGTTGCTGGTGTATGCGTTAGTGATGTATCGTTCCACTTCGTATCCCTCAACGACTCCGTTGGAAAACATGTACTAATTTACTATTGACAATATTTTAATTTTTAGGCACTTCGCGTCCTTGTCCTCCGCCTGGATCTTGGAAATATTAATTTAGTACATTTGCTTGACAGTGAGCGTGGCGGTGATCGAACGCCCGCGCATGTCGACGACGGTTCCGTCGTCGGAGATGAGCTGCAGTTTCAGGGTTTTAAAGTTGGAAATCGGCGCATTTTCGAGGTTCATGGCCTTGGTGCTGAAAATGCTCAGGTCGACTTGTCCCGAAATCACTGGAATCACCGCAAGTACAGACTCGATGTTGACGGACCCCTCCGACGGGGCATAGACTGTGGCCTTTTCCTCTACGTTGGTCGCAGCAGTTGTTTTGACGCCGTTGACCATGGTCCCACTGCCCACAGTGCGGCGGCGGCGGACCAGCTGCGTGGTACCCTGACAGCTGACGATTTCATGGCATGTGTCGAGGCGCTTGGCCACCAAATAAATGTTCTTCTTGGATTTCGACATACTGAAGGGATTATTATAGAGTGCAAATTGCTCGAACATGAGCGCGCTCTTACCCGACACGTTCATCGCCAGGCCTGGAACGTAGCTTCCGGTGACTGCCGCGTAGTCGTTGGCCGGGTCATCGTCCGGAATCATGAACCCTATGTCGCTCGTATTCAAAAAGTTCGCAGGCAGGGTCGGCAGGGTGGCGTTCTGGCCGGCATTAGCGGTGCGCGCGTCGGTCGCGCGGACCTCCACGTCCAGCGAGTCGACCGCGAAGCCGAGCGTCGCCCAGATGGATCCGATCGCGTTGTTGAGGGGACTGATCGAGAGCATGGTATCGATTTTGGTTTTGTTGGGAATATAGAAGGTGTCGGTCGCGTGCGTGTTTGTGAACGTGAGCTTATGCGTGACCTCGTCGTCGTACGAGAACTTGAAGTCGTGGTGCCCATGTTGCAACAGCAGCGCGGCGTTCAGCCTGTCGACCAACTCGACGCAGTCGTAGTCGCCGGTCTCGAGAACAATGTAGTGCGCGACCCCGCCCGCGATCGGGTTCGCGCCGGTGGCCCCTGTGACAAGGTAGTACGAGAGGCAGCAGTTAATGTTGGATATCGAAATGTATGGATTCACTAGCGACAGCGCAGTGACCTCTATTCCGACCACGTTGCGCACGGGCTTCAGCAGCTTGAGCTCGAGCGTGCCCCTCTCTCCGGTGAAAGTGAACGCCTGCGTGCGCTCATTTGGTCCGCGAGGCGGAGGGGGGAACGCGGCGTCGGCGCGGTATGCTTTCGGGGTGGTGAAACGGCCCATCGAAGCTCGATACCTCTGCGAGTCCATGTCTTTAATGTGAGTAAATATTTTTCTCGCGTGTGTCTGAACACGCACGATTCTGGGCTTTGCGAACACCGGCATGCGCACGTTTGCGTATGAGCACGATACTGATCGCGTCTCGTACGACGAAGCGGTGGACTCCAAGTCGGTCCTCGTTCAGGTAGAGAAAGATCGATTGGTCATATCACAGAGTCTCTTAAAAATGCTGCCGCTTCCATCGCAGTTGAGTTCATTGGTTTTCGAGTACTTGCTTAAACCCGTTTCCGTCACGATCGTGGACAACGAAGAGCTACAATTCTGGAACTCCGACGCGCTCGATTCGCTGGAGCTTGTCGCGCTTGACACCTCGCTGCACCCGCCGGTCGAAGTGTACCTCGAAGTGGGCGTCAGCGCGTTTCTGCGAGGAAGCTTCGACAACTCATTTTGGTCCGACGACGGCGGGATCTACGCGGTCGCTCGGTTTAACAACAGATTCACTCCAATGTGGAGCCACAGCGTTGGACCGGGCGCGTATATTTGCGCCACTGGCTCAGAATTAGTATCACTTAATTTTATTTACTCGTAAATAAAAATGAAATTGAACCCACATTTGGAAACGTGGATGCGCGCGACGGGTGTGTTTCTGGGCGTGTTCTTCGCAACAGGTTGGAGTAGAAAGAATTCGATCAAGTATGACACGCCTCTATTCGCTGCGGCTGTCGTGCTCGCGTTCGCTCTGCGAATGTAATTAATCAAAATTAAATCTTCACGTAAAGCAAAGGCTATGCCCGTTCTAAATCCATCGGTTGCACCGCTAGTTGTGATTGCACCGCGCGGTATGTCCGCGCGCGCGATTCGAGATACCGAGGTTGTCACTGACGTCGCGCTGGCTCTGAAGCCCGCGTTCGCGTACGGCCCAAGACACACCCCGTCGGCCGAGAAGATCAACTTGACCGCCCATGCTGCACGCATACAGACCAGCGGCGGGGCGCTGAAGGAGGTCAGGGACTTGGAAACGAAATACGCTCATTTCTAAATTAGTCGTAGCGAGAGGCGTGCACTGTAGAAAATCGCTTGGCGCGCGTGAGCAGCCAGTTCTTCTGCGTAGTTCCGCGCTGCCGCGTCACTACAAGTTCAGTTCTATTATCGATTCCTATCTGTCTATTTGCTCCGGCCCAGTCCGTGCGGCCGAATTGCGTGGCGAGTCGCTGCGTGCGCGACTGCAAAAAAAGTTCGTAGCAGCGCTTGCGAATCGCGCTCGGCCTCCCAGCGTTATCGTTCACGACCAACACGTTCCTCTTATCAGTGAGATCAGGAATGTCTCCAGCATCAGGAGCACTCATTTGGTTTTTATTAATTGAAAACATTTATTTATTTCTTCGCAATCAGGTCACTCACAGAAACCACCGCCACCCCAACCTGCGCGTGCTTCGCCGCCAGCGCCAGAGCCCTGGCCTCGCGCTTCTCCGAGCGCAGCTCGCGGATGGTCGCGCGCGCCATCTCCAGCTCCGAGCGCACGCGCGACATCAGCTGCGCCTGCTGTCTTAGCTTACGCAGGAACTCCACCTTCATCTCCTTCATCCTCTGCTTGGTTTTCTGGAGCTCGATGTCGCTCTCCGACAAGAGGTCGCAGGCCATTTCGTGGTTGGTCAGCATGATGCGCACCTGCCACGCCAGGTCGTCTGTGCTGAGTAGGCGCAGGGATTTGGGCATCTTCATGCGCTGGGCTGCGCGCTTAGCCTTGCGCTCCATCAAGACAGACTTCTTTGGCATGTTGCTTGATATTTGAGGCTGATGGGATTATGAGTATGTCGAATTTTCATAATCCAAAAAATGGATTTTGAGTGCAAACAGGAAATCAAAAAGAGGAGCGAAAAGCAACCAAGCAAAATCCCAAAGATGGTTGTGTTTTCGAAGCTAGCGTCTACACATGATGTCGAGGATGGGCCGCGCGTCTTTTCCGACCCGAAAGCCCAGCGCCTCTACAACGACACGTACCAGAATCTGGTGGAGCACGTGAACGAAGGCGTCATGCGGAACATCGGCTTGATCCACGAACGAGTCACCGAGCTCCGCGATCAAGGCATCTTCTCTGAAAACGAGATCAAGGCGGTGTCCGAGGCCTTCTTGCTCCTGAACCTGACCGTGAACTGCTTCGGCGCGACGGAGTCGGGCGCCTACTTTCTGTCTGCCGTGACGCTCGAAACGCTCCTGTCTCGCTCGTTGTCTCGCTACGAAAACATGAGCGCGCACGTGAACAAGTGTACAATCATCTTCAAAGAAGGCGGCCGCGCCGAGCACTATGCTGTCCGCGTGGTTTTGCACCGCCACCTCCCAAACCGGCAGGCGTTCATCTGCCTCGACCCAGGAGCCCACCTCTACGAGATGGCCGGGCTGCTTCCCGACCAGACGATCCACGGCGGTGAGGACCCAGAGGAGGCGAAGCGAGCCTTCTGGATCGACGAGCTGACCGAAAAGTCGAGAGCCGGCAAGAAGCGCGTCTCCCTCATGTACAATCTCTGGCGCGATATGTGTGATCGCCGCCGCTTCTTCACGATGGTTGGCCGGTGCATGGAGCCCGCCGACCGACTTGCCATGAATCTCGCAATGTGGAACGTGATTCCCGAGTGGAACTATGCGATCGCAGACATGCGCAACTAGTAGAACCAACCTCGCCCTTGCGATCCCGACCCGCTCGCGGCCTCCTTCTGGGCTTCCCTTCTCTGAAGGAGATCGATCCAATATTGCTCTTGGTCTCGTTGATGCTGTGTTCGGCCTGTTTTTTGGTCGACCCCGCCACCCCTCCACAATCGTGTTATTGGATTTAGATTCGTGTTCCTTTGTTGTCTGTACGCTTCCATCTCCTCGCCCACCGACTGTGCGCCGCGCTGGTAGCGCAAGATGTGCGATCTCAATTCATTCACCGTCAACTTGCTTGAGTTGCTTCCATACACATACTCATTATAAAGCATGTCAGTCACGTCTATCGGTAGACCGGAAGTACTAATAATATATTGCTTTATGGCGGGCGAATCCGCTTGCACGCCCAGAGACTCAGCTACGTACTTAAGCTGTGTGTCTGCGGCAGCGGTGCCGATTGTATTGAATAAGTCACCGCTGAGTAGGGGGCTAAGCTGTGGAACGGCAGCCCC
>Ga0181572_10003524_pt1 | contig 10978 bp, 10 predicted proteins | sample 101ome_26_FD_133004 | JGI IMG/M metagenome (GOLD analysis project Ga0181572, IMG submission 133004) | Coastal salt marsh microbial communities from the Groves Creek Marsh, Skidaway Island, Georgia - 101408AT metaG (megahit assembly) | ecosystem: Environmental > Aquatic > Marine > Intertidal... | reverse complement strand
TCACAAGATAGAAAAAAAAGTGAAAAAATCAACGCAATAAAAGTGATACTAAGTATATTTTTACTCATAAATAAATCCAAATTTTTTGGGAATTATATCTTAATCTAACTTTTTTTTAGATATAATTCGCCACTTTATATTTATTATAGGATTTTATAATATGACAACTAGTTTTTTACTTATTGCTCAAATAGTACTTGTAGTTTTAATCGTTATTGCTGTTTTGCTTCAAAAAAGTTCAAGTATAGGTCTTGGAGCTTATAGCGGATCGAATGACTCAGTTTTTGGTGCAAAAGGACCAAATAGCTTCCTTGCTAAAACAACTTTCATGATAGGTTTTTTATTTGTTGCAAACACTATCGCTTTAGGATACATGTATTCAACGGCAAGTAAAGCTTCTGTTGTTGACAACCTTGTTGAAACAACAAACATAGTTGCTCCGGTTATTGAAGATATACCTACGCCAGCAATTGAAAAAGTTACCACTGAAGAAGTGACAGAAACTGAAAATGTAGAGGTTCAAACTCCAAAAGTTGTGGATGCTCCAACTAAAGAGACAGAGTCAACACCAAACGAAATAAAACCTGATACAAGCAAATAAAAATTCTCTTCACATTATAGCCTCAACACTTTAGTTGTGGCTAGAACCTTTTTTAATCCTTCTTAAATTTTTCTCGCTACAATATCGCATATTATTTTATATGTTAAGGAATTTCAATGTTAGACGAAATATATGGCGATTGTGAGTCAAAGATGCAACACAGCATCGAGCATATGCAAAAAGAATTTAAAACACTTAGAACTGGTAAAGTAACTACATCTGTTTTAGATCATGTAAAAATTGATTACTATGGAACACCTACCCCATTGGATCAGGTTGGTTCTGTTTTAGCTACTGATGCGACCACTATTGTTATCAACCCTTGGGAAAAAAACCTTCTTCAAGATATAGAATCTGCTATTTCTGCTGCAAATATTGGAGTAAATCCAAACAATGATGGTGAACAGATTAAACTCTTTTTTCCTGCTATGACAGTTGAACAAAGACAAGAATCTGTGAAAAAAATGAAAGGTATGGGTGAAGATGCTAAAGTTTCTGTAAGAAATGATAGAAAACAAGCAAATGATAAAGTTAAAAAACTTGAAAAAGATAAAGAGATCACAACAGATGAATCTAAATCTGCTCAGGACAAAATCCAAAAAATTACTGATAAATACACAGCTAACATTGATTCTATTGTAAAAGATAAAGAACAAGAAATTTTAAAAGTTTAACGATGGATATAAAAAAAATATATATGGATGCAGATGCTCTTTTAGAGGGGCACTTTAAATTAAGCAGTGGGAATCATTCTCAATTTTATCTCCAGTCTGCAAAAGTACTTGAAGACCCTAAAACAGCAACTCTTTTAGCAGAAGCTCTCGCAAAACAAATCAAAGAAAGTAAACTGGAAGTTGATACAGTGTGTGCACCTGCTTTAGGTGGATTGATAGCAGGATATGCTCTTGCTCAGGCACTAGATGTTCGCTATATTTTTGCAGAAAGAGTTGATGGAAACATGACTATTCGCCGTGGTTTTGAAGTTTCAAATGGTGAAAAAGTTCTTATGTGTGAGGATATTATTACTACTGGTGGCTCAGCTATGGAAGCTGCCGCAGTTGTAGAAAAACTTGGTGGAAACATTGTGGGAATAGCCGCTCTAGCAAATCGTGGATTTTGTAAGCGTAAACACAGTGCTATTGAAACAAAAGCAAATTGTAAACTACCTCAAGATATCCCATTTTTTGCGCTTGAAGATTTTACATTTGAGATGTATTCACCAGATGAATGCCCACTTTGTAAAAGTGGAAGCGAAGCTATTAAGCCAGGATCAAGAGGGAATTAAATCTTTTAAACAATAGACTTTTATGTCTATTGTAGAAGTCCTGTCACATTTTGAGCAACAATATTATTTGATTGTGCTTGGACAAAACTAGCAACTTGTGCTTGAATATTTTGCCTACTAAAGTTACTACTCTCTTGCGCAAAATCTAGATCTCTCATATTAGATTCTGCAGCTGCAGTATTCACTCTATAAACAGATGTATTATTAATATCAGCAAGAAGTTGATTTTGACTTGCACCGAAGTCTGAGCGCATCGATCCAAGATTATCGGTAATACTTTGGATATTTTCTAAAACATTTTCAGAGTTAAGATCTATGCCACCCTCAAGTAAACTTGAAACATTTCCAAGAGCATTCTCAGAACCATCTAAAAGTGGCATTCCGTTATAATTTGCAGAAGATGCTGCAAGTTGATTTGATTCCATGAGAGCATTGATCTCATTTTGGATCGATGTTTTATTTGCCGCACTCATAATAGGACTTGTTGCTCGCATCGCTAAATCTTTTATACTTCCCATGTTTTCTTGAATTGAACCAACTGCACTATCAGCTATTTGAATCATACCAATTGAATCATTTGCATTCATGATAGACTGCGAAGCTTCACGAACTTGAGCACCTAGTTGATTTGCTATTGCCATCGCTGAAGCATCGTCAGCAGATTTGTTCAGCTCTTTTGCACTTGCCATTTTTGCAAGCGAATTTTCAAGCTTTTGCTGATTTAAGTTTGCATAAAATGTAGCACTGCTACTGTTGTTACTCACTGAAAAACTCATAAGATACTCCTTTACCTTATTTCTCTTAACTTAATTATACTCTAAAATTGATAACGCCATTATTATCTATATTTTAACCTACAACTTACCATTCGATCAACAAGAACTCTAGCAACTTCAATCTTGCCATCTACTATAACATTTACATTCAAGTCATCCAGCATATCTCTCTCTTCTAAAGATATAACTTTTACAACAAGATTAACATTGTGTGTATGTTTTGATATCGCTTCACATATAAGACGTTTTTTCTCAGGATTATCAAGTGTAACTATAACTGCTGCTGCTGTATCGATGTGAATTGCATCTAACGTAGAGTTTTTTGAAGCATCCCCAAGATACGCTTCATGTCCATCTGCAAGTGCTTCTTTAACATGTTTGTGAGAGTTATCTATGATCACATATTCGGCACCAAGGTTGTCAAGATAATGGGTCACATACTTACCAACAACGCTATATCCACAAATGATCACATGATTTTTTCTCGTTGAAAGTGCTGACATATCCTCAACAGTATCTTGCTTTCCACTCCAATACTCAACTATCAAACCGATCTTTGATATAAAAAATGGGGTTACAATCATCGATAAAATAACAACTAAAACAAGAAGTTGTGAAAGTTCTTTATCAATTAAACCTCCCATACTGGCCAATGCAAAAATTACAAAAGAAAATTCACCAACTTGAGAAAGTGCAAGAGCCGCTTTTAAAGACCTTCTATGTCTTGCTTTAGTTAAACGCAACATAGCGTAAGTGATAATTGCCTTGAGTATAAAAACACCTGCGAAAATACCTACAACTAAATCGATATTGTTAAGAAAATAAAATAGATCTATCTTCATACCTACAACAACAAAAAATGTCCCAAGCAAAAGATCTTTAAATGGTGCAATATCTGCTTCAACTTTATGGTGGTACTTTGTCTCTGCAATAATCATCCCAGCTAAAAAAGCTCCTAACGAATAGGTAAAACCCATGTAATGAGCAAAGAGTGATGCAGCAACGACAATAACAAGTACTGAACCCATAAAAAGTTCATCAACTTCTGAAGATGCTGAGAAGTGTAAAAGCCATGTCATTAATCGCTTTCCAACAATAAATAAAAGCAACAATACAATCACAACCCCAATTAAGGTGTCACCAATTATTGATAAAACACTTTGATCTCCTGGTGCTGTCATAAAACCTATAAGAAGTAAAAGAGGGATCACTGCGAGATCTTGAAATATCAAAATACCTGTGGAGATTTGACCATAAGGTTTGTGAATCTCCTTCGAACTTTTTAAGTAACTTAAAACGACAGCAGTTGATGAAAGTGCAAAAGCTGAGGAGATAATAAGCGAGGCTTGAAAAGAGAGAGACAAAACAAAAAAAGTGATCAAAAATAAAACAACCGCAGTGGATGTTGCTTGTAAAAAGCCGTTGAGGAAAATCTCTTTTTTCATCAAGTTCATTTTTGCAAGAGATATTTCCAAACCTATAGTAAACATCAAAAAAACTATACCAAATTCACCAACCATCTCTAAAGCATGTGAATTTGCCATCTCTTTTAAGTCAAATGCATAAACTATTATTGTTCCGGTAAGGATGTAACCTATAATCTGTGAAACACCAAGTCTCTTTAAAAAAAGATTGATAATGATTGAGATTCCAAGAGCCAATGTAACATATAAAATTGCTTCTTCCAAACTATTCTCTTTAATTGTGATTTATGGATTATAGCACTATTTTTCTGTAGCTAAAAGCTCTATAGAGACTTTAAGTGACTCTAGAGTATAATCGCGTTCATATTTATTGAATATGGAGATACGTATGACGAAGTATATTTTTGTTACAGGTGGTGTTCTAAGCTCTTTAGGTAAAGGGATTACAGCGGCGAGTATAGGAACCCTTTTAAAGCACTCTGGCAAAAAAGTAGGTATGCTTAAAATCGATCCATATATCAATGTTGATCCTGGGACAATGTCACCACTTGAACATGGTGAAGTCTTTGTAACAAAAGATGGAGCAGAAACAGATTTAGACATAGGAAACTATGAACGTTTCCTAGATACTTCTTATCTCAAATCATCAAACTTCACTACGGGTCAAATCTATTCATCTGTTATTGAACGTGAACGTGCAGGAGGCTATCTTGGACAAACGATTCAAGTTATTCCTCATATTGTTGGTGAAATTGTTAATAGAATCAAACTAGCAGGTGAAGGGCATGATCTTTTAGTTGTTGAACTTGGTGGAACAGTTGGAGACATTGAAGGTTTGCCATTTATGGAAGCAATACGGCAAATGAAACATGATGATGAGGTTGAAGGTACTTTTTTTGTACATGTTACACTCATCCCATATATCAAAGCCGCAGGTGAACTTAAATCTAAACCCACACAACACTCTGTTCAGGAACTTCGTCGTATAGGTATTACACCTCAAATGATTATAGCCAGAAGTGAAAACCCTCTTCCAAAATCATTTAAGAAAAAACTTGCAATGAGTTGTGATGTCAGCCAAAACGCTGTTATAGAGGCAAATGATGCAAAATCAATATACGACGTTCCGATGAGTTTTTTACGTCAAGATATATTGAAACCTATTGCAAAAGAGTTAGAACTAGGGGATCTTCAGCCAGATATGGAACAGTGGGATATCTTAGTTAAAAAAATTGTACAACCAAAATGTGAAGTTACAGTTGGGTTTGTAGGAAAATATCTTGAATTAAAAGAAAGTTACAAATCACTTACCGAATCTCTCATACATTCAGGTGCTCATCTAGATACAAAAGTCAATATCTGTTGGGTGGACTCTGAAGAGATCGAAGAGCGTGGTGCAGAAGTACTTCTAGGTGATTGTGATTCAGTTTTAGTTGCTGGAGGTTTCGGAAACCGTGGAGTTGAAGGAAAAATCTTAGCGATCCAATATGCTCGTGAAAACAATGTTCCGTATCTTGGAATATGTCTTGGTATGCAACTCACTTTAGTTGAATATGCAAGAAATGTACTAGGTCTTGAAGGTGCTAATTCTGTTGAGTTTGATCCTGAGACACCTCATCCAATGATCTATCTTATAGATAACTTTTTAGACCAATCAGGTGGTACACAACTTCGAACACATCAATCACCTATGGGTGGTACTTTACGTTTAGGTGAATACCCTTGTGACACAAAAGAGGGATCTCTTTTACGTGAGGCATATAATGGCGAAGCGATAATCTATGAACGTCATAGACACCGTTATGAAGCTAACCCTACGTATCGTAAACAGCTTGAACAAGCCGGGATGATAGTTACTGGTGAAAGTAACGGTTTGATTGAAACTGTTGAAATTGAAGGGCATCCATGGTTTCTAGGTGTTCAATTTCACCCTGAGTTTACATCAAGGTTACAGACACCAAATCCTTCAGTTTTAGCATTTGTAAAAGCAAGCTTAAACAACTCCAAATAAATACCTCAAACAAAAACAAAAGGTTTAAACTTGGAAGTTTTAAGTAAACAAAATCTCTATGAAATTTTAACTTCAAGATATCCTTTGGGCGAGAAAAAACTCGCTGAAATACCAAATCCTTCACTTCTTTTAAACGCCGAAGAATCTGCGAAAAGAATTGCAGATGCTGTACGAAATAATGAAAAGATCACATTAGTTGGTGATTATGATGTTGATGGGGTAAGTTCTACAGCAATCATGGTCGATTTTTTTAAACAAATTCCCTACCCTCTTGAAGCGATCATTCCGAACCGTTTTAAAGATGGATATGGTGTTTCACCAAATATACTGAAGCGTGTTGATACTGATCTTATAATTACAGTAGATAACGGAATTACTGCATTAGAAGCAGCAGAAATTTGTAAAGAAAGAAATATTGATCTAATCATAACTGACCACCATACACCTTCAGATTCGCTTCCAGAAGCACTTTTTATAGTGAATCCAAAACTTAAAAATTGCACCTATCCATTTAAAGAGATTTGTGGTGCTCAAGTAGCTTGGTTGCTCTTAGGATTGCTAAAAAAAGAGCTCGCTCTTAACATAAACATGAAACAGTTTTTAGATATTCTCTGTATAGCCATCATCGCTGATGTTATGCCTTTAATTGACATAAACCGTTCACTTGTAAAAGAGGGTTTAAAAATTCTAGAAAACTCAGCACGTCCTTCTTCTATAATCATTAGAGATTTTATTAATAAATCCTCTCTTAGCTCAGAAGATATTGCATTTCAAATAGCGCCGCGAATAAACTGTGCTGGAAGATTAGAAGATGCATCTATAGCACTAGATTTTTTTACAGCAACTGATACACATACAGCATACAAGCAGTTCGAGCTTTTAGGGCAACTCAATGAGCTTAGAAAAGAAACAGAACTTCAATGCACTCAAGAAGCAATCGAATTAGCTGATACAAAATCCAAAATTATTGTTGTTGCAAAAGAAAATTGGCATGAAGGAGTTGTTGGGATTGTCGCTTCAAGATTGGTCGATAGATTTTCAAAACCGGCTATAGTTTTGAGCATCTCCAATGGAATAGCAAAAGGGAGTGCACGTAGTATTGGTGAAGTAGATATTTTTCATTTAATCCAAGAAAGTGAACACTTGTTAACTAAATTTGGAGGACATAAAATGGCTGCAGGTTTAGGGCTTCTTGAAGAAAATATAGAAAAATTTAGTGATGCGATAAATATAAGTGCTTCTAACATAGATAAATCAGCTTTTGTACCAAAAGAGAATGTTTTAGGAAAACTCCAAACAGAGGACATTGATCTTGATTTGCTTACTCTTCTTGAACAATTTGAACCTTATGGTGAAGCAAATAGTCGTCCAAAGTTTTTTATCGAAAATGCCCAAGTAGTCAATGTTCAACTTTTAGGTAAAGATAAATCGCACTCCAAAATAGTAGTAAAACAAAACCCTCATGATAGACAAACACTAGAGCTCATTGCCTTCAAGACAGTATACAAAATTCCAGAAAATAGATTGATTAGCTGTAATTATACAGTTACAAAAAATGAGTTTAATTCCAAAGTTAACACCAGTTCACTTATTACAAAGATTTATTAAGCTCTTAAATTATATAATAACATTATAAACTACATAAGGTTACCAAATGGATATAAAAGAACTCTTCAAAAACCAAAAAAACAACTCTGAACTCTCTCGTCGTGATGCAATGAAGCTTATGGGTATTTCACCAATCGCTGCTTCGGTTCTTGCATCTGCTGGAACTAGCTCTATTGCTGAAGCAAGTGCTGATGTATCTGGTAAAGTTGTTATAGTTGGTGGAGGTGCTTCTGGTCTAATGGCTTTAGCACGTCTGAAAAGAGCGATTAAAAATCCTGACATAACTATAATAGCTCCAAATGAGATACATCTCTATCAACCTGCTCAAGTTTTTGTTGCTGCAGGTGAAATGGAGTTCGAAGATATGGTTTTAGACAATAGAGACTACATCAAAGAGGATGAAGTAACTTGGATTAAAGATGAAGTTAAATCCTTTGATCCAGACAACAATAAAGTTACTACTCGTTCTGGTGAAGAGATCAAATATGACTATCTCGTTGTAGCAACTGGAGTACAATGTAACTATGAAGAGATTGATGGACTAAAAAAAGAAGATATTGGGACAAATGGTATATCGAGTGTATTTTTGAATGATTTGGAAAAAGGAACAGCTGCAGGTGGACCTATTACATGGGAATGGAATAAGGCACTAAAAGAAGCTGCAAAAACTTCTAGACCAAAAGTTATATTTACTCACCCAAATACAAAGATTAAATGTGGTGGCGCTCCACAAAAAGTTTTACATCTTACAGCTGATTATCTAAAACAAGATGGCCTAGCTGCTGATTATACATTTGCAGCAAGTTTAAAAACACTTTTCTCTCTCCCGCAAGTTACTGAATCACTTTTAAAAGTTCAATCACAATACGATAAAGTAACAAATAAAATGCAACACCATCTTAAAGCTATTGATGTACAAAACAAAAAAGCGACATTTATTCATGCCTATGATGAAGAGGTGTATGATGAGGAGTTTGGTGAAACTGAGATTGTTAGTCACTCTGACAAAGTAGTTCTTGATTATGATTTTATACATATTTCACCTCCAATGAGTCCTGTAAAAGCACTTATGGATTCAAAACTTATTGGTGAAGATGGTTGGCTAGAAGTTGATCAATATTCACTACAACACAAAAGATATACAAATGTATTTGGAATTGGGGACACTTGTGGTATTCCTATGTGTAAAACGGGAGGTTCTGCAAGGCATCAAGGACCAATTGTAGTTGAAAACCTTATTTCTGAAATGAAAAAAGAGAAATTAAAAGCAAAATTTGATGGATATACTGTATGTCCAATCAAAACAGCTTATGGGAAAATCTTAATGGCTGAATTTAACTATGAAGGGCCTGCTCCAACAATTCCATTCTTAGCAATTGAAGAACCTAGAGCATTTTGGTGGTATTTTGACAGGTATCAATTGCTTCCAATGTACAAATATCTAATGCTTACTGGTAGATTCTAAGCCCATTTGAAGAAAAAACGGTGAAAAATAGAATCTTTAGAAACTCTTCTAAGAGTTCCAATATCTCGCGCCGTTTTATTTTACAAAGCTTTGCACTGCTCCCTTTTATTACAATCAACTCAGATGCGAAAACTCAAACAGATGATGAAAAGAGAGTACAAGCTGAGATGGTTATCATAGTTGGCGCTACTCTTGCCGGAGTTACTCTAGCTCAAAAAATAAAGAAAAAAAGCCCTTCAAATATTGTCAAAATAATTCAAACAGAGACAGAGGAATCTTCTTATTTGGCTGGGCTAAATCTTGTTGCAACAGGGCTATGGAGTTTTAAAGAGTTATTTTTTTCAGATACTTTAAAAAACATAGATATTATTCAAAGCAATATCAAGCAATATATTCCTAACGAAAATAAAATCATAATTGGTACTCAAGAGAGTGTATCTTACGACAAACTTATTATTGCTAAAGAACCTTTACTTCAATACATTCTAAAAAAAGATTTTTCACCATTTTCACGTGAAACATGTATAGACTTTTTTGATTCCAATACATGTTCTGCGTTTTATATGGCTGGTGCAAAAAAAACTTACAAAAACTTTTTCGCTTTTATAAAAAAAATTAAAAAAGAGACAACTACACAAAAACATAAGATTTTATTTTTTCACCCTAAAACTTCAAATGTTTCATCTCATGTTTCCCTAGAACTTCTCTTCTTGTTTTACATGATTATAAAGAAAGAGAAACTGGAGGATAAAGTAAAGTTTGAATACTACACTGCTGAATCAAAATTATTTAGGGTAGAAAAGTACAATAACGTATTTTTAAAAGAGTTTACAAATAAAAATATCGATCTATTTTTAGATCACAATCTCATTGAGGTAAACTATGAAAAACAACTTGCAATTTTCAATAAAAAAGAAAGTTCTCGTAGTGAAAAAGTAGAGTTTAAATATAACTTTTTACATATAGCCCCAAGCTTTGCAATGGATCAAGAGATGAAAGAAGCAGGTCTAGTTCAAAAAAATAACTTTATTGATTTGAAAACACAAACTCTTGAGCATTCGCAATATTCAAATATATATGCAATAGGTAATGCTGTAGCTGTATCAACATACAATAGCCTATCTTTAAAAAATCAATGTGATTATATTTTGCAATCTCTCTATAAAAAAAAGACTAAACGAGAAACCAAAATATTTTCAGATCACTCTTTTTATCCTATGCTAGTAGATGATTCAAAAGGTATATCATTAGAATATAACAACTTCTTTAAAGTTCAACCAAGACTTCAACTCAAAGTGACAGAAAAAAGATGGATTTGGTGGTTAAGTAAGATCTACTTCACAAAGTATTTTTACAAATTTTTCTCATAAAACTAAGATCTAAATGTTACACTTGCGATAAATAAGATAAATTTATTTTGAATTTCACAATTAATTCACTTTTATACGCTAAAATACACCATTCATAATTAAGGAGACGGCATGAAAAGTATTGCTAAAGTAGCATTAGCTGCAACACTATTATTAACTCTTGGGACTACAACTGCGAGCGCTAGCCCAGATAAAGGTCAAAAATATTTCACAAAAAAATTAAAAAAACCATGTGGCATGAGTGGAGCTGCATTTGCAGGGAAACATACACAAGCTGGTTGGCAAGGAATTGGAACAGCTGGTATTGCTGCAGAAATTCAAAAAATTTGTCCTAAAGTTGGTAAAGGTGCATTAAAAGAGAAATATCTTGAGCACTATTATGACTTCGTATTTCAATATGCAAGTGATAGTGGTAATATTCCAGCATGTTAATCAAAT
>Ga0181572_10003516_pt1 | contig 10989 bp, 7 predicted proteins | sample 101ome_26_FD_133004 | JGI IMG/M metagenome (GOLD analysis project Ga0181572, IMG submission 133004) | Coastal salt marsh microbial communities from the Groves Creek Marsh, Skidaway Island, Georgia - 101408AT metaG (megahit assembly) | ecosystem: Environmental > Aquatic > Marine > Intertidal zone... | reverse complement strand
TGTAGGATGGAACGGATCGCTTTACATTATAATAAACATTATCAAATTATTGAGATGCTTTAGCACATACGGACCTTTTTCGTGCAATCGATACGCTCTCCCAAGCCGGGGAATTGTTTCGGACTACCATCCGGACAGGTATCCGCTGTGTTTGCGGTACACGAAGGATCTCGATACGGGCGCACTTTGTAGATCTCCACCGGACCGGTGGATTGATTTGTGTCCGTTTTCACGATGTTCTTGATCCCGGTTTGGTTAAAACATGCAGGGGTGGAACTTTTTACATCATAATGAATATCCATAAATCTTTCCGACAATCCTGACAATTCTTTGTTGTTACTGACGTATATTTTGGATGAAGTTGGGTTCGGTTCGCACGAACTATTCACCGGGCACGGAGCGCCGGTCTTTGTTTCTTCTACAAATTGGTCCAAATGACGGCTTTGTTCCGATGTATAACAAGGGGTTCGCGTCGGAACGCGTTTTCGAACGACATTTTGCTCGCAAATAGCAGGAGTGTCGTTCGACTCTAAGGTGTCCCACATGGTGTCGTCTATCGTGATGGGTATACTGGTGCCGTTCTCGTATTTGAACTCGCTCGGCCCGTACGCGCACTCGTCGTAACAGGCTGTATCCGTGATCGGTACCGTTCGATACACATGGTCGGTATCCGTCTGAATGATTCCGTTCATTTTGCAAACGTACTTGATTTTTTTGTTCGATTCGACCGATCGACCACAGTGGTCTCGACTGCGACGCACTTCCTCCGCGGTGATTTGTTGAGATCCGAACGCGTTGGTCGGAGTTCCGTTTATCTTGTGCTCCCAATGAAACTCGCATGCGGACGGACACAACTCGTAGTTCAGACAGGCTTCGTCTCGAACGTCGGTATTTGGGCAAGCGGCTCCATTGTTTTCCGGTTCCGATAAAATCACGGTTCGTACTTGTTTGGTGGAGTTTCCACACGCGGGCCTGCAAGGTTCGACCTCTTGAGTTTCGAACTCGCAGTCTTTGCTGCATTCAGCTACGTCCGAGTAGCTGATGTTCGAGGTTCTGTTTGAGAAAATCAAAGTGGAGGTTTCGCCCGCATACGGATCGACCAAGAAATCGGACTCCGCGTCTTTTTGACATGGAAGTGCGCCTTGGACCAAGCTCTCTTTCATGTATCGTTTTCCACACACAGTCGGGTCTTTGGAAGCCTTCAACGGATCGGACAACAGGTCCCATTTCCCGTCATTCATGGTGTCGTGGGGTTTAACCCTACCGCTCTCGTCTACTTCGTAATACGTATGTTTCACTTGACATATCGGAGCCACATCCATCACGCTTTCCGCAATCTCATTCGCGGTGATTGTCCTGCTCACATTGTACCACACGTCGGAATAGCTCGCTTTGTAATCCACTTGAATATCGTGATCTACCTGCTTATCGACCATGTACGTGTAGTTGGACGTATCGTTGATTTTACTCCCTAAAGGCAAGGGGGTTCGTTCTCCTTGCGCGCTGACGAAAACACGTAAGGATACATTGGAGGGTGCTATACATGTGATTTTGATGTAGTTCTCTTCCACTTTCACTTCGAGTCCAATTTCGCACGGAGGTCCTCGGTTCACGGAAGTGGATACGCTTTGTCCTTTTGAATAGAACGTACCGTCGAGAACGCAGTTGGAAGTGGTCACCGTCATATGAGTCACCGTCTCGCCGCACATCTCCACGTTGTTCGGTAAAGCATCGAAATCGGACAGAGTGAATCCCGAGGTGTCGTAGTTGGTTCCCTCGAATACATCCTCCGTGAAACACGAACCGCATCCGCTGTTTTCGATGCACGAGATGTCTGTGAGTACATCTGAAGGACAATTACCATCCCCGCGTGATACGACTTCTAACACGTTCTTGCGATATCCACTTCCGCACGTTTGAAGCGTATCGACATCTGTATAGCATTTGCTCTCGTCGGTTTTGTACATCCCGCCACACGGTTTCGTACACCCCGGAGCGGATTTGGTCTCGCGTTTGGGCGAGCTTTTCGTAAGGATGAGATTGCTCGTCGCGACGTCGAGGCACGGTGCGTTAATGTGGTCCGTCACCGTTCGTTCGTAGGTGTTGCCGCACAAACTGCTGCCACCGTCGAGCGTGTCTAGAATATCCCAAGTGTTCGCGTTCATACCGATCGAATACGTTTCTCGCGGAATACACACTGGGCAATCCGTGTGACTCGTGTACGTGTAGTTGCTCGTAGAGGGCATCCTCGTACAGTCGCCTCCGGTGGATTCCCATTCGTAGTTCAGCGTGACACTTCCGCACGTGGGTAGCGTTCTGGTATCGACTCGTTTGTACTGCCCGGTGCACGGAACGGGTGTACAAGGAGTGGCCGCTTTCGAATCAGAATTGATACGATCGAGTCCCATTTGGATACCGTCCATGATACACGAGTCCGATCCTAACGCGGTTTTGGTCTTGATAATCATATTGTCGCAATATGGAAGCACGTCGCGATACGTCTCCCAATTGTTCCAAACGTCTTCCGACACCTGATTACCGTTCGCGAGCGTGTATCTCGTGTCCACATTTGTACAATCGGTCGCGACACACAAATTTCCGGAGCGTGCTTTTCCGGACGGGCAGCTCTCGATGCACGTTGGAACCGTTTGGAAGGTGTCCTTCGTACGCATCCTGCACGACGCGTCCGTCTCCACCGATCGGAATCGACCGTCCACGTAGCATTCTCGATCCGGTGTACCCTCGCAGTCGGTACGAAGCACGCACACATCCCGTGACTGTTGATTCATCGAGTCGATGCACCGCGGCTCGCACTCCGGAGTCAGTGCGGAAACGCATCTGTCGTAAGAAGGCGTCATGGGGACCAACGTCCGAACATAGGTTCCGTCCTGGTTATCTGTCCAACACGCTTCGCTCGGGCACGAAACCGGGGGCGTATCTTCGCACGCGGTTTCGATGGAGGTGCCCTGCGGGTTCACCAAAGTCATCCCGGAAGGACACGTCGTGCACACTCCTCCATATTGGTCGTTCAGAAAACTGCCTGTCGAACACCCATTGGTCGCGGACAACGTCGCGGACAACGTCGCGGACGAAGACGACGAGCCGGTCGGTGAGGGCGAGGGCGAGGGTGTGTCCGACCCACTCTTACACGCCATGTACTCGTCGTTCGCGGAGGTCAAACGCCCGCCGGAATCTTCACGATGCCACGCGCACATACCGGCCGCGTTGTAGACGCGGCGATAACCAACTCCACCGCAGGTGTCGGTGCCTTCGCACACCGGTGGAGTGATATCGCAATGAGTGGTGGCGTCGCGAGGAGTCGACATGCACGCGCCGTCCGGGGCGCGGGTTCGCTCTAACGGTTGCTCGACATACCGATATCCGGTGGTGCCGTCCGAATTCGCTTCCAACACGTGACATGTCTCCGGCTCGCACGGAACATGCCGAATGACACCGTTCTCGTAGATCACATTGTTCGCATCACATTGAACGTTCGTACAGTACACGTTTTCCATGATGTCGCCAAAATCCAACGTGCGAAACCCCTCAATCTTGTGAGTGGATATATACTCGTAAGAACCGATTGCGATGAGTATTGCTAAAAAAATAAGTACAACGACGAGACGTGTCATCGTTTTTTTGTATTAAAATAGGTGAACAATATTAATTACGAAGCGGATCCTTGTACCGGTTCGGGCGCTTGACGTTTGTCCCACATGTCGACACAATCCGTTACGGTTCCGCTGTTGTATTTACAAACCTGCGCTTTTCCATCGGCCGCTTGAATTGCGGTGTTTCCTAAAATGAGCATACCATTCCTCAGATGATTGTTCACTTTGTTCAATTCAGGTAACTCGATAGAAGAATCCGCAGATGAGCCATCGTTGGTGTCCATCGTAGTTACGTTAATCTTATTGGAATCCAACGACACGTTCGTGACCACGTTGTGTGGGTGGTTGAGCTCTTTCTTATTTTGAAATCCACTGTCGGACGTGCCGCCAAAGGTGTACTGGGTGTACGGATTGCTAACATCCGATTTTCTCTCGTATTCGGTCAACATGCCCGGCAATGAATTTAAATTGATGTTAACGGCATTGGGCGTTTTGTCAGGATTTCCATGCGATATGTTGATGCGCCCATTCGCGTACGTGATGTCTTTTACGTAGTCGGTGATGGCATTCTCGGTAATGGTGTTGATCGCGGACTTTAGATCGGCGCCGTTGATGGTTTCACCCCCCACTTTGAACGTATTTTTCACATTCAACTCGTCCACGTCCACTCTGTCCATGGTAACCTCATTCGCGGTCAATTTGCCGTCGATCTCGACGTCTTTGTTGATAGTAAAAGTACCGTTGCCGAAGATCTGAACGTTGTCGTCGCCGGACACACGTATCGGAGCTTCGACATTCAACCCGGAAGAACCGAACGAAATTTCCCTACCACCGTCGATCGCGGCGAAAGTGCTCATACTGTTCGGATCGAACGGTGTCAGATCGATGGACCCTCCGCCGGGTGGAGAGTCCGCGGGAGGAGTGCTGCTCGGAGTCTGCAAAGCGGCCACCGAGCTCTCCAAGCTGTTGAGTCGAGTTCCGATCGGTTTGCACTTGTTTTCGGACTGATTCACGGTACAATAGTCCTCCGTCACCGGTTCGGTGTACAACACGTTCACGCGCTTGTTGTTCAAGGAACTTACGTCGAGGCCACCGCTGGTGGTCCCGTCGAGACGAGATTGTAACGAGTTGAAGTTGTTGTTACCGTCGAAAAACCCGATGTTGTCAAAGCTGTCCACGATCAGACGCCCTCCCTCTTTCCCTCCCCCTTGTCTGTTTTTCTCGGACAGTGTCAGACTCTTTCCTTTGATCAGTTCGGTATCGTGTTTCATGGTCACTTTATTCAACGTGTTCAAGTTAATGGTGCCCGGATTGATCACAAAAGCGTCTCCCAAGTTGTCCTCGAGAGCGAACACGTTGTCGAACTTGCTCTTGTTGATCGTAATGTCGCGCTTCACGCCCGTTATGTCGTCGTACACGTTTCGTAGACTCATCTCCGGTGTTTCCGCATCGTTGGTAGGGATGATAAAATCTCCACTCGCGCGCACGTTGTTCGTGTTGGTGTCTCCGTTCACCGTCAGGTTGGACGCGGCCATGTTGGTCGCCGTCACGCCGTCCATGCGCACGTTGTAGTTCAGCACACGCTGCGAAAACACGCTGTCCAACAAGGCGTTGGTCACCGGAGGGTCTTGATCAAATCGTTCGTCGATGCCTTGACGAACTTTCTCGTTGATGTTGTCGTCAAAATATTGTTGAGCGTACTGGTATATGCTGGAAGGAGTGACACCGATCAAATCGATAGGAGAGCCTCCTGTGGGAACGGACTCGGGGTCCGGGGAAGGAACCACGCCCGGAGAGTCGTTACTCATACCATACAACCTCGAAATCAGAATGTTGTGATCGTCCAAGGTGGCTTGAATCGCGGCGATCGATCCGGACGTTGCGGTTTTGAACGCGTTCATGTCGTTAGAGGTAATCGCGTAGGAATTCGCGGAGTCCATCAGTGTGCTGATCATACTTTCGTGATATACGTTACTGTTCTCCAACGCGTAAATCTTGTTGGCGTGGTTGGTGATTCGGGAGTCTTGGTTGCTGGTGGATTCCATCAAATAGCGAATGTCGCCCGTCATTTGGTTGCTAGTGTTGTGCAAGGCGGACAGCTGAGCTTGATAGTTCGCGTTGGTGACTTGTTGGGAATCCCACATGTACGCATGTTGCTCCACACGATTGATGGTGTCTTGCAACCCTCTGGAACGATGCCCGGAGTTGTAGTACTTGGTGCTCAAATACTCGTCGAAGGTGGTCGAGATGTATCCGGTGTCCACGTTCACCACGTTACTATTGTCGAAGAAACTGTTGAGATTGGTACGAAAGTTCTGTTGTTGCGAATCGATACTCGCCATGAGCGCGTTCCTCGCTTGTTCGTCGATGTTCGCCCCCTCCAACACGTTCGAATTGAAGGTGTCGCGTAGCGCACTCATCTCCGAAGTCATGTCCGAGCGAGTTTGATTGATACGAGTGTTCAACGCGTCGTAGTTGGCGCGATCGGCGGATTTGTACGCTTGATCCAAATCGCGAATGGACATCTGATTGCTCGCAACGTTTTCGCGAGTTACGGACACGAACGGTGCGTACGAATTTTCGATGAAGTCGTTGTAGACATCCTCGTGGGCTTGGATGCGATTGTTGAGCGCGTTGTCGTTGCTCATACGATCCATGCGATCCTTCGTGATGGTGCTTGTCAGATGATCGTCCATCGCGTCCAAACGCGCGAACTCGCTCGTCATGCGGTTGTTCATGCCCATGAAGTTGGCGTTGGTGATTTTACGAAGCGCGTCCGCTTGTTTACGATCGTTCGATCGCTGAGTGCGCTCACGTTTGTCGAGACGTTCGATCCGGCGGTCCACATCTTTCGCACGTTGGTTAACCGCGTCCGCGTTTTCGTTCAGCTGCGTGACGAGCGCGCTCAACTTGGCGTTTTGACGGGAGTTCTGCGACTCCATACGATTCGACTGGGAGGAGCTGACTTCGGTCACCGATTTTAGACGAACACGATTGCGCACCGCGATCATTGTGGCGGTGGTAACCAACACCAAAGCCATCACTGACAAAAAAAAGGAAGGCATTATCGTGTTTTATATAATGAAGGACATTTTTACAAGATGTGCGTTGTGACTTCGTTTGCGGAGTCCGGATGAATGAACGTGCGTTCGAACTGATTGTGATCGTTGCACACCGTGTCGATGTAAGCCATCGACTTGTGCTCCAACTCGGTGTTGTACCTGACTTCCGGTACGAAACTCTCCTCGTCCGGAAGCTCCTCCTCGCAGTCTTCCTTGTAGACAAGAGGAGGGGTCTCGAGTCGACGTCGTATTGGTCTTCCCAACACGGCCACTAGTAAGAGCAAGAGCAAGAGCCCGAACACCGTGGCACCCACGAATATGTTTTCTAGCAGCATGTTTACTCATAGCAAAGAGATTTTCACCATCGAAAGCGCATTGAAGGCGCGCAAAAAAAGCACGAGGAGTACTGGGATGTACAACATGGCCCAAGAGGGCGCGGAGTCCGACTCGCCGGGAACCATCGAGGACATCTGCAGGTATCCGAAATAGAGGAACACGAGAAGCAGCGCATACAACCCGAAACTTCCTACGAATCGAAGAAAGAACGCGGATCGAGTTCGCATGCGCGCGTATTGCTCGTAGTGATCACCGTCCACGTACAAGGTGCGCGGAGAAGAGGCGGTCTCCAGCGCGGCGTCCTCTTTGGCTTGGTCGTATCCGTTGAAGCTTCCCACGTATTGGGAGTACTCCGCGTCGTTCGCTTCGAGCTCTCGCTGTTTGTCCGATTCTTTCATGGCGTTATCTTAGACTAGAGCGACATTATAATACGCGCATGCGCTCGTTCACCGTTTTGTCGTGTTTGTTTTCGAGGGGCGCTTGGATATCGGTGCGCGATTTGAACTGGGGCACCATCCGAGTCTTGACCGTGTAAATGTTGAGCACCGAACTCAGTTCGCTCAAGTAGGCGTCTATTTGTTGCGAAATAGGAAACAAGGTACGTGTACCGATGATCTTGTGGATCGCCTCCCGTTTGATCAAGTAGCAATGGGTAAGCATGAACCGTTTCACCTCTTTGTACCGATTCTTCTTCACACACGAATTGCATATGTATCCGAGAAGCACGATGTCCCAATCGGAGGGAATGTGGGGCATACTTTCGTGCAACATCGCGAGGAAGTTCTCAGGTATCTTCGCGTCGTCCTCCATGACGAGCACCACATCGTGGTTCGACTTCATGATGTTCTCCCACACTTTGGTATGGGACAGGTAGCAACCGATCGCGCCTTTGGTGAGTTGATAGTGTTTGTTTCGATAACCGCTGGACTCGAGCTGTCGCAACTCCGCGCGCGCCAACTCGGTGAGAGGGACGTTGTCGACGTCGAGCTTGCTACCGTCGATCGCGTCGAAACGAACGAAACTCATGTTTCGCATGTCCGACTTTTGGTAGTGATCCGTGAACTCTTGAAGACGATCCACCCGACGTTTGAGGTTGATCAGATAGACCTCGTCGAACAGCGTTTGTTTCGTATCACTCGAGGGCCCACCGTAATTCGTCTTTTGTACGAACAAGATGATTGCACAAATGATGATCAACGCGCACACCGCGGTGAGCATCTTTTACTATAAATGGTCACTTGTTTACTATCATGCTAATATAAAAGATCCCTACTAGGAAGCATACGATCACAAATGACAATACGAGATGACGCAGTTACCAAGCAAATGATGGATACTTTTGAAGGTAAAAAATTTGATCGTTGGATGTTCGAGCTGTTTGGTAGCGAAACCGATCATGAGATCGATCAAGCGATGTCGTGAGAACGACCATGTGCCGTACTCGACGGAGATTCAAAAATCGCGAAAGCGTTGCGAAACGAGCTTGGTGTTGAACACTTATCAACAAGAAGCGATCGACGCGGTACAAAGCAGCGAATGCACAAAGACGCTACTTAACCTTGCTACCGGCTCTGGAAAAACGCTTATCGCGGCACACATTCTACGCGCTAGCCGCTTCGATAGTATCGTGTGTGTCGCTCCGTTGTTGTGCTCTACCGAGCAGCTTTATCAACGAGTGAAGCCGTTTCTCCCCGATCACGAATCTATCGTGGTCGATTCGGAGGGGTCGACCGATCAAGCGTTCTTGATGCAACGCATACGGAACGCTTCCAAATGGGTGATATTCACCACGTTCTCAAGCTTAGAGAACGTGGTGACTACGATGTCCATTCCAACAGAATCGACCTATTTATTGATTGACGAAGTGCACAATATCGTAAACAAATTAAAAATATGTGAGTTCGCGAACACCTTTCGACATTCGCTCTATCTGTCAGCTACCGTTCCGGAGGAGCTTTCTACCCATTTGGACTTCGATAAAGCGTATTCTTACAACATTCGTACAGCTATCCAAGATGGCGTGTGTGTAGATTACGAAATATATCTGCCGTACATAGTCCCCGAAATTCCGACCGTTTTGCAAGGGATGAACGGTAAACTTTGTGTGCGAGCACTGTTTTTGGCGTCCGGATTGTTGCAGCAGGTTAAACGCCGATGTATTGCGTACATGTCCAACATCGACGAGGCAAAGCGTTTCGAAAAGGTGATTACAAAGGTGTTCACGAACTATCATGCCACGAACATCGTGACGCATGTGATCCACGCGGAAATTCCCAAAACGCAGCGTGCGCATATACTGGAACAGTTCTCCGCCTCCTGCAATACGATACAGGTGATCATCAATGTTCGAGTGTTGGACGAGGCTATCGACGTGGTAGCATGCGACAGTATATTCGTGTCGAATATCGGTGACAACCCGCAACGTACGGTACAGCGTCTTGGTCGTGCTCTTCGAATCGATTCAAAGAACCCAACCAAGACCGCAGCAATGTTTATTTACGCATCGAAATGGAACACATGCGTGGACGCGTTGCAGCTGCTGAAACAACAAGACGTCGAGTTTCATAGACGGCTGAGAGTGTTATATGTGGAAGATATCAAAATGAAGGATGACCATTCCAAAAAGACGAAGCGACAAATGGATCTTGTACGTTTTGTAAATGTGCAATGTTTGACACCGAACGAAATTTGGGAGAAGTTCAGACAAGCGTGGATTAGTCATTTTCAAAAAACAGGAAACCTACCGTCTAAATCTTCTAAGGATCTTGAGGAGAAACGATTGGTAAACTGGCAATATCAGATGCATGCCGCTTACAAACGCACAATCGAGGACAAGAAGGGAGAACGATTGTCTCAGGAACGTATCGACATCTTAAACGCGACGGAAGGATGGGTTTGGAAGAAAGAGGATCCGTTCCCCATGAATTTGAAAGCTTGGATTAGTCATCTTCAAAAAAACGGAAAACCACCAACAGAACGTTCTAATGATCTTGAGGAGAAACGATTGGGAAGATGGACACAACACATTCGTTTCTGTTACAAGAACACTATCAATAACAAGAAGGGGACAAAATTGTCTCAGGAATGTATCGACATCCTAAACGCGACGGAAGGGTGGGCTTGGAAGACAGACGATTCGTTCATCAAGAATTTGGACGCTTGGATTGATTACTTTCAAAAAAACAGGAGACGGCCAACTGAAAGTTCTAAGGATCTTGAGGAGAAACGATTGGCACGCTGGCAATATAGCTTGCGTGCCCGTTATATTAACCGCATCAATAACAATAAGGGAGCAAAATTGTCTCAGGAATGTATTGACATCCTAAACGCGACGGAAGGATGGGATTGGAAGAAAGATGATTCGTTCTCTATGAATTTGGAAGCTTGGATCGATTATTTTGAAAAAAACAAGAAGGCACCGTCTATACGCTCTAAGGATCTTAAGGAGAAACTATTGGGAAAGTGGCATCAAACAATGCGTTACCGTTACAGAAAAACAATGAATAACAACAAGAAAGACAAATTGTCTCAGGAGCGTATTGACATCCTAAGCGCGACGGAAGGGTGGACTTGGACTGCAAAGTGATTCCTGAAAAGCCATCACAAAAAAAACAAAAAGATGCTGCGAAGCGAACGTATTTTTTTGATTGAAAAACGTTATACATAAACAAAATAAATTTATTGAATGTTTATCACTCGTGTATATGATGGTTCATTGCTCCAAAGATTCGTTCTCGTTGAACAGGTACCATATACGAAGGCGACTCGTTCGACCGGGACGTTGCGCTCGACCAATCACTTGGCGATTCATTTGTTCGTTCAGCTTGTGGTAAATGACCACGTCGGTTGTGTTCTCAAGGTTGAGTCCGCTACCGTACGCTTTGGGGTTTATTAGAAGCGCTGTGAAGTTAGGGTCAGTGCGGTAAGCGACCACGTTGCTGTGCGCAACGTTCCCTTTGAGCGCTCCATACGCGACCTGC
>Ga0181572_10003514_pt1 | contig 10990 bp, 9 predicted proteins | sample 101ome_26_FD_133004 | JGI IMG/M metagenome (GOLD analysis project Ga0181572, IMG submission 133004) | Coastal salt marsh microbial communities from the Groves Creek Marsh, Skidaway Island, Georgia - 101408AT metaG (megahit assembly) | ecosystem: Environmental > Aquatic > Marine > Intertidal zone... | reverse complement strand
TCGGCTTGACCGATGGTGAGGTCTATTTCTCGGGCGTCGGCGATCATTTCGAGATTTGGAAAGCAGAAACCTTCAGCGATACCGTCGGCCAGTCGCTCTCCGATTGGCTTGCCGATCAGCCGGACGATTTCGATCCGCTCAGCCTGCTGGGGCAGGGCGGGGGCAGCTAGCCAATGTCATCTGCTGCCGCAAACTCCCCCCACATTCCTGTCCTTCTGCGGCCGCTCCTAGAGGCGGTCGCGCCTGTTTCCGGCACTTGGCTTGATGGCACCTTCGGCGCCGGCGGCTATACCCGCGCCCTCCTTGCCGCAGGGGCGGAAAAGGTAATCGCGGTGGACCGTGACCCGCTCGCTTTCGAGATGGCCTCAGGCTGGGCCGCGGAATATGGCGACCGCCTCGAAATGGTCGAAGGCACTTTCTCCCGCCTTGATGAATACGGCCATGATCTCGATGGCGTCGTTCTCGATATCGGCGTCTCCTCCATGCAGCTCGATCTTGCCGAGCGCGGTTTCTCCTTCATGAAGGACGGCCACCTCGATATGCGGATGAGCCAGTCGGGCCGCTCCGCCGCCGATCTGGTTAATGAACTGCCCGAGGGCGAGTTGGCTGATATTATCTATCTTTACGGCGAAGAGCGCGCCTCCCGTCGCATCGCCCGCGCCATCGTCGCGGCCCGCCCGATCACCCGCACCCTGCATTTGGCAGAGGTCGTCTCCTCCTGCCTGCCGCGCCCCAAGCCGGGGCAAAGCCACCCCGCGACCCGCACCTTTCAGGCGCTGCGCATCGCGGTGAACGATGAATATGGCGAACTGGCCGCAGGCATGATGGCGGCTGAGCGTGCTCTTCGCCCCGGTGGGCTGCTTGCGGTTGTGACCTTCCACTCCGTCGAGGACCGCATGGTCAAGCGCTTCATGCAGATCCGCGCAGGCCGCACCTCCAATGCCAACCGCTTCGCCCCACAGCAGGAAAAAGACACACCGGCCTTCGAGATCGTGACCCGAAAAGCCGTCAGCGCCGATGATACCGAACTGGCCGCAAACCCCCGCGCCCGTTCTGCGCGGCTGCGGGTCGCGCGGCGCACCGATGCGCCTGCCGAAGAGGTCGACCGCTCAGCGCTGGGCATGCCTCAGCAATCCACTCCGAAAAAGAAGGGAAGGTCGTAATGCGCGGAGTTCTCTATGTCTTGTCGGCTGTTATCGTGATTGTTCTGGGCTTCTGGGCCTATCAGCAAAATTACCGTACCCAAGAAACAATCGGCAAGGTCCGCAAACTGCACAGCGAAATCGGCGAGGCCCACGCAAGGCTGCGCGTTCTGCGTGCCGAATGGGCCTATCTGAACCGCCCCGACCGGCTGCGCGATCTCGCCGACCTGAACTTCGAGCGCCTCGGCCTTCTGCCGCTTCGTCCGCAAAACTTCGGCACGATCGAACAGATCACCTATCCGCCTGCGGCGCTTGATCCGATTGTCCGCTCTATCGAACTGTCCAGCAGCAACGCACCTGACGGGGAGGAGCCGCTATGATTCGCACCCCCCTGCGCCCCCTTGCCCGGATTATCAGGGCGCGCTCTACCGGCCAAAACCCTGATGAGATCGAGGCCGAAAACAAGCGCCAGCGCCATGCGGAAATGGCAGACCGCGCCCGCCGCCGCGCCGAGGGCCGCCTGCTGGTGCTTGGGGCATGCTTCCTGCTCGCTTTCTCTGCCATTGGTGTCCGCATGGGCACCATTTCGGCCTCCGTGCCGGAAGAGCCGCGCACCGCGGATGTGGGTAACCCGATCATCAGCCAGCGCGCCGATATTCTCGACCGCGACGGCCGCATCCTCGCGACCAATCTCGAAACCCATTCGCTCTACGCCCAGCCGCCGCAGATGGTCGATCCGCGCGCTGCCGCCAACGGGCTTGCCGCAATCTTCCCCGAAATGGACGCCGATAAGCTCTATGCCGACTTTACCGGCGGGCGGAAGTTCCTCTGGCTGCGGCGTCAGATCAGCCCCGAGCAGATGCAGGCGGTGTTTGACATCGGTGATCCGGGTTTGCTCTTTGGCCCACGCGAAATGCGCCTCTATCCCAACGGTCGGCTCGCTGCGCATATTCTGGGTGGCGCAGGCTATGGCCGCGAAGGCGTCGATTCCGCCGAGGTAATCGGCGTCGCCGGTGTCGAGCGTGCTTTCGATGCATATCTCCGCGATCCCGCCAATGAAGGTGCGCCGCTGGAACTGTCGGTTGATCTGACCGTTCAGTCCGCCGTCGAGCAGGTGCTGGAAGGCGGGATGTCACTTCTGAACGCCCGCGCCGCCAGCGCCGTGTTGATGGATGTGCATACGGGTGAGGTGATCTCGATGGCCTCGCTCCCGGATTTTGACCCCAACAACCGGCCACGACCGGCCCTTGAGGGCGATCCCGCTGACAGCCCGATCTTCAACCGCGCGGTTCAGGGTGTTTACGAGCTTGGATCGGTGTTCAAGATCTTCACCGTCGCTCAGGCGATTGAATTGGGCCTTTTTTCGCCTGAAACAATAGTCGACACAACCACGCCCATGCGCTGGGGTCCCCACCGGATCAGCGACTACCGCAACTACGGGCCAGAGCTTTCGGTCACGGATGTCGTGGTTAAATCGTCCAACACCGGCACCGCGCGGATCGCGCTGCAAATCGGCGCCGAGCGCCAGCGCGCCTTCCTCGCAGAGCTTGGGCTGATGGAGCCAACTTCGGTCGAATTGGCCGAAGCTCCCACCGGCCGCCCCTTGGTGCAAAGCAATTGGTCCGATATCGTGACGATGACAACTTCTTACGGTCACGGGTTGTCCTCCTCGCCGCTGCATCTCGCGGCCGCCTACGCGACGATTGTGAATGGCGGCACGCTGGTCGAGCCTACGATCATGCGCCGCACCGCGCCGCAAACAGGCCCGCGCGTGATCAGCGCAGAAACCTCCGCCATTGCCCGCGATATTTTGCGTCAGGTCGTCGTGCGCGGCACCGCCACCTTCGCCGAGGTCGAGGGCTACGCCGTCGGTGGCAAAACCGGCACCGCCGATAAGCCCAAGCCCACGGGCGGCTATTATGAAGATCGCAACCTCAACACCTTTGCAGCCGTGTTCCCCGCCGAAGCACCGCGCTACGTTCTGATCACCACGCTCGATTCTCCCGTCGATACCGGTGGCGACGAGCCGCGCCGCACCGCAGGCTGGACAGCCGTTCCTGTCGCTGGTGAGATCATCCGCCGCATCGCGCCGTTGCTGGGGCTGCGGCCACAGATTGCGCAGCCCATGCTGACAGGTGTATCACTCAGCGCAAACTGAATCTTGGGGACAGGCACATGAACGGCAGCGCAGCAGGGCACACACGAACGGCGATGCTGTCTGATCTCGGCCTCAAAGCCCAAGGCGGGCTGGATGTTGAGATCACCGGCCTCACCATCGACAGCCGTACCGTCAAGCCCGGAAGCCTCTTCGCCGCGCTCCCCGGTACGCAGGTCCACGGCGCGGAGTTCATCCAATATGCCCTGCGCATGGATGCAGCCGCCATCCTCACCGATGCCGAAGGCGCCCGCCTCGCGGCCGATGTGCTGAAGGCAAGTCCCGCTGCGCTCGTGGTCGTCGAAGATGTGCGTCAGGTGCTCGCCCACTGCGCCGCGCTTTGGTTCGGCCCGCATCCCGCGCATCTCGTGGCTGTCACCGGCACCAATGGCAAAACCTCCGTCGCCACCTTCTGCCGCCAGATCTGGGTCGAAATGGGCGAAGCCGCGGTCAATCTCGGGACCACCGGCGTCGAAGGCGCATGGACCCACCCCCTGCGCCATACCACCCCCGATCCGATCACCCTGCACAGCGTAATGGCCGAAGCCCGCGCCAACGGTATCACCCATCTCGCGATGGAAGCCTCCAGCCACGGGCTCGATCAGCGGCGGCTCGACGGTGTGATGCTCTCAGCTGCCGGATTCTCGAATTTCACGCAGGATCACCTCGATTATCACAAAACCTTCGAGGCTTATTTTGCGGCTAAGGCCGCGCTTTTTACCCGCCTTCTGCCGGATGAGGGCGTGGCCGTGATCAATATTGATGACCCAAAAGGCCGCGACTTGATGCAAACCGTCACCGCCAACGGGCAAGAGGTCATCGGGGTTGGCCGCGCGCCCGATGCCCGCCTCCGTCTGACCGCGCAGCGGTTTGATGCCACGGGCCAGGACATCCGGTTCGAGTGGCAAGGCGCCCCGCATATGGCGCGGCTCAAGCTGATCGGCGGCTTTCAGGCCGAAAATGCCCTCCTCGCCGCAGGTCTGGTCATCGCCGCTGGCGGCGATCCGGCAGAGGTGTTCGATACCTTGCCCTACCTGCAAACCGTGCGTGGCCGGATGCAGATCGCCGCAACCCGCGAAAACGGCGCGGCGGTGTTCGTCGATTACGCCCATACACCCGATGCCGTTTCCACCGCGCTTCAGGCGATGCGCCCGCATGTCATGGGCCGTTTGATCGCCATCGTCGGCGCGGGCGGCGACCGCGATACCATCAAGCGCCCGCTCATGGGCCGCGCCGCAGCAGAGTGCGCCGATCTGGTGATCGTCACCGATGACAACCCCCGCAGCGAAGACCCCGCCGCCATTCGCGCCGCCGTTATCGCTGGCGCTCTTGAGGCCGCAAGCGACCCGACGAAGATCACCGAAGCGGGCGACCGCGCCGAAGCGATCCTGCGCGCCGTTGATATGCTCGGGGCAGGTGACGCGCTCCTTATCACGGGCAAAGGGCATGAAACCGGTCAGATCATCGGTGACGACGTACTGCCCTTTGATGACGTCGAACAGGCCAGCGTTGCCGTCGCGGCATTGGACGGGCGGCTCTGATGGCCCCGCTATGGACAGCCTCCGATGCCGCCGCCGCCACAGGCGGTGAGATCACCCAGCCATTCGCGGCAACCGGCGTCTCGATCGACACCCGCACCATCGCCAAGGGTGATCTCTTCGTCGCGCTGAAAGCCGCGCGCGACGGCCATGAATTCGTCGCCCAAGCCTTGCAAAAAGGGGCCGCCGCCGCCCTTGTGACCCACCGCCCCGATGACGTGCCGGCAGATGCGCGGCTGCTCATCGTGCCCGATGTCTTGGCCGCGTTGGAAGATCTCGGTCGCGCTGCCCGCGCCCGCACACTGGCAAAAGTCGTCGCCGTGACTGGCTCTGTCGGCAAAACCTCGACGAAAGAGATGCTCCGTGCCATCTGCGCAGGGCAGGGGCGCACCCACGCGGCGGAGGCCTCTTATAACAATCACTGGGGTGTGCCGCTGACGCTTGCCCGCATGCCTGCGGAGACGGAGTTCGCCATCCTCGAGATCGGCATGAACCACCCCGGCGAGATCGCGCCCCTTGCGCGTATGGCCCGCCCGCATATTGCAATGGTTACGACAGTCGCCGCCGCGCATCTTGAGGCCTTCGGCGCGCTCGAAGGCATCGCCGTAGAGAAGGGCTCCATCTGCGAGGGGCTGGAGCCAAATGGCACCGCCGTCCTGCATGGTGATCTCGAAACATCGCCGCTGCTGTTTTCCGCCGCTCAGGCTGCACAAGCCCGTATCCTGTCTTTCGGCACCAAGGCCGAGAACCACTACCACCTTGATGATGCCCGCATTCGTGATGGCCAAACCATCGCGCGTGCTCCCTCGCCTGAAGGACCGCTTCTTTTAAAAGTGGCCAGCGAGGGGCGCCATTTCGCCCTTAATGCGCTGGCCTGTCTTGCCGTCGGGCAGGCACTGGGCCTCGATACGGCGCAGGCAATCATGGATTTGGGATCGTGGCAGCCGCCCGCCGGCCGTGGGGTCCGCGAACGGATCGTGACCGATCCCGCCCGTTCGGGCGAATGGTTCGAGCTGATCGACGACGCTTTCAACGCGAACCCGACATCTCTGGCCGCCGCGCTCGAGGTATTGGCCGCCAGCGTTCCGCGCGATTGCGTCGGGCGCACGATGAAGGGGCGGCGCATCGCCGTGCTGGGCGATATGCTTGAACTTGGCGCAGACGAGATAGCGTTGCACAAGGCCGTTGCCGATGACCCATCTCTTGGCGCAGTTTCCGTCGTGCACTGCACGGGGCCGCGTATGCGGGCGTTATGGGATGTGCTGCCGGACGAGCAAAAAGGCTTTTGGGCAGAATCTGCGGATGCGCTTTCCGCGCAGGTGTTGCGGAGACTCGATGCCGGTGATGTGGTATTGGTAAAAGGCTCCAAAGGGTCGCGGGTGAGCCTTATCGTTGACGCCATCCGTAAATTGGGGCAACGCAGCCCGCAAAGCGACAGCGAAGGATAATAAATGCTCTACTGGCTGACGGCGCTCTCCGATGGCGGGGATTTTTTCAACCTCTTTCGCTACATCACGTTCCGCGCTGGTGGCGCGTTCTTCACGGCGCTGCTCTTCGGGTTCATTTTTGGCCCGCCGCTGATCAACGTGCTGCGGCGTCGGCAGGGCAAGGGGCAACCGATCCGTGATGATGGCCCCGAAGGACATTTGTCAAAGGCGGGAACGCCGACGATGGGCGGATTGCTGATCGTTGGCGCGCTGGTAACGTCGACATTGCTCTGGGGTCGTCTCGATAATCACTTCGTTTGGATGGTGCTTTTCGTGACCCTTTCCTACGCCGCCATTGGCTTTGCCGATGATTACGCAAAGGTCAGCAAACAAAGCTCTGCCGGTGTGTCTGGCAAGGTTCGGCTGCTGATCGGCGTGGTGATCGCGGGCATTGCAGCCTATTGGGCCGCGAGCCAGCATCCTGCCGACCTGACCAACCAGCTCGCCCTGCCGGTGTTCAAAGACACGCTGATCAACCTTGGTGTTTTGTTCGTGCCGTTCTCCATTATCGTTATCGTTGGCGCGGCCAATGCGGTGAACCTCACCGATGGCCTTGACGGGCTGGCAATCATGCCGGTGATGATCGCCGCAGGCACCTTTGGTGTGATTGCCTATGCCGTGGGTCGCGTCGACTTCACCGAATATCTCGATGTGCACTATGTCCCCGATACCGGCGAGTTGCTGATCTTCTGCGCCGCGTTGATCGGCGGCGGCTTGGGTTTCTTGTGGTATAACGCCCCGCCTGCGGCGGTGTTCATGGGTGATACCGGCTCGCTTGCGCTCGGCGGTGCACTGGGCGCAATCGCGGTGGCCTCCAAGCACGAAATCGTTCTTGCCATCGTCGGCGGCCTTTTCGTGGTCGAGGCGCTCTCGGTGATCGTTCAGGTGTTCTATTTCAAGCGCACCGGCAAGCGTGTGTTTCTGATGGCTCCGATCCACCATCATTACGAGAAGAAAGGCTGGGCAGAACCGCAGATCGTGATCCGGTTCTGGATCATCTCGCTGATCCTCGCGATGATCGGATTGGCCACGCTCAAGGTCCGGTAATGGCCCCAATCCCCGTTCAGGAGACACAGGCCATGATCGCGGGAATGTCACCGCATCTGGACCCTGATGCTTATGTTTTTTGCAAGGTGGCAGAAGCGGCATCGGGCGCGCGGCTGCATGATCGCGCCCTTGCCACGTTCAACGAGGCCGAGGGCCAGACCCTGATCCTGCCGCTTGCCGTTGCCTCAGAGGCCGGACTTGCCACTGACCTTCCCATGCGCCGGATTACCCTTGCGGTCCATTCCGCGCTTGATGGCGTCGGCCTCAACGCCGCCGTTGCCACCGCCTTGGCAGAGGCAGGCATCCCGTGCAACATGGTTGCAGCGTATCATCACGATCATGCCTTCGTGCCCGCATCACAGGCGGAAAAGGCACTCACCCTGTTACAATCCCGCGCGCGCATCGCTGCCGCGGAGATGACGAAAGGAACTGCCCCGTGATCGCTGTCAAAGGCTTCGAAAACCAGACCGTCGCCGTTCTGGGCTTGGGCCGCTCCGGCCGCGCGACCATCGCCGCGCTCGTTGCGGGTGGCGCAAATGTTCTGGCATGGGACGATAGCCAACCGGCCCGCGCCCAAGCCGAGGCGGAGGGCATCACCTTGCGCAACTTCTCCCGCGACGGTGCGCTCGATGGCGTTGCCGCGCTGATCGTTTCCCCTGGCATCCCGCATCTCTACCCCGCGCCCAATCCGGCGATTGCGCAGGCGCTTCTTGCGGGCGTCCCCGTCGATAATGACATCGGTCTGTTCTTCCGCTCCTTTGGCAGCGATGACTTCGCCGCATTCGACAGCCCGCCCAAGGTCATCGCCGTGACCGGCTCCAATGGCAAATCCACGACCTCGGCGCTGTTGCACCACATCCTCCTCGAATGCGGCCGCCCCAGCCAGCTCGCGGGCAATATCGGCACAGGCGTGCTTTCCATCACCCCGCCGCAAGATGGCGAGGTGATTGTGCTCGAACTTTCCAGCTATCAAACCGAACTCACCCGCGCGCTCACCCCTGATATCGCCGTCTTTACCAATCTCACCCCCGATCATCTGGAGCGCCACGGCGGGCAGGGCGGCTACTTCGCTGCCAAGCGGCGGCTCTTTGCCGAAGGTGGCCCCGACCGCGCGATCATCGGCGTTGATGAGGTCGAGGGCCAGTTCCTCGCCAACCAACTTTCCGAAGGGCTGCATGATGACCGCCTGATCTCCATCTCCGCCAATCGCAAGCTGGCAGGCGAAGGCTGGAGCGTTTTTGCCCGTAAAGGCTTCCTGTCCGAGTATCGGAAAGGCCGTCAGATGGCTTCGGTCGATTTACGCGCCGTTTCGGGCCTTCCGGGGACGCATAACCACCAAAACGCATGTGCCGCCTATGCCGCCGCCCGTTCACTCGGCATCGGTCCACGGCAAATCGAGGCCGCCCTGCACAGCTACCCGGGCCTTCCCCATCGCAGCCAACTAGTGGCTGAAGAAAACGGCATCCGCTTCATCAACGATTCCAAAGCCACCAACGTCGATAGTGCCGCCAAAGCGCTGCAAGCCTTCGATCGCATCCGCTGGATCTGTGGCGGGCTGCAAAAGGAAGGCGGGCTGGACGCCTTGCATCCGCATCTCGGGCGCGTCGTAAAAGCATACGTTATCGGGCGCGAAGCGGCAGATTTCGCCCGCCTATTGCCCGGAATTGATGCCGAGATTTGCACCACGATGGCCGTCGCCGTCGCCCGCGCAGCAGCCGAGGCGCAAAGCGGCGAGGTAGTCCTGCTAGCCCCCGCCAGCGCCAGTTTCGACCAATACGATAATTTCGAGGAGCGCGGCGCGGATTTCGTGGCCGCAGTGACGGGCAACCTGTCGTAAAGCGGGGCTTCGCGGCCATCCAAACGGGCTTTCCTATCCACTGGCATAAAATATTCCTTCCCGAGGACGTTAAACCATGCGAGCGGGTCTACGATCCGCTTTCTTGAACTCTACTGACCTCGAAGGAAGCATCATGAACGACCTTGGGCCGATCTCCGCAGTCGAAGCAGTGCCCGTTGCCGCTTCAACCGTCCGCGCCGAAAAAAAGACGATCAACGAGCCGGCCCCCTTTCAGGTTGATGAACTTTTCTTCTCCAGAACCGACCAACGCGGTGTCATCTTCACTGCGGATGAAGTTTTCCAGCGCATTTCGGGTTACCCGTGGGAGAAAGTTCTCAAAGCGCCGCATCGGATCATCCGGCACCCAGATATGCCGCGCGGGCGGTTCTCCCTCATGTGGGATTACATAAAGGCGGGCAAGCCGATTGGTGCCTATGTTAAGAACTGCGCCGCTGACGGGCGCTACTATTGGGTTTTTGCCGTCGTCACGCCCGCCGAAGGGGGCTACCTCTCGGTCCAGTTCAAGCCAACCAGCCCGCTTCTTGCCAAGGTCGAAAAGGAATATGCCGCCCTCCGCGAACGGGAGCGGACTGAAGAGCTCGAACCCGAAGACAGTGCAAACATTCTGATCGACCAGCTTTCGACCCACGGCTTCCGCGACTACGATCACTTCATGTCCGAAGCCCTCGCGATCGAGGTTCGTGCCCGCGATGAGGCAATGAACGTCGAAGCCACCGCCGATACCCGCCGCTTCAAAGAGCTGAGCGATATTGGCTCTACGCTGCTCGAAGAGGCCCAAAAAATCGAACGTCCCTACAAGGCGAACCAGTTTGTCGCCCTGAACATGCAAGTTCGCGCCGCACGTCTCGGCGCGGCGGGGCACTCGGTTGGCGTGATCTCTAACAACTACAACCAACAGTCATCCGTGATGAAGGAAGAGATGCTCGCCTTCGCATAGGGTGCGCGCAAGCTCGCGTCCAGCGTGGCACGGGGCAGCTTCCTGTCGATGACCGCACGCCTGCAGAGCGAGCTAATCAAACAATTCGCGGAAGAGACAGACCTGCCGCTCGATATCAATCGTGACCTCGAGGTTGCGTTCATGTCGGCGCAACAGGCTGGCTATCAGGAAGAGGCGATCAAGCAGGTCGCCGCAATCGCCGAAGACACGGCAGATTTCTTCAAGCGCACCGAGCAGATGAAGCGTCTTGCCTCCGGGCTTGAGGTTGTTCGCGTCATGGGCGTGATCGAATGCTCCCGTATTGGTGCCGATGGAAAGAGCCTGATCGACGTGCTCGATGATCTTGCGAACTTCCAGCGCGAGGTAACGGAAATCCTCGGTCGGATCGACAATACCAACCGCGCGCTTGGCCGCCTGTTGAAGACGAAAAAGTAACCCCAGCCGCGACGGCAAGTGAAACGAACAAGAGGCCCGCGCTCTATGGCGCGGGTCTTTATTTTGCGCGGTTGTCAAAATTTGGGTTTCGTTTACCTTGATGAACGTATCAGCCGATTTGGTTAATATGCTGCAGGTGCGATATGCATAGGTTGTGCATCAGTTGTGCATCACTTGTGCATCGGCTTTTCAGCACCTGCGATGGCCGTTCCCGCCGCATAGGCCGATGACCATGCCCATTGGAAGTTATAGCCGCCAAGCCAGCCCGTCACATCAACGGATTCCCCAATAAAATAAAGGTTTTCAACGATTTTCGACATCATCGTTTTTGATGATAACCCGTCGGTATCAATGCCGCCAAGCGTCACCTCCGCCGTGCGGAATCCCTCGG
>Ga0181572_10003503_pt1 | contig 11003 bp, 9 predicted proteins | sample 101ome_26_FD_133004 | JGI IMG/M metagenome (GOLD analysis project Ga0181572, IMG submission 133004) | Coastal salt marsh microbial communities from the Groves Creek Marsh, Skidaway Island, Georgia - 101408AT metaG (megahit assembly) | ecosystem: Environmental > Aquatic > Marine > Intertidal zone... | reverse complement strand
CCAAAGAAGGAGACCATCATCGATGGATAACCCCAGCAAAATCATGCAGGCTCTCATGCCCAAGAAAAGCTACGATGAAATCGTATCACAGGTTATGGAGTTTGCCCGTGAAGAAGACATGTCAGATGCGGAAGCATCACGGCTCTTAAAGTCGCAGTTGAAAAAGTATGGTTTCGAACCTCGCGAAACGGTTCGCAAAGCCAAGGCCAAGGGCGGCAGGGTTCGCGGCTACGCCTATGGAACCGGCAAAGGTGGCGTCAAAGCTTGTCGTGGTCGCAGGGCAATGGGAAACAAGGATTAGGGATATGGCAGAACAACAAAGACGTAAAATGATAGGTGCTAGAGCAAGACGTGCAGAAGACGCCCTTTTAAGTGGGAATGAATTATCTGATGAACAGATTGCCGGATACTTAAATGATTTGAACGAAGCGAACATGACAGGTGCTATTAGCAGTAAGTACGACCCCTACGATACAATTACGCTCAGTATTGTAAAAAAAGTAAATTCTACAAAAGGGCGTTCGGCTTCAGGTAGTACAGAGAAACCCTAACCGTGGCCCCACGCAAACGTGTCCTAGTCCCCCCGAACCCAGAGGACGTAGGCAAGGTTGGAAGACCGAAGAAAAGACCCGGCGAATCCAAGACTGAGTACAAACTCAGCCCACAGGAACGGGCGCGGCGTTCGGTACGCATGAAGCTTCGTAACGCCAAGAAGCAGCAGCAGCGCGAGGAAACCAAAGTTGTTCGCAAACGGAAGAAGGTCAAGGACCTCACTGCTGCAGCTAAAAACATAGAAAATGCAATCAAAGGCGAAAAGACTCGCGTAGTAGACCAAGCGGATTTGGATATTCTTCCACCCGCAGTTTCGGAACTGATAGATGACACCCCTGTTATATTTAAGCCTAACCCCGGACCTCAAGAAGAGTTTCTATCGGCTTCGGAACAGGATGTACTATATGGGGGAGCCGCTGGCGGTGGCAAGTCGTTTGCTCTACTTGCTGACCCCCTACGCTATTGCCATAATCCCAATCATCGTGGCCTTCTGCTCCGGCGAACACTCGACGAACTAACAGAACTTATCGACAAGTCGAAGCAGCTTTACCCCAAGGCATTCCCCGGAGCCACATTCCGTGAATCTAAGTCCACTTGGGTCTTTCCCTCTGGGGCAACCATGTGGTTTACCTATCTCGACAGAGATAAGGACGTTACCCGTTTCCAAGGTCAAGCGTTCAACTGGATTGGCGTAGATGAAATAACACAATACCCTAGCAGCTATGTCTGGGATTACCTACGTTCACGTTTGCGTTCAACAGACCCTGAACTGCAAAAGAATTTAAATATGAGATGTACAGCGAACCCCGGCGGCGTAGGCGGCTGGTGGGTCAAGAAGATGTACATCGACCCTTACGAAGAAAACACACCGTTTCCAGCCTGCGACCCAGAGACGGGGCGCAAGTTTGTCTGGCCTGATAATCATCCAAAAGCAGGTCAACCGCTGTTCTACCGTAAATTTGTTCCAGCACGGTTGACTGACAATCCCTACCTGATGGCAGATGGTCAATATGAGGCCATGCTCAGGTCGCTCCCAGATGTCGAGCGTAGACGACTTCTCGAAGGTGATTGGGATGTGGCTGAGGGAGCGGCCTTCCCAGAATTTTCAAGGATACGTCACGTTGTCGAACCTTTCGATTTACCTACCAATTGGCCTCGCATTAGAGCAGCGGACTACGGCTACTCCAGCCCGTCGTGCGTTCTTTGGGGGGCTATTGACTGGGATAACAATATTTGGGTTTATCGTGAATTGTATGTAAAACACTTGACAGCAGAGCAACTGGCTGATAAAATATTAGAAGCAGAGGAGTTAGACCCGTTACCTCACTACACGGTACTCGACTCTTCGTGCTGGAACAGAACAGGTTTCGGCCCCTCTATCGCGGAGACTATGATGAGGGCCGGGGTACGGTGGACACCATCAGACCGCAACCGTCTACAAGGTAAAATGGAAGTACACAGGCGGCTTGCCGACGACCCGTACTCAAACGAACCACGTCTCCGCATATTCTCTACGTGTAAGCATATTACTGCACAGCTATCTGGCATACCTCTCTCCAAAACCAATAGTGAAGATGTAGACACGAAGGCAGAGGACCATGCCTACGATGCGTTGCGGTATATGGTTATGACACGAACCTCTGGTTATCAATCAATCCACAAGACCCTTCAAGGGATAAAAGACCAAGCATTCCAACCTTTCGATAATACCTTTGGTTACTAGCAATGGCAAAAGACGACATAAAATTCGTAAAAGAAAATAGCCTTGCTACTAAACCTATCACTGCTAAGGACTTAGATAAGCCTTCTGTTATTGTTGGGTTTATGAAAAATGAAAAAGGTTCAGAGGGTCGGCAAACAAAAGGTAACATTATAGAAATAAAAAAACGCGGGGATGTCTATGACATCTATAAAGGAGATGAGTTAAGACCCTCACAGAAAGGCATCTCTAAAGAAGAAGTTTTACAACAATATAGCCAAGAATCTACATCTGGCTACATGTATAAGGCAGAGTCAAAGGCAGACCCCAAGTTAAGTCGTTGGATAAATATTGACGACGAGGATATATACACCAACCGTCTTAAAGACCTAGACCCAAAGGTAGTTGCAGAAAAAGGACTACCCCCTTTGAAATTCATAGAAGACAAGGCAGCAACAAAAACTGTGGCAGACCTAGACCCCAAAACCGCAACCCTGCGAGAAGTTGCCCAAGCCTACGCCGATAAATCGAAACGTGGTAAAGCTTTTGTCACGTCTTCGCTACAGTTCTTTAAGGACATTGCAGACGAACCCGGCTCCGCCCTTCGCCTGTTCGAAAAGGATGCCGAAGGAAACACCTTACTTTCTAAAACATTTAAGGGCACAGAAGACACATCTACAGTCAAGACGGCGATGCAAAATCTTCGTCAAGTCGGCCTCACTCTGAAGGAAACAGTAGGTCCTGATACCCCCGAATACAAGCTGCTGCCAGACAAAGCTCCAAATACGGACCTAAACAACCGTATCTTTGGTCGTAGCGAACCGGCTAAAGCCGTATCAGAGGTTGCCATCAACCCAGATAAGGCCAAGATGAGCCAACTGTTCGCGGGTGTCGCCAAGTATCTTGACAATCCTAATACTCGTCCTATTGCCCAAGCAATCATTTTTAACCTCAATACCGGTCTTCGTCCTAACGCTGCTGCCGGTCTTCAGGTAAATGCCTACAAGCCAGACAGCGGTGCAATCTACATCGAAGCAGAAACTAAAGGTGCCAAGGGTCGAGCCGTTAACATCCCCTTGAACCCGATTGCAGATAGCATCCTACAGGAAAACTTAGCTGCTGGCAACAAGGAATTTTTCTTTACTAAGCCAAATGGCAAGCCTGTAACATCTACAGATATGACTGACCTTTTGAAAGATGTCAAAGTAAAGGATATTGCCTTTGATGCAGCAACAGGTCGTTATTTTGATAGCCTAGCCCCTGCAGGCTTTTCTGGTAAAAAGGGTTCGGCTCTTCTTCGCAACATTCATGCGACGGTAGGGCAAAGCATTGGTGTCGACCAAGACCGTCTAGCTTATCTGCAGGGACGTAGCCTTAAATCTGCTGGTAAAAGCAGCACAGGCGAACTGACAACCTACCAGCAAGCATTTCCGGGCGCAGTTGGTGAAGTTGACCGCCAGAATGCCAATATGTTCGCTCAGTTCTGGGGAGATGCTGCAAAAGAAGCCGGGTTCGATATTCAAACCAAAATCCCAATGCCCGAAACCCGCATCACAACCCAGACCGCCGGATACGAAGGTTATTTTGACCTTCCGGTTCGCGAAGAGGTTCCCGTTGCTGCCAAACCCACCAGCGCAGACCCCCGTCCAAAGACTTTTGATGACCTGTCTGCCGATACACGGGGTTTCTTTGAACGGAACAATATTGATTTCGGCAACTTCATAAAGAACTTCCGTAAGAAAACCACAAAAGTAGTTGGTGGTGCTTTGGTTATCGAAACTGCGCGGCAGTTTATAGAATCACCCCTAGAGACAGGCGCAGCAATCGCCAAGGAAGTTGGCTTAGAAGCTGCGGCTCGTACCGTAGGTTTAGGCTTAGGCCCTGCTGCTGCCGTCCCGATGATTTTGGAACCAACGGAACTAGCCTCTGGGGAACTTCGTCCCGAAGATAAACCCTATGAGCCATTCGCTAAAGAAGTTCAGGTGTTCCGTGAAGACGCCGGTATGATTACCGAACCAGACCAAGCTGCTGAACGGGCTGATGCTATTGCTCGTGAAGATGCTGGTATGATACCAGAACCGGACAGGATTCCACAAGCCGCCCCTGTCCAAGACCAAGGCTTTATTTCTAGATAAGGAGAGTACCATGGATAAGATGGGTGCCGCTTACATTATGAACTCTGACAAAACATCTGTTGATGACCAAGGCGGTGCAGCCAAACTGTATCGTGAAGGTCTTGAGTTCAACACAATGGCAAAGCAAGGCGTTCTCACTGAAGACATGCCGAAGAAGATGACTAAAACGGCAGTCGACCCTTCAGTAATGAAGATGGCAGAAGAACGCGACTACTAAGATAAAAACTTATGTCAGAAGATAACTTTCTCCAGCCGGAAGACGATACTACAGTATCCGTCATTGCTCCAGAAGAGTTTATGCCGGGTATTGCTGCGTATGTCAAATCTAAGTTCGAAGATGCTGAAAACGGACGGTATGCCCACGAACAGCGTTGGCTGCAAGCATACAAAAACTTTCGCGGCATCTACGATTCGACTACGCAATATCGTGATTCCGAACGCTCAAAGGTATTTGTTCGCATAACAAAGACCAAGGTTCTTGCAGCCTTTGGTCAGATTGTTGACATTCTGTTCGCGAACAAGAAGTTTCCACTGGTTGTAGAATCTACTCCCGTGCCAGAAGGCATTGCGGAGTTCGCTCACATGGAAACACCTTTAGACCAAATGCAGCCGGAAGACCCTTACGGATTTCCCGGCGATGGTCGTGAACTGGCTCCCGGTGCTACACAGGCATCTGGTAACGGTCATTTCCTTGGCGGGTTGGAAAAAGACTATGGTCAGCTTCCTTTGGTTCCCGGACGGGCACGGATGGGTGAACCGCAGATTGAACCTGCTAAACTTGCTGCACAGCGAATGGAAAAGGTTATTCACGACCAGCTTCTCGACACAAATGCTGTGAATGTACTGCGTAACTCCGTGTTCGAATCTTGCTTGTTAGGTACGGGTATTGTAAAAGGCCCGTTCAATTTTTACAAGAGGGTTCACAACTGGGAGCGTGGTGAAGACGGCGAACGGGTTTATAACCCTCGTGAAAAGACCGTTCCACGGATTGAGATGGTATCCCTGTGGGATTTTCATCCAGACCCATCCGCTACGAGCATTGACGATTGCGAATACGTTATTCAGCGACACCGCATGAATCGTCAACAGCTTCGTGCTCTTGTTAAGCGTCCATACTTTGATGCCGGAGCTATCGAAGAGTGCCTCGCTAAAGGCCCAAACTATGAGGACAAGTATTACGAGGATACTATTCGTGAAGACGAAACTGAGCCATATTATCAAGGCAATCGCTATGAGGTTCTTGAATATTGGGGCGTTTTAGATTCTAAAATGGCTAGTGAAGCCGGTCTTGTTGATGATTACGAACTAACAGAGTTCGACGAGCTACAGGTAAATATCTGGGTTTGTGGCAACATGGTTCTTCGCTGTGTTTTGAACCCGTTTACGCCAGCCCGTATTCCGTTCCAAGTGTTCCCTTACGAAGTGAACCCATATCAGCTTTGGGGCGTTGGCGTTGCAGAAAACATGGAAGATGCCCAGAAGCTAATGAACGGTCACGTTCGTATGGCAATCGACAACCTCGCTCTTGCAGGCAATTTGGTGTTCGATGTGGACGAAGCCAGCTTGGTTCCCGGTCAAAACATGGACATCTTCCCCGGTAAAATATTCCGTCGCCAGTCTGGTGTCACAGGAACAGCTATCAACGGCTTGAAGTTTCCGAACACGGCTGGTGAAAATATCCAAATGTACCAGATTAGCCGTCAGCTTGCGGACGAAGAGACAGGTATTCCGTCTATTGTTCACGGACAAACAGGTGTTAGCGGAACTGGACGAACCGCTGCTGGTCTCTCTATGCTGATGGGTTCTGCCGGTCTATCTATGAAGACTGTCATCAAGAACATAGACGACATGCTTTTGAAGCCGTTGGGCGAGGCCTACTTCCAGTGGAACATGCAGTTCAATGAAGAAGCAGAAGACATTAAGGGCGACTTAGAAATTAAGCCTCGCGGTGTAGCAGCCGTCATGCAAAAAGAAGTTCGCACACAACGCCTAACCTCTCTGTTGCAAACTGTTGCGAACCCGATGCTTGCACCATTTATCAAAATACCTAACCTAATGCGTGAACTGGCTATTGCACAGGACATCGACCCTGATAGCCTCGTGAACGATGCCAACGAAGCCCAACTCTACGCTCAGATGCTAAAAGGGATGATGGCAAATGTACAACAAGGAACAGGCGAAGCTGGTGGCCCCGCTGCTGGCCCAGCCTCAGATATGGCAGGGGCTGGAGGAGTATCTCCAAGTCCTGAAGGAACAGACGTACAAGGCTCTGGTAACGGCACAATCGGAGTCGGAACTGCGCCAACTGCAGGGGAAAGCGGCTTTACTGGAAATGCTCCTCAAACTGAAGGATAATCACGAGGCTATAGCAAAGAATGGCAACCACAACAACGACGACAGGAACGACTACTTCTAGCACTACAGGCATTACTCCTGTTGTTGCTCCTAGTCCTACTCCGCTCACAGCAGAGCAATATGGTAGCCAATTCGTAAACTTCTATACGCAATATCTTGGTATTCCTACCGTTACTCCTATCGATGTAACGCCAGAAGAAGACATAACCGAACTAGAGACTTTTGAGCCGGATTCTGGTAGAGGAGATGCCGAATCTAATGTCTTGACCCAGACTTCTTTTCAAACGGGGCAGTCTCTGGTCGAAACATCTTTCGGAGTTCCTGAAAATTACAGCCAGTTTAATAGCTATAGTGACTACCTACAGTCTGGCCTAGACGATACAAATGTTCTGAAAGACCGCGTAGGTTTTATTGGCAATGTTATGGAACCTATAACTCAAGGTCGCTGGAGTGATATAGACTTCGCAAAGGCTAACTTTGGACAGATGGGTAAGGCTGCTGTTGCTGATATAGCAGATGTAGCGTCTACTCGTAAAACAGCGGGTAAGATTATGGGCATGGTGGGCGGAGTGCCCGGTGCTATGGTAGGCTCTATAGTGGCTGGAGACACGGTTCGCAATGCTTTTGGAGAAGCAAGCACCCGTCCTGCAGGCATCTTGGGAATTGTTTCGGATGCGGTTCACTCAATTCAGTACAGCGATATGGCGTCTATTCGTCAAGCACGAACCGAAGCTTTTGGAACAGTGGCTGGAAAAGAGTACGAAAGCGGTGATGTGGTAGGCTATAACACTGCAGCGTCTCTAGGTATGGACTTGGGTTTCTCTTTTAAGATGGGGTCGGGCGGAGTGACCCGCGCACCCGGTTCGCGAACTTACACGGGGAATATGCGTGGGATTTCCCAAGAACACATGATGGCAATCGACGCCGTAGCCAACGGATACATCCCTACTGGCTACAACTTTAGTAGTGGTAAGTCTATTGAAGACGCTGGCTGGGACAATATTTCAGACAACATCATGGATGGTTACTACACAGAAACCGGTAGTTTCTACAGCCCACGAACCAATCAGTTCTCAGCCTATGGTCTAGCAGAAAGCCGCAATGCTGCTGCAGCCAAACATGGTTTGTCTAAATTAGAGTACGACCAAGCCCTGTCGCAGGCTCGTTCCGGTAGTAAAAAGCTATCAGATGCCATTCAGGATATAAAAGACCGCAAGACTGCAGCAGAACAGGCCGCAGCTAAACGGGCAGCGGATGCAGCAGCAGCTAAAGAAGCAGCAGAACGTGCAGCTTATCAAGCGGAGCTTCAGGCTCGTATGGAAAGTGGAGATGATGGTGGCGGATATGACCCCGGCGAATCTGCCGAATCTTTTGGCGGTGTTAGTGATGGTTACGGCGGTGGCGATGCTCGTGGCGGCATGATTGAGCACGGACGTTCTCAAAACCGTCCTACCGAACGCAACAGAAACGCCTACGCTATGGGAACCCCGCCAGCAGGGGTACAAGCCGCACAGAGCGGTTTTGTAGATGCTCCGCCCTCACAGGTATCCGAAGCAGCTAAAGTCGCTGACAACCGCCCTGACAGCGTTCCAGAGGGTACTTATGTTTTGAACGCCGCAGCCGTCGAGTTCGCAGGCGAACAAGATATTCGCAAGATGATTATGGATGCCCAGAAAGAAGCGGTTCGCAGAGGGCTTTCTACACAGGATTTTGAACGCCATTCAGACCTTGTAGACATTGCGGTATCTAGTGGCGAGGTCAAGATTGCACCTCACCTCGTAAAGATTATTGGCGAAGACCGCCTAGAAAAGATTAACAAACGCGGTATCCGCAAGACAGAGCAGCGCATTGCTGAGAACGGGCAGCAGCCGGTTCAAGAAGCTGCAGCGGCTCGTGGCGGAATGATAACTCAAGACCGCATACAAGTAAGTTTCTTAGACTAATAAGAATCCGCTGGCTACCCACGAACCCGTGGCCCCAGCACAACCGGAGCGGCTACCCACAGCCATGTGGCCCCGCATGAAGAGGTAAAACAATGGCAAAAGCAAGAGGCCACCGTGCCAATAAAGCAAACGACTCGTTCGGAACCGTAAACAACGACAGCCTATATCGCGGAAAATATCGGGATGATGTCTACAAAGACGAGGACGACGAGGAGAATGTAGAAGCCCAACAAGAAGCTGACCCCGTAGAACAAGAAGCGGCTACTCAGCAAGACGAGGCGGGCGATAGTTTCGTAGGACAAAAGAAGGAAACTTCTGAAGACCACGACTATAAAAAACGGTATGACGACTTGAAACGTCACTACGATTCGAAGGTAAGCGAGTTCAAAGGAGAAATCGAAGCCCTTCGTAAGACAATGACTGAACGGGCGGCGGAAATGCCACGAGGCGTAGCCCCACCAAAAACCCAAGAAGAACTGGAAGAGTTCAAAGAACGGTATCCAGATGTGTTCGAGGTTGTTCAAACAGTTTCAAGCCTGCAAACCGAAACACAGGTTGCAAAGCTACGCGAGGAACTTGGGTCTATTAAGGAACGTGAAAAGGAGCTTGAAAAGCAGAAAGCCTACGAGGAACTGCTAAGATTGCATCCTGACTTTACCGACCTAAAGACTGACGAAAAGTTTTTAGAGTGGCTCGAAGAGCAGCCTGCTTCTATCGCAGATGGTATTTACAAAAACAATACCGACGCTAGATGGGCAGCACGGGTCGTAGACCTCTACAAAGCCGATGCTGGCTTAACCAAAAAGAAGAAGACCAAAGAGCCTTCTGCAGCAGATGCCGTAACAAAGACCCCTACACGGGAAATACGGTCTGAAACTACAGACGGTAAGAAAGTTTGGAAAGCTTCGCAAATCGCCAAGATGAAACCGTGGGAGTTCGAAAAGCTGGAAAGCGAATTGGACGCAGCACGGGCTGAAGGGCGAATCGACTATCAATCTTAACCTCAAAATGGAAGGAAAAGCAAATGGCTTTTACTCGCGCTGCAGGTTATAACAACCTGCCTTCCGGTAACTTTACACCGGAAATTTTTAGCCAAAAAGTCCTCAAATTCTTCCGTCGCGCTTCGGTTGCCGAAGATATTACGAATACCGATTATGCGGGGGAAATTGAGAACTATGGCGATACGGTTCGTATCATCAAAGAACCAACAATCACAGTATCTAGCTACTCACGTGGCTCTGTGGTTAACCCACAAGACCTTGCCGACGACCAAACAACAATGGTTGTCGACCAAGCAAACGCATTTGCGTTCAAGATTGACGACATTGAAGAGCGTCAGTCTCATGTTAACTTCGAAGCCCTTGCTACCTCATCAGGTGCATACTCTTTGAAGCGCAAGTACGACTTCAACGTACTTCAGGCAATTGCCGATGGTGCTGGTATTGCCGGTGCCGATGACGCATCCTTGACTGGCGGTTTGACCTCAACCAACACCGCTCTTGGTACGGCTGCTACTCCAATTGCCATCCACACAACTCAGGATAACGCTGTTAACCTGATGCTGGAAATGGCTAAAGAACTGGACGAACAGTCTGTTCCTGAAGAGAACCGTTGGTTCGTTGCTTCACCTGCTTTCTACTCAAAGCTGTTCGCGGCTGGTAGCAAGTTTGCAGAAGTACAGGTAACTGGTGATGGCACTTCACCGCTTCGCAATGGCCTTGTAATGCAGGGTAACATTGCTGGCTTTGCTTGCTACAAGTCAACTGCACTTGTACCGGGTGGAACTGATGCCGTCAGCATCACTGGCGTTACCGACGCTGCTGGTGAGTCTATTGTATTGGCTGGTCACATGTCAGCCGTTGCAACTGCATCTCACATTGCAAAAACCGAAGTTGTTCGGTCAACTGAAACCTTCTCCGACATCGTTCGTGGCCTTCACGTGTTTGGACGTAAAGTCCTTCGCCCAGAAGCCCTCGTTCGCGGTGTTGTAGATACAGTAGCGTAAGGGGGACTGAGATATGCCTTTTCAAATTGCAAACGCTGGTACTACCGGCTACAGTGCAAAGGGTCCAAATGTCAAAGTCCTGAGTCAAGTTGTTGACTTGACAAATTCTGACTTCGACACCCTTGCTGCAACAGACACCATCGAGGTGCTTTCAATTCCTGCAGGTTCAATTGTACTGTCAGCAGGATACGAAATCCTAACCGCAGGTACTGGTACAGGTACATTGTCGCTTGGCGACGGTGGTGACCCAGACCGTTACGTTGCTGCTGTTGTACAAACTGCTGCGGGACAAAAAGCTGCTTTGGCAACTAATG
>Ga0181572_10003481_pt1 | contig 11037 bp, 6 predicted proteins | sample 101ome_26_FD_133004 | JGI IMG/M metagenome (GOLD analysis project Ga0181572, IMG submission 133004) | Coastal salt marsh microbial communities from the Groves Creek Marsh, Skidaway Island, Georgia - 101408AT metaG (megahit assembly) | ecosystem: Environmental > Aquatic > Marine > Intertidal zone... | reverse complement strand
GTCTGTGCTGGAAAAAACAGACCAAGAAACGTTCGAAAAATACAAAGATATATAAAAATATCAATGAAAAAAATATGTTTTTGTGAGATATCTTTTTGAAATAATTTTTTTACAAAGAGCAAATTAAAAATAACAATCAACCCTTCACCAAATGAGACCACATGAAGATTGTACTCCCAAATTCCAGAAAACAGATCAAAAGAGTTCACAAGCGACAAAGTTACAAACAGGCTTCCAACAAGACTTAAAACATAATACAAATAAACTCTATCTTTAGAGAAATAAAATAAAACTAAGTTATACATCGCAAGTATAAAAATTGATGCTAAAATAAAAATATGCAAGTCATGAGTTTTATGATAAGGACTATGAAGTAAATCATCTTGAGAAATTTCATAAGAGAGATGAATAGAATGATCACTTTTGATTTTGACATACACATACAGTGGTGAAATATCTTTATCAAGATGGTATTTGAAAACTGTACTGTTAAGTTGGATCTTTTTTTCTGATTTTGGAATTTTGAATCCATTTTTTTGTATATCTATCTTTGAGTCATACTTTGCATACGCAGTTACCTCTGCAAGGTTTTGCTGTAAAAAATAGATATAGTAATCTTTTTCCTCTTCTTGGAATTTCAACTCTATTTTTAACCAAAATGTAGACTTGCTAAACCCTTTACCAAGTTTTGAGTCTTCTTTAAAGAGCGTAGAGTCACTCATCACATCTTCTAGGGAGTATGAGCTTTCTTTGTCTTCAAAAACAAGTGCGGCATCTAAGAATGAAACCAGCACAAGGAAAAGAAAAATAAATTTATTCACGTTTTTATAACCTAATACTTTAAAATATTATGACAATATACACTAAAGAAGTGTCAAAGTTGTGTCAAAATTCTACAAAATGAGCGTAGCATAAACATAGCATTTGATTTTCTAGTAGCTACAAACCCCTTGAATAAAGATGAAAAGACAAAATAAAACTACCAGTTTTAGAGAAAATATTTTAGAGTTTTATACAAAGTAAAGCTACTTGTGAGTTGATCTAGATAGGAAAAAACATGAAAAAAGAAAAACTAGCTGTGGTTATTTTTAGGAACAATCTACGTCTTAGAGATAATAAAGCACTGCTAAGCGCTCAAAAAGAAAATACAAATCTTCTTTGTCTTTATCCACTAGAAATTCTAGAAGGCTTTGAATATGGTTTTGAGAAATGTGGTTCATTCAGAAAAGAGTTTATAAGAGAAACTTTACTCTCTCTACACTCAGATCTTGATCAACACAACATATCTTTATACTGTGTTGAAGATATATCTCAAACTCTACAAAAGCTTCATAATCAATTTGATGTAGAGATATACTATGCCAAAGAGGTTGGTTCGCAAGAAGAGAGTTTTGAGAAAAAACTTCAGTGCTACAAACATCAATCTTTTTTTGATCAGACTATGCTTGAGCCTTTTAGCTTTGAGTACAAAAAAAGCTTTAGCCACTTTAGGAAAAAAGCTGAAAAACTCGATGTTTTAAAAAGCTGTAAAAAGATAGATATCCAAATAAATAACATAAGAGCATTTGATATAGATAATAAAAAGCTTAAAAAAAATCTAAGACCCAGAGTATGTAAAGGTGGTGAAACCAATGCTTTAGAGCGTGTTGATTTTTATCTACAAAACCATATTCATACATACTATGAGACACGATCACTTATCTCTGCTAAGGATCATTCTACTATGTTTTCACCCTATCTAAGTGTTGGGTCTCTAAGTCCAAGAATTTTGCACGAAAAGTTAAAACAGTATGAAAAAGAGCTTGGAGCTTCAAAGTCATCTTATTGGATATACTTTGAGCTGCTTTGGAGAGAGTTTTTTCACCAAGTGATGCTTCAAACTCCAAAAGAGCTTTTTTTAAAAAAAGGTTTACAAGGCAAAACCTATCCCTTCATAACAGATCAAAAACAACTCAATCTTTTTTTTGATGCAAATACAGGTGTGGATATCATCGATGCAGGTATAAAACAGCTCAAAACAACAGGCTGGATCAGTAACAGACAACGACAACTCTTGGCAAGTTACTTTGTCAAAAATCTTGGCTTAGATTTTCGATATGGAGCTGCATTTTTTGAAAAATACCTTATCGACTACAATCCAGCATCAAACTATGGGAACTGGTCCTACCAAGCAGGTGTAGGACATGACAAAACGTACAGAGTTTTTGATCCTGTCTTACAATCTAAGCGTTATGATGGTGCAAAGTACGTACAAAAATGGTTGCACAAAGAAGAGGAACACCCAAAATTTGACTATAAAAAAATGGCTCAAACTGTTCAAAAGCAGATTTTTCAATACAGCTTATAATTTTTTATGTGATATATAGATATAATGACAAATATTTAAAATAGTCTCTCAGTGGAAACATTATGAAACATAATTATGAATTTAACATAAAATACAAAGTTATTGCTTTTCTTGTTGTTTTTACACTCATCAGCTCATTTGTAAGTAGTACAATTTACAACTTTTTTTACTCTCAACAACAAGAGCAATACTCCATGGGGAATGGAGTAAAAAAAGTCTACGAGAGAGAATCTTTTTTTCAAAGTTTCATTCAACACAAGAGAGATTTACTTGAATCTCTTAGACAAAATAAGCGTGTACAATCTCTTCCAGATAGAGCTAAAGAGGAATCTCTTGAAGATCTTGAAGAGCTGTTTTTCTTACTCGCAAGGTCTGAAAAATCACTCATGCAAGTTCGCTACATAGATGAAACTGGCCAAGAACGTGTTCGACTCAACAGAACAAAAGTTGGCCAATTACCCTTTTTGATCCCCCAAGAAAAACTTCAAAACAAATCTCAAAGAGACTATTTTATTGACGCTAAAAACAATGAAGATTCAAAAATACACTACTCCTCTTTTGACTTAAACATCGAACATGGGAAAATCCAAACACCATTTATGCCAACCTTTCGAACATACTTTAGACTCAAAGGAAAAAATGGTTTTGCTGGTATTATCATCATGAACTTTTTTGCAGAATCTTTTTTTGACAAGCTGTTTTATGCACCTTTATATGATATGATACTTTTGGATTCAAAAGGCTTCACTCTCAATCATTACCTTAAAAATCGTTCTTGGAGTAAGTTTTCAGATGATTCATACAATATATCTTCCGAATTTCCTGAACATTTTCAAAATATACTCTCTGAACCACTTGTTCGCTCAGATAAATTTATCTCCAAAAGACTTGATCTTCCCATAGAGCAAGAACTTATACTTGTGCTAAAACTCAACCATTCTTTTCTCATTGAAAGTTCAAAACTAAAGCATGAACAACAAATTAAAATTATCACGTATACATCACTCATTATTCTTTTAGTTACGTTTGTAATTTTTTTAGCTTTTAGAAAAGTTTTTACATTTTTAAATATTGAAAAAGAGCTCAACAACAGTTTAGAAAAACTTGTAGAAAACAGAACTCAAGAGCTCCTTGAACTTAACCAAAAAATCTCTATACAAAACGAACAAGTTCTTGAACAAAGAGACTTGCTTCAAAAAGCAAATGAAGAGTTTGAAACACTCTTTTTAAGTGCCCCAACACCATATATGTTAATCGATAAAGAATTTTCTATTGTAAGATGCAATCTTCTTGCAAAAAAACTTTTTGAGTTTGCGCAAACTCCTCAGCAAGATATTCGAAAGCATATCTATCAAGAAGATATTGATACTTTTCTCAATATATTTGAAGATTCAAATCAGATCAATACAAAACTTTCTATACAACTGCAGACAAATGATAATAAATATGAGCATTTTAAAGTTTTTATCGTGCAAAACCCTACAGATTCTAATCTTTTGTTTCTCTCGTTTGTCAATGTTGAAAATGATCTTCTTCTTGCACAACAATCAAAACTCGCAGCTTTAGGTGAAATGATGGATGCAATTGCACATCAATGGAAACAACCTTTATCTGTGATTATGAGTCATATATCTCAATTAACTATCAACAGAGAACTTGGAAATCCTTTGGATGAACTTCTTCCAAATTTAGAAAAGAGTATCAAAGAACAAACAAAACATCTGATTGAAACTATTGATCAGTTTCGATTGTTTTTTAGAAATAACGCAGACTCTGAAGAGGTTGAGATACTTGATGAGATTCACTATGTTTTAGAACTTTCCAAATCTGTTTTAATAAAAAACAACGTTGAAGTGAACTTCACAAAAACTCAAGATGTAAAATACCACTTATTCCCTGCTGAGTTTAGACATGTGATTTTAAACCTTATAAACAATTCGATTGATGCATTTAATGAAAAAGAGATTCTATCAAGAGAGTTATATTTTGAGATATTTCAAGGTAAAAACAAAGTCTACATAACTGTTGAAGACAATGCAAAAGGGATAGATGAGCAGATTATAGACTCAATCTTCCAAGCACATACAAGTACAAAGTTTGAAAATGGTGGAACGGGAATTGGCCTTTACATGACAAAACAGATTATAGAAAAACTTCGTGGAAAAATCTCAGTACAAAACACCCAAGAAGGTGCTAAGTTTACAATTGAGCTGCCACTCTAAAAAAAACTCTTAAGCATTTACCTGATTTCTTCCATTTTCTTTGGAGATATAGAGAAGATCATCAGCTAATTTATAAATGTGTTGAGTACTTTCGATCTCATTTGCATATTCACAGAACAATCCCATTGAAACAGTTACATACTTACTTGCACTATTTCCTGAGTGTTTTATATGAAGATGCTCAATATTTCTTCGAATGGTGTTTGCAAACTGGAGTGCTTTTTCTTTTGTGTCAGATTTAAAAAGAACACCGAACTCTTCACCACCCAACCTAAAACAATAATCATCAGCACGTAAAAATGAGTCTCGAATACAAGCAGCAACTTTTATGAGAACCTCATCCCCCATTTGATGTCCATAGGTGTCATTATATTGCTTAAAATGGTCAATATCCATGAGAAGAAAAGAGACAAGATCATTGTTTCGTTTTGAAGAGTTTATCACTTTTGGAAACATTGTATCAAAATGTCTTCTGTTATAAATATGTGTAAGTCCATCAGTTATAGAGATTTTTTCTATATGCTTTTTGTTTGTAATATCATGACTAACAGACATGTAGCCAATTTTGTTGTTTTGTGAATCAAACCATGGAAAAACAGTAGCTTGAATCCAATAACTACTTTGGTCTTTAGATCTATTTTCAATTTCACCAGACCAAACTTTACCCGCTTTGATGATGTTCCACATATCTTCGTAAAGAGTTTTTGGTATATCTGGATGTCTTAAAATATTAAGATTTTTTCCTAGAAGTTCCTCTTTTGTATATCCTGAAATTCTACAAAAAGCTTGTGAGACATATGTAATATTTCCATCTAAATCACTTTTTGCGACAATGACATCTTGATCAATAATCCTTGTGTATCTCTCTACATCATGTTTCTCTTGTAAAAGTTTTTCTCTCATTTGATTAAGCGTATCAGAAAGTACAATAAGTTCTTTATCCCCACTTATCTGAGGTAAAGGAAGATTCAGGTTTGTACAAAGTTGTTCTGAGTACTTTGTAAGTTTATTGAGATTATTTGCAATTCTATGTCCTATCAACCAAGAAAGTGCAGTTGAGATAATAATCTCAATGATGATTAACAAAATTGTTCTTTGCTTGTTAAGTTGAATCGTTGCTTCTTCGTAATCTTTGTTAATCCAAATTGAAAACTTTCCAAGATAAACATTATCAAGAACAATGTCATTCTCTATACTTAAGAGATTATGTTGATTTTGTAACTCCCCTATCTCTTGAGAGAGTAAAACGCCTTGAGAATCCCAAACTTTCATAGAGACTACATTCTCAAGCTGTAAAAATGTATGAACTATATTGTCAATCATTGCAGTATCGTAAGAGGACACAGGTGTTAGTAAAAGCTCTTTTCCTAAAGCTTGTAGTGATTCTTTCTTATACTCAATAAAATTATCATAATTTTTTTCAATGCTATTAAAATTAAGTATCGCAATCATTGAGAGAAATATAATCTCTAAAACAACAAAAGAGAGAATAAACCGATACTTAAACGAAAGTTTCATTAGTATATCCCAAGCTCTAAAGCTAGATCTTTGACTATGTCGTATTCAGATGTAGATGTCGTGATGAACTTTTTGATGTTGAGCGGCTCAATTATATTGTTTGGGATTTTCAAAAAAGCTTCTTGAACTTTTTTTTGATCCTCTAAAGATACTTTTGGGTGAAAACCTATGGGATGACTTGGATAAGTATCTGTTCTGTACACAATTGAGAGAGATTGTTTTGCTCTGCTGTCTGAGAGGTTGTTAAATGTTCTTACAATCCCTCCACCAAAAACACCTATACCTCTTGCGACACCTTTGTAAACAGAGTCATGTGAGTTTACATATAAAACTTTAAATTTTTGTTCAAGATCAATCTTGTATTTTTTCTTGAGTTCATACTTTACTAAAAGAGTCGCTGCAAAAGCTTTTGGAGCAGGAAACAAAAATCTTCCACCTTGAGCTTCAAAGAGCTCAGAACGATTCAGGTTTTTAGAAACTACAACTCCTTGAATCATTTTATCTGCTCTTAATGCAGCTTGAAGCCCAAGTTTTTTATTGGCTATAACAAAATGATATGGATTCATATATGCTAGATCGTATTGACCTGAATAGAGTGCTTTTTCAAAAAGAGGGATAGACGCTTCTGTTTTAAAAACGATCTTCAAACCAGTCATTTTTGAAAGCTCTTCAACTAAAGGCTTCCATTTTTGATGGAGAACTAAGGGACTTTGTTGCGGAACAACACCTAAAATAAGCTCTTTTGCATATACACTACAAAACAAAAGAAAAACAAGTAAAAATATCTTCATGACACAATCCTTTTACTCTTAATCTACCCATTATACATAAAGTATAAAAACTCAGGTTTATTTTTTCTCTGCAGACTCCTCAGAGCAACCTTCACAAGTAAACAGATACCCAAAACCACGGATATTTTGGATAAATTCATCTTGTAGTTTTGTACGAAGACGATTTACAAGTGATCTCACTGTCGAGTTTTCAACCTCTTCACCATCCCAAATAAAAGAGCGAATATTTTCAAGAGATATTATGTTGTTTTTGTTATTGACAAGAAGACTTAAAAGTGCTTTTTCTTTTTTAGTCAGTTTTTGCATTTTGCTCTTAAAGAACAAAGTCTCAGTATCAATGTTGTACACATACTCTTTATTGAGGTGAAGTATCTGAGATTCAATCTTTTCTCGCATCTTAGATTCTAGCATCAACTTATCAATACGAATCCCTAATTCAACTAGATTAAAAGGCTTTTTCATATAATCACTGCATCCCAAAGTAAATGCTTCAGATATATGCTTGATATCATCGTATGCACTTATAACAATCTTTGGAACCTCTGGGTATTCCTTAGCGAGAACCTCTAAACATTCAATCCCACTGACCAAAGGTGTGTTTATATCTAATATATACAAATCATACTTAATTTTTGGAACCATCTCTAAAACTTCTTGACCATTGTCAAAACAATCAACAAGAAAATTTTGTTTTAAAAGATAGTACTGAATAGATTTTGACAACATCTGTTCATCTTCAAGAAGTAACACTCTCATCCATTTTGTCCTTTTATATCACTACCGATATTGTAGACTAAGAGTGTTGCAAAAGTGTTGCATTATCAAAAAAGTATCGAAAAATTGTTCCTGTATCTTCTTCTGAGATAACTTTTAGTTCTATATTTTCCTCTGCACAAATCTCTGAAACTATGTTGAGACCTACACCATATCCACCTTTAAAGGTTGACTCTCTATAAAATCTTTCAAAGATTTTTTCTGTATCTTTGATGATAGGACCGTGATTTGTTACATCAAAAAAATAGCGACCCCCTTGCATACCAACAGAGATCTGTACAGTACTTTTTGGATCTGAGTATTTTATAGCGTTTGAGAGAGTATTATCGACAATTCTAGATAATTTGAGCTTAGAGATAAACACTAAAGGTAATTTTCGCTGACCAACCACCATTGAAAGCTTTAAGGTATTCTTGTTGGCAACATTCATAAAATATTTTTTTCTATCTTGTAAAAAAGAAACTAAATCAATTCCAACTCTAGTATCCTCAGCTGTCTCATTTTTCATAAGATAGCTTAAATCTTTATGACTGTGTTGAATCAATCTACTCGCTGCTTCAATAACATCTAACGATTCATGCTCAACCCCATCTAATCGAAGGATATCTACATTGGCAATAATGACAGCTAAAGGGGTGTTGATCTCATGAATTGCATCTTTTACAAAACGGTTTTGATCACTTAAGAGTTGAAGAGTTTTTTCTTGAGATTCTTTAAGTAGTTTGGCATTTTTTTGATTTTCAAGCTCTCTATCTATTTTCTCAAGAGAAAATAAGATCGCTTCAAACAAAATATCCTGCTCTAATGGTTTTAAAACAAACCTATCAACTCCACACTCGATAGATTTTAAAAACACATCTGTTTCTTGCATTGCTGAAATAGCTATGATAGTTTGGATTGGATAGATTTTTTTTAACTCAAGACTCAGGTCAATACCACTTTCTGAGCCAAGATTTATATCTGTAAGCACTACAACATTAGTATGACTTTCAAGGCTTTTATAGAGTTCAACAGCTTCATTTACACTAGAAGATTTGTAAATCTTCGAAAAAAAAGATGAAAACATCTCAGATAAAATCTCTAATACCTCTTTATCATCCTCAACAATAAAAATGCTCTTCTCATGCGCTAACTCTTTGACCTGCTTTATGATTTCAACATTCATCTGAGTCCTTAAAATTATTATTTTTGATAAATTGCAACAGTTTTGCAACACTTTAAAGGTAAAATAACGTAATTAAATCTAGGGCACTCTGTACCCTATATTAAGGTTGTTAAAATTTATTTAAACGATATTATAAAGTATATCACACAATTCTCAGCTGATATGCGGATCTTATATGTAGAAGACGATAAAAATGTTGCACAACTTTTTTATGAAGTTTTAAAAAAAATATTTCCTAATGTAGATTTGGCTTTTGACGGTCAAGAGGGTTTACGATATTTTTTTGAAAATAAATACGACTTTATCCTTACTGATATCTATATGCCAAATATGAATGGCCTTGAGATGATTCGAGAGATAAGAAAAGTAGATCTCAAGCAAGAAATCATTGTAACCTCAGCTAGCAATGACATCCACTACCTTAAAGACCTCATCAACCTCAATATCTCTCACTTTGTAGAAAAACCCATAGATCTCTTTGAAGTGCTTAGCATAATCCAAAACTCTATGAAAGAGATTGAAGAAAATAAAACTTCTCAAAATGATTTAAGTAACTTTAGCTTTACCTCTATAGTGGAAAACATTGATAAACCAGCTATGGTTATCAATAAAGATCATGATATTTTACTCCTCAACAACGATGCAAAGCTTTTTTCCAACAATGCACTTACTGAAACTCTCAAATGTTACCAACTTCTTCACAATCGAACTACACCATGTTCTGATGACAACATGGATTGTCCCCTTGTGATGATATCTAAAGGTGAAAAAACTGCTAAAGTAGCGCACATGATGCAAAGCAGTTCTAAGCAAATGATTTATTATGAGGTATCTGCACAAGCTTTACATGATAAAAACAATAACTTTGTAGGGATATTAGAAGTCTTTAATGACAAAACAAATGAAGAGAAACTCAAAAAAGAGATTGAAGACACATCGACAAAACTAGAGTACTACAAATCATTTGACAAACTAACAGCACTTCCAAACAAATCCTCTTTTGTCAAAAAATACAAAGATCATCTTATAAATCAAACCAATCAAGATGACAAACATGTTCTTTTTGTTGTCAATATTTCAGAGTTTAAAGAGATCAACCATATTTATGGTACAAAAATAGGCGATGAGATTTTAAAATCTGTAGCAAATAGACTTGTTGAAAGTTTTCTCTATGAAGCGTTTATAGCGAGTTTAGGTGGCGATCTTTTCATTCTTGCATTTAAAACAAGTACAGATGAGCATAAGATTAAACACTCTTTGCAAGAGGTACGATCAGTTGTTTCAACACCCGTAATAATCCACTCTCATAATATTTACGTAGGGTGTCATATTGGTGCAAACTTTTTTGATGTTTCACGTTCAGATGTTGAGAGGTTGGTTTTTGAAGCAGAACTTGCGATGTATTGTGCCAAAACAGATGCTTCAAGCTTTTACTGTTTTTTTGATCCAGAGATGTATAAAAAAAGTGAACGAAACACCATCTTAGAGGACTCTTTACTTGAAGCTGTTGAAAATGATCAATTTCAAGTCTTTTATCAGCCTCAAGTTGACAGTAATACAAATGAAATTTTAGGTTCTGAAGCACTTGTACGATGGGAACATCCAAGTCTTGGGCTTATTTCACCGGTCGATTTTCTTCCAATAGCACAACGAAAAGGGCTTTTAAATCAGATCGATCGATTAACAATAAAAAAGGCTTTTTCAACTTTGAAATACTGGCACGACTTGGGATTAAAACCAGGGACCATATCTGTAAACATCACAACAAGCCATCTTTTAGCTGATGATTTTATAGATAAATTTTATGAGATACTTCAAACAACACAATGTAAACCTGAATGGGTGTATGTGGAAGTTACAGAAGAAACAATGATGAGAAATTTCAATGAAGCGAGTGAACGACTTAAGAAACTAAGACATATTGGAATTCGTGTTGCAATTGATGATTTTGGAACAGGATATTCATCACTCTCCTATCTAAAAAAGCTACCACTTGACAAGATTAAAGTGGATCGTGATTTTGTCATTGATCTGCCAGAAGATCAACAAAGTTTGGCAATTGTGAAGACTATCTTTTCCCTTGCATCAAACCTACAACTCTCAACCATTATCGAAGGTGTTGAATCACTAGAACAAAAAAACCTTATGCAAGAGATGGGTAGTCATGAGATACAAGGGTTTTTCTACAGTCCACCAATTGATGGTGAAAGTTTTAAAGAT
>Ga0181572_10003480_pt1 | contig 11037 bp, 9 predicted proteins | sample 101ome_26_FD_133004 | JGI IMG/M metagenome (GOLD analysis project Ga0181572, IMG submission 133004) | Coastal salt marsh microbial communities from the Groves Creek Marsh, Skidaway Island, Georgia - 101408AT metaG (megahit assembly) | ecosystem: Environmental > Aquatic > Marine > Intertidal zone... | reverse complement strand
TGTTCAGGGGTGCGTCCCCTGTTTCTTCTTGGCTAAAATACTCAAAAACACCACCGGCGCCAGCAAAGCTTACATCGCCCGCTTGATCCCCATCACCCGCGCTCTTGCACGCGGATCGCTGTCAAACAGACCTGCCAGTTGCTCGGTCATTGCACCGGCAAGCTGCTCCACATCGGTGATCGTCACGGCCCGTTCATAATAGCGCGTTACATCGTGCCCGATCCCGATGGCCAGCAACTCAACCATCTTGCGCTTTTCGACCATGGCGATCACATCGCGCAGGTGTTTTTCAAGATAATTCGCAGGGTTCACCGAAAGCGTACTGTCATCCACCGGGGCCCCGTCGGAAATCACCATAAGGATTTTGCGCTGTTCGGGACGCGCCAACATGCGCTTGTGCGCCCATTCCAGCGCCTCGCCGTCGATGTTTTCTTTCAGCAAGCCTTCTTTCATCATCAGGCCAAGGTTCGGACGCGCCCGCCGCCAAGGAGCATCGGCCCCTTTATAAACGATATGGCGCAGATCATTCAGACGTCCCGGTTGCTGTGGACGTCCGCCATTCAGCCAGTTCTCGCGGCTTTGCCCGCCTTTCCACGCGCGGGTGGTAAAGCCAAGGATCTCGACCTTGACGTTGCAACGCTCAAGAGTACGGGCCAGAACATCGGCGCAAATCGCTGCGATCGAAATCGGACGGCCCCGCATCGACCCCGAGTTGTCCAATAGCAGGGTGACCACGGTATCGCGGAACTCCATGTCCTTTTCCCACTTGAAAGACAGCGGGGTCGTCGGGTTCGCCACCACGCGGGCCAGTCGTCCGGCATCCAGAATGCCTTCTTCCTTGTCGAACTCCCAACTGCGGTTCTGCTGCGCCTGTAGGCGACGCTGCAATTTGTTCGCCAAGCGGCTGACGGCCCCCTTCAAGGGTTCCAACTGCTGATCCAAATAGGCCCGCAAACGCTCTAGCTCGACGGGTTCAGCCAGCTCTTCGGCCAGTATTTCCTCGTCGAAGTCAGTGGTAAACACGGTGTAATTCGGATCAGCGTCCGAATGCGGCGCAGGTGGAGGCGGTTCCAGGGGCGCTTCCCCGTCGGGCATCTCGGTTTCATCCGACATGTCGTCCTCGGCGTCCTCGTCCATGCTGACATGGGCCTCGGTCGCGTCCTGTTGCTGTTCCTGAGACTGCTCGGGATCGGCCTCGGCTTCGCTCTCGTCGCTGTCCTCGTTTCCTTGGCTGTCGGGATCGTCCTGCTCTTCGGCGTCTTCCTCGGCCTGATCTTCCTGCTCGTCGTCTATGTCGTCAGGGTCATCGCCCAACTGATCGCCATAACCCAGATCGTCGATTACCTGACGGGCAAATTTAGCAAAGCCAGCCTGATCGGAAAGCATGTCGTTCAGGCCTTCAAGCGTGCCGCCTGCCTGTTCCTCGATAAAGCCGCGCCAAAGGTCCATGACATTATCAGCACCGGCTGGCAAAGCACGACCCGTTGCCAAATGGCGTACCAGATAACCTGCGGCTACTGACAAAGGTACTTCGGCGCGGTCGCTGACCTGTGCATATCCACGACGTGCGGCATCCGCGCCAATCTTGGCATCGATATTCGTGGCCGTTCCGGGCATGTGACGCGCGCCGATCGCTTCGCATCTGGCCACTTCCATGGCTTCATAAATATCGCGCGCCATTTGCCCCGGTGGGGCATAGCGTGCGTGCAGCGCATCGTCGTGATACTTGCGCTGCATTGCCAGAGCGTCAGCAGTACCGCGGGCCAAAAGGACCTCGTCGCGGGTCATGCGTCGGCTGACCTGCGGTAACCGCATCGCATCGCCGCTGATCCCGGCCGGGTCTACAGTATAACTGACCGACAGGTCTGAATCATTGGCCAAAACCTTGGTCGCTTCGGCCAGCGCCTTTTTAAAGGGATCGGCTGGATTGTCGCTCGGTTTAGACATTGCACGCTCCCTTAGCTTTCATCTTTCCAAAAATACTCCGGGGGTGCGGGGGCTGGCCCCCGCTTCGGTCGGCGCCCACAAGGCGCCGAAACCGGATCATCCCAAGCTCGCGCTGGCGGCGCTTTCAGGCAGTTCCTCGTCAAACAGACGCTGATAGAACTCGGCCACGGTCTGACGCTCTAACTCGTCGCATTTGTTCAGGAAAGACAGGCGGAATGCATAGCCCACATTGCGGAAAATCTCGGCATTTGCAGCCCAGTTGATCACCGTCCGCGGCGACATAACGGTCGACAGATCGCCGTTCATAAAGGCTGTCCGTGTAAGATCGGCGACGGTAACCATGCGGCTGACAATGTCGCGGCCTTTCTCGGTGTTGTAATGTGGCGCCTTGCCCAAAACGATCATCGTTTCGGCGTCGTGGCTTAGGTAATTCAGCGTGGCGACAAGCGACCAGCGGTCCATCTGCGCTTGGTTGATCTGCTGGGTGCCGTGATAAAGGCCGGTTGTATCCCCCAAACCAACGGTGTTCGCCGTTGCAAACAGTCGGAAGTGCTTGTGCGGGGTGATGATTTCGTTCTGGTCCAGCAGGGTCAATTTGCCGTCGTGTTCCAGAACACGCTGGATCACGAACATCACGTCTGCGCGGCCTGCATCGTATTCGTCAAAGACGATGGCCACTGGGTTTCGCAGTGCCCACGGCAGGATACCTTCGTGAAATTCGGTGACCTGCTTTCCGTCTCGCAATTTGATCGCGTCTTTCCCGATCAGGTCGATCCGGCTGATGTGGCTATCCAGGTTCACACGGACCGCAGGCCAGTTCAGGCGGGCGGCAACCTGTTCGATGTGGGTCGATTTACCTGTTCCGTGATAACCTTGGATCATCACGCGACGGTTGTGCGAGAAGCCTGCCAGAATGGCCAGCGTGGTATCGGGATCGAACTTATAGGTCGGGTCAATCTCGGGCACGCGGTCGGAACCTTCTGCAAAACCCTTTACAACCATGTCCGTATCAATGCCAAACACGTCGCGGACGTGAATGTCCTCGGTCGGGCGTGCGTTGCTGTCGATAATACCGTCTGCCATCTCTCTACCTTCTCGTGCCAAATTGGGCGTTAATCCCAACTGCAACATAATGCGGTCAGAGGCAAGGGAAAGCCCTAAGTTTACCGCAGCGTCGAACACCTTTTCAGTGTTTCGTTTCCGTGATTAAGTGCACATCAAGTGTGGGCCTTTTTGGCCTTTGGTGAGTGATAAACGAATTTATGGCCAGTATTGAAGATCTTGAACATCTGCTAGACGGTCTCGGCAAAGGCGAGCGGGCCGATTTCCGCAGCCTATATGCGTTGACTTCGGCCAAATTGTTCGGGCTTTGTGAAACGATTTTGGATGACCGGTTCTGGGCGGCCGAGGTGCTTGAGCAGGTCTACCTGCGCCTGTGGCACGACGCGATGGACTGGCGCTCTGACAAGTTGCAAGCGCTGACCTGGGTGTTGACTGTCGCCCGGTCCGAGGCCGTCATGGCTCGCCATTCGGCCAATCAAGGCAATCCGCCAGATCCGGTTGAATTACAAAAACTAAGCCCGCCGGCCGAAGCTCTTGGCGACGGGCAAGAGGCGCGGCCGTTGTTGCGAAAGGTTCTGGGTTGGTTGCCCTCGGACCGTCGCGAAGCGTTTATGCTTATCTATTTCTCGGGTGTTGGGTATGTCGAACTGGCCACTCGCTACCGTGTTCCCTTGGCGACAGTGCGCAACTGGCAACGACGTTCGCTTGAGCGTCTTTATCTGGACCTGACCCACAGAGAAGCCACTGCCGATGTGGTCACGGCGGGTGAATATGTGCTCGACTTGCTGACTGACAAGGAAAAGAAGGTCTTTGAAAACCGCTTGAGCACAGAAGAGGGGCTCTCGTCACTTGTATCGGGGTGGTGCGAGGATTTTGTGGTTCTCACAGACACCCTGCCTGAAATCACCCCACCCCCGGATTTGTTTGCGCACCTCGATCAGGCGATCTTTAAAGAGCAATCGCGCCCCTTCTGGTGGCGTGTTGGTGTGATCCAGTCGGTTTCGGTTGCAGCCATTGCTGCCGGGGCGGCTTGGGCGGCTTATACCTATTGGCCGGGCATGGTGAGGCAAGCACCCGAGGGATCGGTTGAGATCGTGCAACAAGGCGTGATAACGCCGGTGCAACCGATTGATCTTGTACCTTTGCCTGAAAGTGGTCCGCCTCTGGCATTGATCGATCCGCCAACCGGTTATCTTCAGGTGGGCGGAGATCTATCGGCCCTACATCGTATTCCGAACTTGTCGGCCTTTCTGGATTTCGGGCGGGGTAGCGAATGGGTCACATTGGGCGACTGGTCCGAACTACCACCGCATGTTCTATCTGTTCCGGTCGAGTTGATCTCGATCGTTCGGGGAAGCGAACTGGTACTTTTGGGCGGTGAAGGCTCGGATCAGGAAATCCTGCGCATCACCGTCCAGTGATCACTTGAAGCTTCGGCTGTCTTTGATCTGGTCCCATGCCCACATGACTTTTTGCAATTGTTCTTCTTGTGAACGGTCGCCGCCGTTCATGTCGGGGTGCAACACTTTGATCAGCTTTTTGTAAGCTTTGCGAACTTCGGCTTTGGACCAGTGGTCCTTGGCCTCAAGAATATCAATCGCCTGACGCTCGGTCGGGGGCAGACGGCGGGTTTGGTCGCCGTTGGATTTGCCGGGGTTTTGTGTGGCGTTTGCCCCCAGAACCTGATGCGGGTCTTCGATCCCCAGACGGGCCCAGGCACGCGCTTCGGGGTCGCGGAAGCTTTTGGTTTCACGCTCCCAGACTTTGTCTTTCGACATTTGCGCGTTCAACTCGGCCTCGGTGGTGCCGTCGAAGAAATTCCACTTCAGATTGTATTCGCGCACGTGGTCTTTGCAGAACCACTTGAATTCATCCAAAACGTCCGGCGCTTTGGGCGCGCGGAATTTTCCAGGCTCATTGCAGCCCTCGTGTTCACACTGGCGCGTCGAGGTTTCGGACGCCCCCGACATTCCACGACGACCGCGCGGATTGTTCTTTTTTGCCGACTTCACCGACATATCAAAACCAAAAGGATCGGGTTTGCTCATCTTAGCACCTTTTCGACTCGGACTGTGCAGTCTAAGGCTATTTTCAGCGGATTGAAGGGCAAAAGAGGTAAAAAATGAGTGTTGAGCAGGAAATGATTGCGCAATTGACTGAAGCGCTGGCTCCCGAGGTGCTGGAAGTGCGTAACGATAGCGCTAAACATGCAGGGCACGCAGGCGATGATGGCAGCGGAGAAAGCCATTTCAGTCTGGTGATCCGTTCCGCGGCATTGGAGGGCAAATCGCGCATTGCCCAACACAGGGCAATTCACGAGGCTTTGGGTAAAGACTTGATGACCCGAATTCATGCTTTGGCGATTACCGTTCGGAGCTAAACGAAGCCGATCTCAAAAGTATAAAGAAATTCAATTCCGTCTAGTATGGCTTTCACCGCGCTAAATGGCGCGGCATATGCATCGTTATAGTTGTGTGAACTATTTGACGGCGAGATTGATGCAAACAGCTTCGGGTCCCAAACAAAGCGTATTTGAGGAAAACTCGGTCGCAGTCGCAAAGGTGGCGGCGTTTATCACTGCAGTGATGACGGCCGTTTGGGCGCTTGTGATGGCGTTCATGGGGTCAGAGTGGTTGACACTCTCTGCATTGACCTCGATGGGTGGATCAATCTTTGGCTGGGTCCTATTGCACTACGGCTATACAATGTGGGGCCGACATATATAAATCCTTAGCGGTATTTTCGGTCTGGGAATGGCGTCAGTGGCCATGCCGCCCAGTGCGAACCTGAATATGATTCTATTCGCCCTTCTAGGCGGGGCATTCCTTATGTTTCAGGGCCGCCGAAAGTTTTGCTATGCTGTGTTCTACAGCCTACTTACGGCCTGTGCCTGGGCCGCGACAGAGGCCTTGAACGGCACGCTTACACCTGAATACGAAGTGACCCAGGAACTCGCGGACCTGATTATCCGCCCCTTCACATCTGTTTCGTTGCTGGTTCTTGTCGCCGGCCTGATCGGCTTTTTCGCCTATACGGTTCTTGTTCGAACCGAGGACATGATGATCGCCAACGAGCGTGCCGAAGCGGCGAACCATGCAAAAACAAATTTCCTTGCTACCATGAGCCACGAGCTGCGCACGCCCATGAACGGCGTTGTCGGCATGATCGAGTTGATGGACCGCGAGGAAACCGACGCAGAGAAAAAAGAGAAGTTCAAAACCGTGCGGGAATCCGCGTTTTCCCTTTTGGGGATCATTGACGACATTCTCGATACCTCGAAAATGGAGGCGGGGAAGCTTAGCCTTAGTGCGTCTCCAACCGATGTCAGATCGCATGTGACCGCAGTCGTTGCATCGTTGCGCCCGATTGCCGAGAAAGCTGGAACCCATATCAATCTGACAATCTCGGACGACGTGCCGGAGTTTGTCAAAGTCGATCCGATGCGCCTGCGCCAGATTCTTGTGAATATCATCGGGAATGCGATTAAATTCTCAAAACGTGCGGACGGGACTGTCGGAGAAGAGGTCAAGGTTGCGGTTGGAAGGTCCCCCGAGGACGATACGCTTTACTGCGTCACAGATTACGGCGTCGGTATGGACGAAAAGATGCTTGCCAATCTGTTCCAGCCCTTCACCCAGTCGGACGCCGAGGAAAACCGCCGATTTGGTGGTACCGGTTTGGGGCTGTCCATTGCCAAAGGACTTGCCGAGTTGATGGGCGGAACGATCACGGTCAAAAGCAAGATCAATGAAGGGTCCAGCTTTACCGTCAGCCTGCCGTTGAAGGTTGAAGAAGTCGCGCCAGCCGAGGAGAAACACGAGGCGGTTGATACTTCACAACTTGCAGACACCAAGGCCCATATCCTGTTGGTCGAAGATAACGCGACCAACCAGCTTGTGATTTCACAACAGCTCAAGGCGTTGGGGCTGACCTGTGATACCGCTGATAACGGGGTCGAGGGGCTTAAGAAATGGCAGTCGGGCGGCTATGATCTGGTTCTTTCGGATTGCCATATGCCCGAGATGGACGGGTTTGAAATGACCCACCACATCCGCCGTAGGGAAGACAAACACAAACTTATCCGCACTCCGATTGTGGCTGTAACTGCGAATGCCCTTAGCGGAGAAGCAGAGCGCTGTATTGCGATGGACATGGACGACTATATCGCCAAGCCCGTACGCTTGGATGTTATGGCAGAAACGCTCAGTCGATGGCTGGTGGTACCGAAAAATACCTGATCAGGCCGATTTTTTAAGCGCTTGCAGGTGCGGAAAACTGTCGACGTATCGCGCGAACATATGGGCGCCGCAGGTGGCGGAACAGTACTTGCGCGGGTTGGTCGCAGAGACACAGCTTGCAAGCGGTTCGAATACCGCATCGGAATCCGCTTCGACGAAGAAGGGCATCGAATAGCGTTCTCTACCGGACGTATTCACCACACGGTGCATGTTTGCCAGATAGATATCATTGGTCAGGATCTGCATTAAATCGCCGATGTTGATGACGAATGTACCCTCAAGAGGCGAAGCTTCGATCCACTGGCCGTCGCGGTTCATGACCTGCAAGCCTCCGATCTGATCCTGTGACAGTATTGTCATCACACCGTAATCGGTATGCGCGCCGATGCCGATCATCTCTTCGGCCACGCGACCGGACTGGGGCGGGTAGTGGATCAGGCGCAACACGCTGATAGGGTCACGCATTTTGGCTTCAAAGAAAGTTTCCGGCAGATCAAGACTAATCGCAACCCCGCGCAGAATGGTCCGTGCTAATCGAACCATAGCGTCATGATAGGCCATCATTTCTGCTTCTAACGACGGCAGTGATGCCGGCCACTGGTTTGACCCGAAGAAAGGCGTATTTCGGCCCGGTGTTTCCGGTCCCAGATCAAAGCATTCTTTCAGGTCGCTGGTTTTGGTCGGATCGGTGTTTTCGCCAAACAGCGGAATATATCCCCGCAGGGCCGTTCCCGAATTTTCGATATGCAGAAGCTTTTTGACATCATCGGGAAGATCGAAGAACAGTTTCGACGCCGTATAGGCCCGTTCAATCAGATCGTTAGAAACGCCGTGGTTTTTTACATACATGAAACCCGCGTTTGCAAAGGCCCAACGAATATCCTTTGCTGCCGTGGTGGCGTCTGAACCGTTCACCAAGCTGGCGATATCTACAACGGGAATGCGGTCAAAAGGCTGACGTGTGGCGCGAAGCGCGTCGTCAAGCTGGGCGATGGGGTTAGACATATTCTTATACTCGGATCGGCTGAGATTTCCAAGCGGATACCCCGCCTGAGGGGCGTCTAAAAGTGACAGCATGACGCGTTGCGGCAAAAAAATACATTCCATCAATCATATATTGATCAGTGTCAAAATGCATTAAACATGCGTGTGATATGTCCATTATCAATAGGGTGGGGTTGAACGCGCGATGATTGAGACAGGAACCACAAGCATAGCTTCGGATGCCGAGCGCTTGCGTTTGGTGCTTATGCTATGTTTGTTTGCCGTCATTTCAGGACCGGTTTGGACTGTCTTTGTGCTATCCATCGATGCGCCGACCTCTGCCACCGGGGTGTTTGCGGGATTCTTGGGCGGTGTTCTGGGTGCGATTGCTGCACACCGAAAAAAGCGCATTCTAGCCACGCATATATGGCTTATTTCTGCATTGACCGCTGTCTCGATCGCTTCGGCCGCGATGGAGCACTCGTCGAATGTTAAGGCTTTTTTCCGACACTGGCTCTGGGTGCGTTCCTGCTATTTAATGATGAGAAAGAAATAAAATCGGGCGTCATTTATACGATTGTCGCATTGATACTTTGGGGACTTCTGGAAGTTCATCACAAAATGTCCGACGGAACATATGAAATTCCGTACGAGATAGCCTCGGGCTGGCTGAGCGAAATTGTATTGCTCACTGCTTTTGCGATGATTGCTGTCGAGGCCATCTATTTCAGGCAAATCTTGCTGAAGTATTCTGAAAACTACCGGGAAATTGCTGTTAAAGCTCAGACGGCAAATGCCGCCAAGTCAAACTTTCTTGCCGCTATGAGCCACGAACTGCGGACCCCTATGAATGGGGTGCTGGGGATGAGCGAAATCCTGTCGCAGTCCAAGCTGGAGCCTGCTCAGAAAAAGATGGTTTCAACTATCAAAGAGTCGTCTCTAGCCCTGCTTGGGATCATTGATGATGTGCTAGACACCAGCCAGATCGAGACTGGAAAGTTGCAGTTGCATCCAAAACCTTTGGAGCTAAGTTCTCACCTTCTTGCGGTTTTGGATGCGGTTCGGCCGATGGCGGATCAGCGCAATCTACGGCTTGATTGCGAGGTGCCCGATGCGCTTGATTATGTGTACCTTGCGGATGACATTCGCTTGCGACAGATTTTGATGAACATCATCGGTAACGCTGTAAAGTATTCGGTTCACGAGGATGGCAGCACTGGTGAAAACGTTTCGATTAGTCTTTCTGACGAGAACGGAAAGGTTGTTTACACCGTGATAGACCGCGGTGTCGGGATGACTGGTGACATGCTGGCCAATTTATTCACTCCCGTTACCCAGTTCGGAAATGCCACTCGGCGTAGGGTTGGGGGAACCGGCTTGGGATTGTCGATCAGCAAGCGACTGATAGATCTGATGGATGGCCAGATCGAGGTGCACAGCACCCCCGGCGAAGGCACATGGGTTCAGTTGGCGCTGCCACTAGAACGGCAAGCCAAGTTGGATGAAACGCCGATTGATATCGACTGGATCGCGCGGTTGAGATCCAAGGCTCCGACTTACGGTCCGGTTTTGCTGGTCGAAGATAATGCCGTCAACCGCACCGTGATTGAGCATCAGTTGCGCGGATTGGCGACCGGTATCAATGAATTTGCCGGATACGGCGGTGTCGCTGTCGCAGGCTTTTTGACCGGATGGCTGGCGTCTGGATATGATCCGCGATCAATGCTTGTTGTGTTCAACGCCTTGGTTGTCTTGTCAGGTCTGGTGACCGCAGTGCTGGCCTTTGGCGAGACACGTCAGTTTGCCATCGCGCATGCGGCCCCGTCTGCCAAATCTATGAGTGGCTGGGAGGTCTTTGCGTTGGTCAGTTGGCGCGACAAACGGTTTCAAGCGTTGTCGCAGGCTGGACTGGTTGAGAAGTTCGTTGATGTGGCCATGTGGGTTCTGGTGCCGGTTTACTTGCATGCGCAGGGGGTCGACCTGTTTCACATTGGTCTGATTACAGGGATTTACGGTGGCGTTTGGGGGGCAAGTCAGTTGTGGACCGGACCACTGTCGGATGCGTTGGGGCGAAAGATACCGGCTGTAACGGGTATGCTGCTGAGCGGAGTTTCCTTGCTGGGGATCGTCTGGTCGCAGAGCTTGATGGGGTGGGGTGTATCTGCGGCGATGACCGGTGTGGGCATGGCGCTGCTATACCCGACCTTGATTGCGGCAGTAGGGGATTTGACTGACCCTGCTTGGCGTGCGTCCAGTCTGGGTGTTTACCGCTTCTGGCGTGATCTGGGGTACGGGGTCGGCGCCTTGGTCATCGGGGTGTTCGCGGATATGTCTGGCGCGCCAGAGATCGGGTTTTGGGTTGTGCCGATTGCGATGATCGGTTCAGGGCTGTGGCTTGCGCGGGGTTACCGGACATAAAAAACCCGCGCCATTCGGCACGGGTTTGATTTGAGTATTTGGACCAAGAAGAAGCTTAAAGACCCAATTTGGCCGCGACCAATTCGTTGACCGCTTTCGGATTGGCCTTGCCGCCGGTGGCTTTCATCACCTGACCGACAAACCAGCCTGCCAGTTTCGGGTTCTGTTTGGCCTTTTCCACCTGTGCCGGATTGGCCGCGATGATTTCATCGACAGCCGCTTCAATGGCGCCGGTGTCTGTGACCTGTTTCATGCCGCGCGCTTCGACGATTTCCGCCGGATCGCCGCCTTCGGTGTAGACGATTTCGAAGACGTCTTTTGCAATCTTGCCCGAGATATCACCGGCCTTAATCAGCTTGATGATGCCCGCCAGCTGGCTGGGTGATAC
>Ga0181572_10003479_pt1 | contig 11038 bp, 11 predicted proteins | sample 101ome_26_FD_133004 | JGI IMG/M metagenome (GOLD analysis project Ga0181572, IMG submission 133004) | Coastal salt marsh microbial communities from the Groves Creek Marsh, Skidaway Island, Georgia - 101408AT metaG (megahit assembly) | ecosystem: Environmental > Aquatic > Marine > Intertidal... | reverse complement strand
GGGTTGGGGCAACCGGTCCATTCTTAGTAATACAGAATCAACGGATGGGGCTGGATAAAAGCATTGTCCTGGTACGGGGTGAGTGCCGCTTGGTTGGTAGCAGGATTGCAGGAAGATGGAAAGAGCATTGAATTCTTTGGTGCCGGGACGGGCTAGCATGCGTTCAGCGGCTTCTTTTTGGAGCATCATGACCATACGGACTGGTAATTTTCCTGAGCCTAAAACACCTTCCAACCAGGCAGAGGAGATAGCGTAGGGCAGGTTGGCCACAACCGCATATTGATGGATTTGTTCAGGTAAGTTGCCGAGGGGAGATTTGACTGCATCTGCCCGCAAGAGATCGAGCTGGTCGGACTCCAGGTAATGAACCAGGCTTTGCCTGAGGTGCTTTTCCAATCTCCGATCTATCTCAACCGCATAAACTGGGTGGCCAGATGAGAGCAGTTTCTCAGTCAGTGTCCCGAGACCTGGACCTATTTCCAAAACTGGCACACCCTCTGGCAAGTCAGCCATGCGGAGTGACTTTTGAACAAGGTTGCCATCCACCAAGAAATTTTGTCCAAGTTTCTTATTGGGCCGGTGCTCCAGTTGGCGCAACAGGCGGGTGGTTTCAGATGGGCTTAGGGCCATTAAAAAAAGGAAGAGCGGACCAATGCTCGCTCTCAGTCGCAGTCTTTCATCTCGGAAATAAAATCCTCCACATCTTCAGCCCGCATCAGTGCTTCCCCGCAAAGCACGGCGTCCGCTCCTGCTTCGCGTGCCCTCCAGGCATCCGCTGGATCGAGGATTCCACTTTCACTGACTTTGATAATTCTCTCAGGAATCAGAGGAAATAACCGTTCCGTTACCGCAAGATCCGTTTTGAATGCTTTGAGGTCCCGGTTGTTTACTCCTAAAAGCTGCGGGTTATGGGGTAAGACTTTTTCGAGTTCTGCTTCCTCATGAATCTCGTACAGGCAGGTAAGACCGGCCAAATCTGCGGCATCACGAAGGGTTTTTAGCTCATCCTTATCCAGTGCTCGAACGATGAGCAAAATTGCCCGGGCACCGGCTTCAAGGGCTTCGAGCACCTGAATCGGGTGAACCATAAAGTCTTTCCGGAGGGTGGGAGTATTGCGGTCATGGACGCAAAGGAAATCGTTTACATCCCAAAGGTCCTGTAATGTACCTCCGAAGTAAGGCTCATCAGTCAGGATAGATAAAGCATCTGCCTGTGCGTTTACATATTCACGTGCCTGCTCAACAGCCGAGGCAGTTGGGGAGATGTTACCGGCAGAAGGAGATTTTCTTTTAATCTCTGCAATTACAGATAATTCATCTGGGTTGGATAGGGCATCAAGAAAAGACAAGCCCCCCTTCAAACGTTCTCCAAGGTTGGATAGCTCGCTGTCCCGGACGGGGCGAATGCGGGGCTCAATTTCCCGTCGCTTGGCAGCCATGATTTCAGATAGTTTGTCCATTTTTGAAAGTAATAAAAAATTGATTGGCCGGGCTATGAATTTGCCAGAATCCCGCATTGATCTCATAGTGCATCAGCGTGAGTGAAATTAAACGACTTAGAGATTTGATGGCAAGATTAAGGGCTCCAGATGGTTGCCCGTGGGATCAGGAACAGACCCACCAATCGATTGCCCGTTGTCTGGTGGAAGAAGCCGCCGAAGTATTGGAGGCAATTGATACGGAAAACACAGAATTGCTAAGGGAAGAACTTGGCGATCTTTTGTTGCAGGTGGTTTTTCATGCGCAGATAGAGGAGGAGGCTGGACGCTTTGACCTCGAAGATGTGGCCCGGGAAATTTCCGAAAAATTAATTCGCCGGCACCCCCATGTTTTTGGAGATCCAAGGGACAAGGAGGAAGATGCAGATGCCGTGATTGACCGGTGGGAAAAAATCAAAGCCGAGGAAAAAAAAGCCAAGGGTGTAGACGAAAGTAAAACATTGTTTAAAGAGTTACCTCCCCAGTTGCCTTCTACTCTCTATGCCCATGATGTCTACAAGCAGGCAGGAAAGCTCGGGTTGATCAAAAAAGGAGACTGGAAGGCAGAGGAAGTTGCCAGTTCGGCTCATAATTTGACCGAGTGCGAAGCTGGTCGGATTCTTTTTCAATGGGTGGCTGCTTGTCGTGACAGTGGGATCGACCCGGAATCGGCTCTTCGAAAGTTTGCATCTTCTCAGGTTTCAAAATTTGAGCAGCAAAACAACCACTCTTCTATATAAATTGGAAACGGTTCGGTCAGAAATAATCGAATTTCAGCACTCGTCCAACCTTCACAAAATAACCTGTGAGCTTAGGAAAAGTGCCCGGTCCCGCAGGATTAATTTGAAGTTGAAACGACCCGACTTTGCCTTGCTCACTTTTCCGAAAAGGATGAGCTGGCGGGTTGCTGAAAAGTTTTTGCACGACCAGCAAGGGTGGCTGCAAAGAAAAAGCCTGGAATTTCCCCAGCCGATTTCCTTAACCCAATATTTTAGCGATGGTGGGAGGATGTGTCTAAGCGAAGGATTAGGGGAGAGGGCGGTTGTAGTTGTGGAATCTCCTCAAACCGATCGTCCATGGATTCGTCTGGAAAAGGAAAAGGTGGCCATACAGGTAGCTGTAGGGGAGGAAAAGGAAAGAATGATCAAGGAGGCCTGCCGAAAATTGGCCTGCCAGTTCCTTCCAGGCTGGGTGCAGTGGGCGGAGGAGAAAACCGCTTTGCACTCAAGTAGGGTTCGGATAGGGGACCAGTCCACCCGCTGGGGTTCCTGTTCACATCGCGGAACAATTTCGCTGAATTGGAGGATCATTTTACTTCCGCAGGATTTGGGAAACTATGTAATTTTTCATGAACTTGCCCACTTGGCAGAGATGAACCACTCCTCAAAGTTTTGGGCAAAGCTTGAGCAATTTGTTCCTCATGCAAAAGAAGTAGACCGAAAACTGACCCAGTGCGGAAAGAAGATATTTACGCTGGGGAGAACGGACTAGTTTTATTGGGATTCCGGACCCAGTTCCCAACCGGAACGTCCCCCCATTGTCCGTAAATAAAGCAGACCTTCACTTCCTTCCTCCCCCACATCCACTGGGGTAATACGGTCTGGGCCATAGCGTTGGTTAAGGTCGAGACCGAAGGCCAGCATTTTGCGAACCAAAGATTTTTTCCCAGAAAAAGCGGCACCATGGAGTAGGGAGTATCCGTCTTTTGCCTCCACTTTAGGGTCGGCAGAATTTTTTAGAAGGTAGTCCACCATATCTTCACGACCAGCGACGGTGGCGACCAGCAGGGGGGTGGCTCCAAAGGTATCCTGTCCATTGATTGAATGACCGTCCGCAAGCAAAGAGTCAATGGATTGGAAGTCGCCAGTGCCTGCAGCCAGATGAAGGGGGTGGAAAACTTTGACCCCCACTTCTTTCAATAAATTTACCAGTTCAATATTTCCGCTGGCTCCCGCCAAATCCATGAGGTTGGACCCATAGGCATCCACGGCGTGGGGGTCCGCTGATAAAGCGAGCAAAGTTTCAACTGTTTGAAGCTGCCCGCGAAGGGTGGCGGTCATAAGGGGGGTTTCCAGTTCGTCAGTGCGGGCATCCACTTCGGCCCCGTCTTCGAGAAGAAGTTCCACTACATCCTGGTTTTTCCCCCAGGCTGCACTGTGCAGCGGTGTGGAAAGATGATTCCCTCGGGTATTGGGATCTCCCCCATGCCGGAGTAGGTAGTCGACTATGTAGGCATTGCCTTTGTAGGCTGCATAATGAAGGGGAGAGTGACCAAACCTGTCATTTGCATTAATCAGTGCACCCAGGGTGACTGCTTCCACCACTTCGTTTAAGTCATCTTGAGCGATCGCGAGGAATAGCCGGGCATTGATTTGGTCGATCCACTCCTGAGCCGTTCGTTCTGCAAAAAGTTCCCAACCCTGTTTGTTTGCCTGGGTAAGCTTTAGGTCACCATGTATGGTTCCGGTATTATCGAGACGGACGGCAACATTTTCAAACTCGTCCAGCCAACTGATCTGTTTGAGTTGATCGAAGTTTAAATCGTTGTCCTCTCGTAATGATTTTGCGGTGGCGATAGGGTTGAAATCCAGGGCGAAGTTGTGGTTATTTAGAAGTTTTCGGCGATTAAATGAAAGGGCCTGGATTGGTTTTTTTAGTTTAATTTCCCGGTGATACTCGGGAGTGGAAAGCCAAAGAGACTCATCGGATTGGTGCATTTTCAATTGGTGAGCCTGAAGAATGGAATTGAGACCCATGCCCGCATTCATCCCTGCGATAAGTTCACGCAGGGCGAGAGGGTGGGAAACTTTTGAACCTATGGCCCAGGTGGAATGGGTTTGTTTGATACTTTGCCCGTTGGGTAAAAGAATGAGCTTTTTTTGGGAATGTCCACCAGCGATCGCGAAATCTCCACTTGGGAATTGAAGTAACTCTCTGGCGGTAAGATCAAATCCAGGCAGGTCGGTATCTGCACCTAATTTGTTGGCGGATAAAAAACGGAGCACGGTATCAACCCCATTGCTGAGAAAGTTTTGAAACTCTTGCTGGGGTATACTTAGCCTCGCAACAATGGGGGCATCACCTGGCAATTGGTCAATCATTTCCAGTGGCTTGGGTTTGCCTGGGTTTGGGCTTTGTGAATCTGAGTAATTTTTAACACGGATGTGCAGGTTTCCCGGTTGGGAGTTAAGGAACAGCCCAAAGGAGTCTTGTAAAAAAGGATCAAACAGAGGCAGAATTGCTTGGACCAAGGGGTTGTCTTCCCATGTTTCTACCAGCCTTCCGCTGCCGGTGCCCTCAATGTAAAGAGCGATATCGCATGATGATACTTGGGAAGCGTGCTTGGAGAGAGCCGAAGGTACGGCTTCGCTTTTTGTGCCACGGGAGAGAAAAGAAAGGAAGGATTTTACCTCATCTTCAGGCGGAGGTCCAGGGGGTGAACTTTCCAAAGGAAGAGAACCAAGCAAAAAGCAGAAGCTCCCCTGCCTCCCAATAGTAAAAGGCTGGGTGGCCCGTTGAAAAATTTTCGGGTTGGCCTTGGATGGGCGAAGTCCGAGGAAATGAGCGAGTTTGGATAATGTTTGGTCTGCCTGATTGGGTGAGCTTGCTTTGGCAATAGCTCCAAACTGTGGATGAGGGTGTTCTCCATCGGAGAGCCGAACAAAAAACTGAACCGGCTGTGCCCAATCAATCCCGCTTTTCTCAGAACCAGAAAGCCATTGTTGTAGAGGAGAGCCCCCCCCATCAAACCTTTCCAGCAAAGGTTTCCATTTAGCGTTTGTTAAAACTCCCGACTTGGAGAGAAGCTGCCTGGTTTCCAGGCTCAGTACTAGGATGGAATCTGTGGGTACACCTTCTAATGTGGACGGTACTGGGCTATTTCGGGCAGAAAGTAAGCCCACAAATAAGCAAAGAGTACAATTTACCAGGCAAAGACGGAATGTGTGAGAAATCTCCATATAATCAACTACTTAGGCTATTCAGCGACATATAATGGTCAAATTATCTTTCCAATCTATCTACTCCTTTCTTATGCTTAGATATTATAAGTTATGTTTACCGGAATTGTAGAGGGTGTTGGCATTGTTAAAGGTCTTCAGGAGAAGGAGGATTCCTGGTTGCTGGAACTGGACCTGCCCTTTGCCAGCAGCGATGGTCTTGAGGCGGGAGCCAGTCTCGCTGTGAATGGATGCTGCCTGACCATGAGAGAGGATGGTTCCGCGGAAGGATCCTTTGATCTGTTGGAGGAAACCTTAAAACGAACCAATTTAGGCCGACTTCATCCGGGAGACCAAGTGAACCTCGAACGGTCCTTGCCAGCCGATGGGAGATTGGGCGGTCATTTTGTAACCGGGCATGTGGATGGTATGGGGATCATTGAAATTTTTGAAGAAAGGGGAAAAAATCTCTTTTTACAGGTTCAGGTGGAAGAGCAAAACGCGAAATATCTTGTCGATAAAGGCTGCATTGCCGTGGATGGGTGTTCGCTCACTGTTTGCGAGGTAACTGACCATTCCTTTGCCGTGTGGTTAATTCCCCACACCCTCGATAAAACCAACCTTAAAGGGCGGGAAGCGGGTGATTCATTGAACTTGGAGTTCGATTTGCTCGCAAAGTATGTGGAGCGAATTCAGGCTAAGGGATGAGTGATTCCATCTCCATTGATCCCGCAGAAGCTGTGCTTGCGGTACTTAGTGAACTCAAGAGGCAAAGAACGGAAGGGCTGCGCCATCTTTATCTGGAGGATTCAACGATCGAGGGTCTAGAGTTGCTTCTGGGGAAGGACGAAAAGGAAACAATGGCTCCGGACGATCCTTTACCTCCCAAAAGTCAAAGCAGTACAGAAAACCAGAAAATAGAAACTGCACCGCTCGAAACCTCGCAAGCTCCTCAACCAAGCACCGAGGTGCTTCATGTAAAACCAAGCCCCCTTCCAACCAACCCAAAGTTTTTACACCCCCCAGCAATTTCTTTACCCCAAGGATCGAAGGAGGAGCAATGGAAGTGGTTAAAAAAACGGGTGCTTGAATGTGAGGTCTGCAACGCAGAACTCAATGAAGGGGCCCAGGTTGTTTTTGGGGAGGGTAGCCTGGAAGCGGATCTATTTCTTTGCGGAGAAGCTCCGGGTGCGGAAGAGGAAAGGGCGGGGGAACCTTTTGTGGGACCGGCCGGTGATTTGCTCAATCGAATTATTTCGGCGATGGGGCTTTCGAGGGACTCTGTATACATCGGAAATGTGGTTAATTTTCGGCCTCGGCACCAAAACTCCTATGGCAACCGCCCACCGACAGTGGAGGAAATTAATTTTTGTCTGCCTTTCCTCAAGGCACAACTGGATATTGTTCAACCCAAAGTGATTGTTGCCTTAGGGAAGACGGCAACGGACGGCTTGCTTGGTGCGGACCCCAAACGCAGGCTTGGGCAGATGCGTGGGAACTGGCACCAATATGACGGGGTGCCTATGATGGTGACTTACCACCCTTCCTACCTCCTGCATAACCCAAGCAAATCAAGTAAGCGTAAGGTTTGGGAGGATATGTTGAAGGTGATGGAAAAACTTGAGCTTCCAATTAGCGAGAAACAGAGAAGCTTTTTTCAGTAGTTTTATTTCTTCAAGGTGTTTGCTTCAACTGTCCTTATTACCCTTGCCGGGCATCCGCCTACAGCCGATTTATTACAATGGCATGAGCAAGAAGCGGAAATTTCCATCGCTGTGGATGGGGGTTGGCTGGCACATCGAGAGGCTGGGGTGGAGCCAAATGTTATTTTGGGGGACTTTGATTCCTCCGGAGATTTGGATGAGATTGAGAAGGTTTTTCCACGGTCAGTGATTGATCGGAGGACGGACCAAGATACCACTGATTTTCAAAAAGCACTCTCGTGGGTGGAGCAACGCAATCTTCCACACCGAATGGTGGTTCTTGGCGGTCTGGGCAAACGTACGGATCATTGCCTGACAAATTTAATGGTCGCAGGACGGGTCGATCCTGGTGTTGAAATCATTTTTGATGATGTGCATGAATGGGTTCGACGGGTAACGCCCGCATGCCCGCTTGTATTAAATGGACGGTTGGGTGCTTCGGTAAGTTTATTACCGCTTGGAAGTGTAACCGGTGTAATGGGTTCAGGTTTGGAGTGGGAGGTAAAAGCAGAGGACTTTAGTTGGGATCAACATTTCAGCCAAAGCAACCGCTGTACCAGCGACCATGTGGAGGTGTCATGCCAATCCGGTGTACTTTATGCCTTTGTTTCCAAGGAGGCATAAAAAAACCCGCCGGCTAAGCCGGCAGGTTTTATTAAAAAGAAATTTGATTGGTCCTTAGGACTTAAATTGGGGAAGAAGACCAGCTTCCATCGCTTTTTTGAAGTAACCTTCTGGGTCTTTTTTCCATCTGCGCTGGGCACTGGAAGACCAGAAGTAAATGGTTTTTCCATTGTACTCGAGAGTTTTGGATTCAGGATTTACAATTCTGTCCGGATAAATGGGGCAGTAGCGTTGCTCAAGCAGAGTGACTTTATCCACTCCTAATTCCTTCTTTTCTGCATCGGTAAATTTATCTGCAAGTGCAGGTACTGCTTTGATGTAGTAGGCTGTGGCTTTATCAAATGCTTTGACGCAGGACCCGCAGCAAAATTCAATTTTCTTACCCATAACCTCTGAGTATTCTTCTGGGTCGATGTCGTCTTCCAGCATCAGGGCACATTTTTCAGCACCAAAAAGAGCTGGTTGCATGAGTAAAGCGATAAAGAGAGTAGAGAGTGCAATTTTCATATCTTTATAATTTGATCAAGTAATTGCATGAATTCAAGCTTTTCATAGGTATTTTCAGAAAAAATCTTAGAGGTGTGGGTTGTACTTCTTGTTTGACCCCCATCCATTCAGTCTCTGCGATGAAAAGATGAGTGTGCCTCAAAAACCTGCAATTTATCGTAAACAGCTGGAAGAGTCCTTGGTCGAGATCGAGCAATACTTACAAAAAACCGAGGAGTCGGCGGAGGCAGTCTCGCCGGATAAAGGTCTCGGCAGGCTATCGAGAATGGAAGCGATGCAGGACCAGCAACTCATCCTCGAAGCACGCAGGCGGAAGAAGATGCAAAAAATTGCGGTGCAAGCTGCTCTTCAGCGAATTGAGAATGGACAATTTGGCACCTGTATTTTTTGTGGAAATGCAATCGCTTTAGATCGACTGGAAGTGGCTCCCGAATCCAGTACCTGTGTCAATTGCTCCGCTTTCTCATAACTACCGGCAATCATAGTGACTTTAGTTATCCGTGAGCATCCACCTGCTGGACGGCTTTATCCTCATCAAACCATGGCGTAATATTAAATAAGTCCTTGTCACTACCAATGCAGTAGACCAAATCTCCGGAAGCAAAGGCAGAGTCAGCCAAGCGGTGCACAAGCAAATTTTCTTCCCGGCGTATGGCGAGGATCGAAATGCCGGTGCTCTCCGCCAGGTCAAGGGTTCTTGGTGTTTTCCCAATCACCCTGGATCCTTCGGTAACCAATAATTTTTCCACTTTTAAGTCTTTGAGCCCCGCATGGGCCTCAAGGGGGAGGGGAGAGGTGGAGTGGTCGCGGTCGGAGTGCATCGTTTCTTCGCGTGCCTGATCAATTTCACGAACAATTAAATTTCTTGGTATCTTGAGCTGCCGAAGAACGAGGGAAAGGATTTCCAACCCTCCTTCCACTTCGGATGCGACCACATTGACGGGCATATCCTTGCTTAACTGCTCGGACCCACGCATGTATTGGGTACGTACAAATACAGGGGCTTCCACTTTCATTCGGGCGATGGTGGAGATGACCCGTTCGATCGCCCGGTTGTCATTAATCATAATAACGATGGCCCGGCAGGTCTCCACATGGGCATGGCCGAGGGCTTCCTCACTAGTGGCATCGGCATAGTACACGGGGTCGCCCATTCGCCTGCCAAGTTCCACATTGTCGGAGTTCATCTCCAGGGCGACCGCTTCGATTTTCAACCGGCTTAAGCTGTTGGTGAGCAGGCGACCGGCCAAACCATACCCAATCACAACCACATGATCGTTGTGGCCAACGGTGCGATCTTCCAGTTCCTCGGCACTGCGGGCACGCAGCAATTTAGCCAGCGGGTCGAGGGCCCGTTCTCCAGCGGTAAAGTGAGGGGCTTTGTATGCAAGCAAGGGAGTGAGAAACATGCTTAAGATTCCAGCATTCAGGAGTGTTCCAATCTCTGATTCCATGACCACACCTTCATGGATAGCCAGTTGGAGGATGATAAACCCAAACTCCCCAAACTGGGCCAGTCCCACTCCTGCCAACCAGGCCGCCCGAGGCGGAAAACGCATGAAGGAGGCAGCCAGAATGGCAAGCAGGCCTTTCCCACCAATGAAAGCGAGCAGGAGTAAACCAACCTCCACTGGTTTCTCGGCCAATAATTGAAAGTCGAAAAACATCCCCAGCGATACGAAAAAGAAACTCACAAAAACATCGCGCAGCGGAAGGATGTCTCCCATTGCCCGGTGACGAAAGTCGGTGTCTGCCACAATCATGCCGGCAAGAAAAGCACCTAAGGCAAGGGATAACCCGGTGAGGGATGTTAAATATGCGGTGCCAATACAGAGGCAAAGCACGGTGAGAATAAAGACCTCATTGCTTCGGCTGGCATCTACTAAACGAAAAAGAATGGGCACCAATTTGCGGGAGGTAGCAAAGAGTAGGATAACCACGAGGGCAGCTTTACCAAGAGCAATCAGTATGGCTTGCCAGGTTTCAGGGTTGTCCAAACCGTTGGCCAGCAGGGGAACAATCAAAACCATCGGTACAATGCACAGATCCTGAAAAATGAGGGTTCCTACGATAAATCTTCCGTGTGGTGCATCCAGTTCCCCTCTCTCTCCAAGAGTTCGTAAAACAAGGGCTGTGCTGGATAGCGCAAAGACAAACCCATATACAATCGCCTCGGGAAGCGATAAGTTGAGGCTTAAGCAAACTGCAGAGGTGACCAGTCCAGTAACGCTTACCTGCAGGAGCCCACCAAGGGCAACCTGCCGAAAAATATTTTTGAGACGGGCAAGAGAAAATTCCAGCCCTATGGTGAAAAGCAGAAAAATAACCCCAACTTCTGCAATTACTTCGATCGCTTCGGGATCATGGGCTAAAGAAAGTGCCTTGGGACCAACCAGGGCACCCGATAAAACCAAGCCTGCCACCACGGGAAGTTTGAGTCTGCCTAATATTAAGGTGACGAGAACGCTAACAGTTGCGATTACAGTAATTTCTTCAAGGAAGTGCATCGCAAATTATCAGAAGCAAGGTTGAGATAAACGACAACCCGAAAGGGTGAATCCGACTCCTCATTCTATTCATTTTTAGAATGAATTATTTTCATTGATAATGGTTTTCGATGAAAAAGTTATGAAAGTTTTATCATTAGCCAGTCATGGCTTTGAATTGGCACGCACCATGCAAAAGGAGTCTTTTAAAAACTTCTCAAAAATATGAAAAATTTAAATTTTAATAATTATAGCAGTCATGAATCCCGGATGTGGTGGAAGAGCATTTTTTTTGGAATTTT
>Ga0181572_10003471_pt1 | contig 11048 bp, 9 predicted proteins | sample 101ome_26_FD_133004 | JGI IMG/M metagenome (GOLD analysis project Ga0181572, IMG submission 133004) | Coastal salt marsh microbial communities from the Groves Creek Marsh, Skidaway Island, Georgia - 101408AT metaG (megahit assembly) | ecosystem: Environmental > Aquatic > Marine > Intertidal zone... | reverse complement strand
TATGCGGTCGTGCCTCCCGACTGAGAAGTCCGGACATCTGCTCGCTCCACCCCGCTGTTTTCTTGTTGTCGGTACGGGTCTTGTAATAATCCACCATCACGGCGTCATAGGCCTCGATCTGGGCACGATCAATGTCAGACGGGTAGGCGTTTTCATGAAGCATCAAGGCAAGCGGGAGGCGCGGCTTCACCTCGGGCGCCTGATCCGGCCAACCAAGACAGAGTCCAAAGACAGGGTAAACATTATCCGGCAAATTCAGCAATTCTGAAACCTGATCAGGGTGATTGCGGACGGCACCGATATAACAAATACCCAGCCCGACAGATTCTGCAGCCACACAGATATTCTGCGCGGCAAGCGCCGTATCAACCGTGGCCAGAATAAATTGCTCGGTAAAGCCCGTGGTCGCCTGCTTATCGTGAAGGTCACAACATTGCGCCGCCCGATTAAGGTCAGCACACATCACCAGAAATTCAGCCGCTGACTCAACATAGGGCTGATTACCCGACAACTGGCGAAGCTGCGCCCGCTTTGCCCTGTCAGTAACACGGATAATGGTAACACCCTGCAGGAAATTAGACGAGGCCGCCGCCTGACCAGACATAATGATCTCAGCAAACAGCGCCTGATCAATCGGCTGATCAGTGAACTGCCGGATTGATCGGTGACTTTTCAATACATCAATTATAGGGTTCATAAGATAGATCCTTGTCCATTATTGCCGAACGCATACAGCAACAGCCGCTAGTCATTCCGGGCGCGAATGACGTCTATGATCGCATTCGTCACATCATCGGTGGTTGCAGTACCGTCAAGATCAGGCGTATGAAGCGCTGTATTAGCGGTCACAGTTTCGATGGCTGCCATCAGCTTTGCAGCAGCGGCGGTTTCACCAAGATGATCCAGCATCATTGATGCGCTCCAGAAAGTCGCTATGGGGTTGGCGATACCTTTTCCGGTAATATCAAAGGCAGACCCATGAATCGGTTCAAACATTGATGGGCTGCTGCGCTCCGGGTTTAGGTTGGCCGTCGGGGCAACGCCGATGGAGCCCGACAGCGCCGCGGCAAGGTCAGACAGGATATCAGCATGCAGATTCGTTGCCACAATCGTGTCCAGCGTTTCTGGCTTCATCGTCATTCGCACGGTCATAGCATCGACCAGAATTTTGTCCCATGTTACATCTGGGAACTCGCCAGCAACTTCGGCGGCAATCTCATCCCACATCACCATCCCATAGCGCTGGGCATTTGATTTTGTGACCACTGTCAATAATTTGCGGGGGCGCGAACGTGCCAATTCGAATGCAAAGCGCATCACACGCTCAACACCCTTGCGGGTAAAAACGGCAAGGTCAGTTGCCATTTCATGTGGCTGACCCTTATGGCTTCGGCCACCTTGACCTGCATATTCTCCTTCTGAATTTTCGCGTACAATCACCCAGTCAAGATCGGCCGCCGTCACGCCGGCAAGCGGGCTTTTTATACCAGGAAGGATACGCGTCGGGCGCACATTGGCATATTGGTCAAGTGGCTGGCAAATATTCAGACGAAGCCCCCACAAGGTAAGATGATCCGGCAAATCCGGTGCGCCAACAGCACCAAAGAAAATCGCGTCAAAAGCGCGAAGCTCTTGCGCACCATCGGCGGGCATCAGCGCCCCTTCACGCTTGTAGCGGTCACTGCCCCAGTCAAAGCTCGTCACTTCCAGCGCAAACCCGCCATCTCGCTCAGCAAGCGCGTGAAGCACACGCAGACCTGCGTCAATCACCTCAACGCCAATCCCATCGCCGGGGATAGACGCAATTTTATACTGCTTCATTATTCTTCCTTACTCTTGAAAATCAGTCGACAATCCAGTTGGAAAAACCGGCGGTAAAGGGGTGTGTGGGATTTATCAGAGGGGCGTCATTCTTACAAACAACCTTTCAGGCGGTTTAGCATGCCGCATGAAAGGCGTCACCTAAAAAAACCGAAATTGCAGGTTTCACAGCGGGTCTTTCACAGCAGTCTGCTGGCGTCTCGTCAGCGGTAATTTCACACGTGCCAAACCTGCTAGAATGCAGCCCGGGATCATCACCATCAAAATCGCATCGCCGATCGGCATCAAATCACCAAAATATCCGATCAAGATACCGCCTAATGTCAGGCTGCCAAAAGAGACACTTGACCACCATGTCATGACCCGAGCCCGGAATGATTCCTCCACATCAAGCTGGATCAGAGTCTGTGCCCCAATTCCTGTTACCGTGGCGGTAAAGCCGGTGATGGTAAAAAGCAGACTCATCATGATGATGCCATTTGTGAGGTTGAGTGCTGCTGTACCGACCAGCCCGATAGCAAGCATCGGCCACAAACAGCGCTGCACTAAATCTGGCTGCAATTTGCCAAAGCCAATCCATGCCGAAGCAAGCAACGCCCCAACACCGGCGGCCGCCGTTGCCACTGCCAAAGACTGGCTGTCACCACCCAAAATTTGCCCGACAATTGCTGGTTGGATTTCTAGAGCACCCCGAACGAAAAAACTATTCAGCGCAACCATGCACAGAGCGGTGAAAATTAGCGGAGACTGCCACGCCACACGCCCACCCTCGGCCATCTTTTTAAAAAACTTGTCGGCTGACGGTGTGGCTGCGGGGCGGGACTGCACCGGCAGGATGGCAAGGGTCACAATCAACGGAATAAAGCTGAGTACCGCAAGGCCAAAGGTGTTAGCAAGCCCAAGAAGGACAATAGCAAAGCCTGACAGGCCGGGTCCTACGACCCGCGACATATTCCACGAAACTGAATTCAGGCCAATTGCGCTGGCAAGATAGTCTCGCGGCACTATGATCGAGATGAAGACGAGGCGGATCGGGTGATGAACTGCGCTCAGCAGTCCCAATGTCAGTGATGCCGCAATGAGGCTGTACAGCGTATGCAGGTCGAAAAGCTGTAGTAAAAAAATCAGAAAGCTGACGATCATCATAAGCGTTTTGGTAATTAAAAACGCCCGCCGCATATTCCAGCTTTCTGCATAAACCGCGATGAAGGGACCGATGATGCCGACAGGCGCCATGAGCGCGATCGACACAAAACTGGTCCAGAACGTCGACTCGGTGATCTGCCATGTCAGCCAGCCGAGACCGACTTTTTGAATCCACGTCCCAAGCAAGGCCAGAGTATTGGTCAGGAAATAAATAACAAAGGAACGAATTTTCAGGGCATTCATCGAGAGAATTCACATGGTTACAGATCGCAGGGGCTCAACTATGAGATGCCCTATGTGGCCGGCTCTGCTGTTTGACAGATTGTCAGAAACTCTTCAAGCGCCGCATTGAACCCTGCCGCATCCTCACAATAGGGGGCATGACCAACAGCGGCAAGGTGAAATCTGTACGCCTTTGGCAGACTAGTCGACAGTGCGGCTGCCGCTTCTGGTTTTACAACAATGTCTCGCTCGGCCGTCAGAATGGCAACAGGGGCATGGATCTGGTCAAGAAGCGGCGTCGTATCAAGCACCTGCATCGCCCGCCCGCCGGCGCGGATTCCCGCCACGCGAATATCACCAGCGATCGCTGTCAAAAAGGCAAAAATGTCGGCAGCTGGTTGGCCATCCAGCATTTTTCGGACACGCAGTTCACCATAGGCCTGATCATCCAACGCCGCGCGCTGACGAAGCCGTTCCTCAATCTCGGCACCAAGTGGCGCCTCGGGTTGCATCGCCCGCCCCTTGTGTGTGCAGGACAGAAACAGCCCGTCGCACAACGCTGGATAGATTGCCCCAAAAACCTGTGCCAGCATACCTCCCATCGAATGACCAACAACCATCACCCTGTCTATGCCGCAGTGATCGATGAGCGCAGCCACCTCGCTGGCCGTTGTCGTCATGCTATCATCGAGCACATCCGACCCGCCAAAGCCTGGCGCATCGACCGCCAGAACAGTGCGATTGGTAAAATGGGCAAATTGATAGGCCCAGCTTCTACTGCTGCCATTAAACCCATGCAGGAATAACACCGCCGCACCTTCACCGGAATCATCCGAAGCAAATCTTATCCGATATGTGGTTTGTCGACCTGTCCGCGTGTTTTGGAACACGGATGGCGCAGGAAGATGATGAAAAACTCTATTTTTTACAGACATTTATTTATGGCTCAGAAAATTTCTTATCAAGTTTAATTCATATGTAGACAAATAGTAAACACTGTAACAGAGTATATGAGAAATGATCTGAAATCAGATGTTCAAAAACAGCTAATTTAGGGAGGTTAGCATGAAGTTCAGTCGTATCATGACTGCCAGCGTAATGGCGATTGGCCTGTCTGTTTCGGCCTATGCCGCGGACTTACGCGTTGGGTTGCAGTCAGAGCCAAGCTCTATTGATCCGCATTACCACAACCTTGGTCCGAATAATGCCTTTTCGACCCACATCTTTAGTGCTTTGGTCGGCAGTGACGAAAACCAGCAGCATTATCCAGATCTTGCCGTGTCATGGACACCTATCAATGACACCACATGGGAATTCAAACTTCGTAAAGGCGTGAAATGGCATGATGGAAGCAGCTTTACCGCTGACGATGTTCTCTTCACGGTCGAGCGTGCCCAGAATGTGCCAAATTCACCATCAAGTTTTGTCACCTATCTGAAGGGCAAGACCTTTTCAAAGGTTGACGACTACACAATCCACATCAAGACGGCAAAACCATATCCGTTGATGCCGAACGACATGACAACCGTCAAAATCATTTCCGCAAAAGCGGGCAAAGGTGCCAGCACTGAAGACTATAACAGTGGCAAAGCTGCTGTCGGCACGGGTCCCTATAAATTTGTTGAATGGGTGCCAGGTGACCGTATCGTTCTGCAACGCAATGACGCCTATTTTGGCGACAAGGCGAAATTTGACAATGTCACCTTCAAGCCGATCAAAGCCGGCCCAGCAAGAATTTCAGCACTGCTCGCCGGGGATGTCGATTTCATCGACAATGTGCCGCCACTTGACGTTGCACGATTGAAAAAGGACAAAAATGTGCAGCTAAGCAGCGGCCCTTCTAACCGTGTGATTTATCTTCACATGGATCAGTTCCGTGAAAACTCGCCACATATTACAGCAAAAGATGGCAGCCCCATCAAAAACCCGCTGATGGATGTCCGTGTTCGCAAAGCCATATCAATGGCCATCAACCGTGACGCCATCGTTGCACGCGTGATGGAGGGCATTGCCGTTCCTGCCGGTCAGTTGTTGCCAGCTGGTTTTCACGGTGTTTCAAGCAAGATGAAGCCGATGAAATATGATCCCAAGGGCGCAAAGGAGCTGTTGGCCGAAGCCGGTTATGCCGATGGGTTCAAAATGACAATCCATGGGCCAAATGACCGCTACATCAATGATGCCAAAATTGCTGAGGCGCTTGCGCAGATGCTCAATCGTGTTGGAATTGACGCCAGCGTTGAGACCATGACCAAGGCAGTTTATTTCAAGCGCGCATCGCGCGGAGGTCCAAACAAATCACCTGAATTCAGCTTCATGGTTCTTGGCTGGGGTGCCGGCTCAGGCGAAGCGTCATCACCGCTCAAGGCTCTGCTTCACACATTCGACAAATCAAAGGGTATGGGCGCAGCGAACCGCGGCCGTCACTCTGATGCCAAAGTCGATGCGCTGATCCAAAAGGCATTGGCTACCGTTGACTCAGACGCAAGAGGAAAGCTTTTGGCTGAGGCAACTGAAATTGCCGTTGGCGAGAATTTTGGTGTGATCCCGCTGCATTACCAGGTGAATACCTGGGCCGCTCAAAAGGGCTCTGCCTACAAGCCTCGTACCGATGAGCGCACAATTGTGATGGGTTTGAACTAGACCCTTCTGCATAGAGTGAGCAAACATATGTTCCATGCCAATTGGTGATATTGGCATGGAACGGCATTTCTTTCACGGAGACTTCAATGACAGCGTTCATCCTCAGGCGTTCTCTGCAAAGTATTTTAGTACTCTTCGTGATGTCCATATTGGTTTTTGTTGGGGTAAATCTGGTCGGCGATCCTGTCGATATGCTGATCAATCCAGAAGCCGACCAACAAGAAATCGAGCGCGTTATCAGAGATCTTGGGTTGGACAGGCCGGTAACCGAACAATATTGGTATTTTTTAGTTAATGCATTTCAAGGCGATCTTGGTAAGTCGTTCGTTTTTGGTGAACCGGCGCTAAAGCTCATTGTCCAGAGGATGCCGGCAACATTTGAGCTAGCCATTTTTTCGCTGTTGATTGCCATCATTTTTGGCATTCCACTTGGCGTCTATGCCGGCCTAAAGCCCAACGGCAAGATCAGCAAGGCCATTATGGCAGGCTCTATTTTGGGGTTTTCAATGCCAACCTTCTGGGTTGGCATTATTCTGATCATGTTTTTTGCCGTTCATTTGGGTTGGCTACCGTCAACCGGGCGTGGAGAGCTTGGCACTTTTATGGGCATTACAAGCTCTATCTTCACGCTGGACGGACTTTCGCATATATTTTTGCCGGCCTTCAATCTGGCGCTTTTCAAACTTTCTTCTGTCATTAGATTAGCGCGCGCCGGCACACGGGAAATCATTCTTCAGGACTATATAAAATTTGCCAGAGCAAAAGGTCTGTCTGAATCTCGGGTGATTAATGTTCACCTTTTAAAGAACATCTTGATTCCAATTGTGACAGTCATTGGCCTTGAATTTGGGTCGTTGATCGCCTTTTCAACAGTCACCGAAACGGTATTTGCATGGCCCGGAATGGGTAAGTTGATTATTGAGGCAATCTATAATCTGGATAGGCCAATCGTTGTTGCCTATCTGATGATCATCGTGTTCATTTTTGTCATCCTGAACCTTATTGTTGACATTACATATTCGGTCCTGGATCCGCGCGTGCGCATCAAAGGAGAGGCATGATGATCGCAACCAAAGCCAACAAGCTTGATGAACAACTACCTGCTTCTGGTTTCAAAAAATTCTGGTCAGATTATTCAGAAAGCCCACTTGCGGTTGGCGCTTTGATTGTCTTTCTGACCATCCTATTCATTGCTATTTTTGCGCCGTTCATCTCACCAACAAATCCATACGACCTTGCTAGCGTCGATATCATGAACAGCCGCCTGCCGCCGGGGTCAGAAGATTTTTCTGGCACCTTATTTATTCTCGGCACCGATGGCGCAGGGCGCGATATGCTGTCATCTATATTTTATGGATTACGCGTCAGCCTTGGCGTTGGCGCATTGTCTGGTTTGGTCGCGCTTATATTTGGCGCAATGATGGGCCTGTCAGCAGCTTATTTTGGTGGTCGCTACGAAACGCTGGTGATGCGGGTGGTCGACATCCAGCTCAGCTTTCCGTCAATTCTCATGGCGCTTGTTATTCTGGCAATTTTTGGAAAAGGCGTCGAAAAGACAATCATCGCCCTTATTCTTGTTCAATGGGCCTATTACGCACGGGCAGCGCGGGCAAGCGCACTTGTTGAAAAAAACAAGGAATATGTTGAGGCTGCCAAATGTCTGGCCTTGGGGGACAGGCGTATCATTCTAAGTCATATAACGCCAAACTGTATGGCGCCCTTGATTGTCGTTGGCACCTTGCAAACCGCGCACGCCATTTCGCTGGAGGCCACTCTCAGCTTTCTTGGCCTTGGCCTTCCGATTACCGAACCGTCGCTTGGGCTGCTGATCGGCAATGGCTTTGAGTTCATGTATTCCGGTGATTACTGGATCAGCATTTTCCCGGGGGTTGCGTTGCTGATTACAATTGTCTCGATCAATCTTGTTGGCGACCAGTTGCGAGACATTTTCAACCCTCGTCTTCAGAGATAGAGTTCGATGGCACCAATCCTTCAAATTAAAGATCTGCAAACGCATTTCTTCACCAAGGCAGGAACGCTGAAAGCGGTTGATGGCGTCAGCCTTGAGATTGGCGCCGGCGAAATTGTCGGCCTTGTTGGTGAGTCAGGGTCAGGCAAATCAATCACCGGCTTTTCTATCATCGGGCTTGTCGATGCACCGGGTCGCATTGTCGGCGGGGAAATCCTGTTCAAGGGACAAAATTTGACGAACCTGTCGCCGCAGCAAATGCAGCAGTTCCGCGGCAATCGCGTTGCAATGATTTTCCAAGACCCAATGATGACACTGAATCCGGTACTGCGCGTAGAAACCCAGATGATTGAGGCCATTCAGGCGCATGACCCATCGATCAGCCGAGCCGATGCCCATGCACGATCGCGCGATGCTTTGGGGCTTGTCGGGATTTCGTCACCGGAAGAACGGATGCGCGCCTATCCACACCAGTTTTCAGGCGGTATGCGCCAGCGCGTATCGATTGCCATTGCTATGTTGAACCGGCCTGACCTGATTATCGCCGACGAACCAACGACCGCTCTTGATGTGACGATTCAGGGTCAGGTCATCCACGAAATGCAACGCCTTTGCCGCGAGACCAAGACAGCGCTGTTATGGATTACCCACGACCTTGCTGTAGTCGCGGGGATCGCCGAGCGGATTTGCGTCATGTATGCGGGGCGTATCGTTGAACAGGGATCAAATGCCAAGGTCATTGCCGACCCGATGCACCCTTATACACGCGGCCTTCTTGGCAGTGTACCTGGGCAGAATCGGCGCGGTGAACCACTGCAGCAGATCGAAGGCATGGTGCCATCCTTGCTGAACTTGCCGCAAGGCTGTGCCTTTCAGAACCGCTGTTCCGCCGTAACAGAGCGCTGCAGTTTGGCACCACCAGACGCCACCCTGACCGATGATGGGCGGCTTGTCCGTTGTTTTAACATCGCGCAAGGAGACACCGCATGAAACCGTTATTGACGGTATCAAACCTGTCACGCGATTTTGTCAAATCACTGGATATGGTCGCAAAATTATTAAACAAAATGGGGCAGGACTACCGCGAGGAAATTGTCCATGCCGTCGATGATGTGTCCTTTGAGGTGTTCAAGGGCGAGATTGTCGGCGTTGTCGGCGAGTCAGGCTGTGGCAAATCAACCCTTGGCAGGATGGTTGCTGGCATCCTGCCACCAACAAAGGGCAGCGTTCATTTTGATAGTAGCCAGTCGCAAAACCAGTCGATTCCCGATGCATTGCGCACACAGATGATCTTTCAGGATCCGTTCTCATCCTTGAATCCGCGAAAACGTGTCATTGATATTATCACCGAAGCACCGCTATACCACAAATTGATCAACCCGGCGCAAAAGCATGAATTTGCCACTGAAATTATGCACCGCGTTGGATTGGACAGCGAAGCGATGCAACGCTATCCACATCAATTTTCTGGCGGTCAGCGCCAGCGTATCGGTATTGCCCGCGCCCTGGCTGTTTCACCTGAATTTCTGGTATGTGACGAATCAATCGCCGCGCTGGATGTCTCGATTCAAGCGCAAATACTGAACCTGTTTGTCGCGCTGAAAGACCAGTTGAATTTGACCTATCTGTTCATCAGCCATGATATCGGCGTGATCGAACATATCTCGGATCGGGTGATTGTGATGTATCTTGGGCGCATTGTCGAAACAGCGCCGATTGAGGCATTTACTAAACAGCCAAATCATCCCTATACCAAGGCGCTGTTGGAAGGGGTGCCAAGACTGGAAGTTGGCAAACGCGACTATGAACCAATCAGCGGCGAGATTCCATCACCGCTAGCGCCGCCGACTGGCTGTCATTTCCATCCGCGCTGCAAATTTGCCACCGACCGGTGCAAATCTGAGCGTCCAGCACTTCGTGAAATTGCGCCGCAGCATTTTTCCGCCTGCCATCTGAATGATGAGGCCTAGGACGGACTAGATCCCGCCAGCGCCAAAACCGTGCGAATTATAACAGCCGCGCCTTTGGCAATAGCGTCAGGGCTAGAAAACTCTTCTGGACAATGGCTGAGACCATCCTTACAGGGAATAAAAATCATCGCCGCCGGCGCAAAGCGCGACAGATGCGCCGTGTCATGCCCGGCTCCGCTTGATATCGGCATGACAGATAGGCCAAGCGCCCGTGATTCTGTTGTCAGCCTGTCCATCAGCCCTTCATCCATTGGCGCCACCGAAGCGGCGGCAAGTTGACGATAGCTGATGTCGCACTTGCGCGCAGCGCGGGTGGTTTCAAGAAAGGCGTCAAACGCCTTTTCAAACCGCTGCCGCGCATGATCACTGGCCGCACGCAGGTCAAGCGTCATATCCGCTTGCCCTGGTACAATTGCCGCCCCGTTTGGAAACACATCGATTTTGCCAATGGTGGCCACAAAATGCTGGTTGTCATCCTGCGCAATCTCGCTTGCAAGCGCACTAACCTTGGCGATGATATCAGCAGCAGCAACCAGCGCATCGCGCCGCCCCGCCATATGTGTGGTACCGCTGTGTCCGGCCTGTCCGGTCACGGTAATGCCATAGCGGTATATGCCAGGAATCGCGGTGACCACCCCAATGTCCATAGCGTTTGATTCAAGGATTGTCGCTTGTTCTATGTGAAGCTCCAGACAACCAATGATTTGATCAGCATCCTGCCGCACGCCGTTGCTGGGCAGGCCGCTGCCACCAATGCGGGCAATTTCCGCACCAAGAGAACGGCCATCCTGATCGGTGCGTGCCAGCATCTCTGCGGTAATAAGACCCGCCATGTGTCTGCTGCCAAGACAAGATGTGCCCCAGACATTCAACTCTTCGCCAAGAAAGTCGACGATTTCCAGATCAAAGGGTAGATCAATGGCGTGATCATTAAGATAATGCACCAGCTCAAGCGCCGCCAGAACGCCCGCAATCCCATCAAAGCGGCCACCAGCCGGCACTGTGTCTATATGCGAGCCGACAATTATCTTTTTCCGGGGTGCGGTGCCAGCAGCAACACGACGACCAATCAGGCTGCCTCCTGAATCAATATGACAGGCAAGGCCAGCCTCAGCAAAAACACCTGATAACCAATCACGGCCACGATCAAACTCGGCGCTGAAGACAAGTCGCGTATAGGGGCGGTCTGTTTCGGTGATGGCCGCTAACTGGTCAATACGCGCACCAATACGGTCAGGATTTGCAAAGGTTTTATAATCATCCATTCTGCTCTTGTCCTT
>Ga0181572_10003463_pt1 | contig 11059 bp, 7 predicted proteins | sample 101ome_26_FD_133004 | JGI IMG/M metagenome (GOLD analysis project Ga0181572, IMG submission 133004) | Coastal salt marsh microbial communities from the Groves Creek Marsh, Skidaway Island, Georgia - 101408AT metaG (megahit assembly) | ecosystem: Environmental > Aquatic > Marine > Intertidal zone... | reverse complement strand
TCGCGCAGCATTGGAGGACTGGTTCCCGGTTGGATCGAAACGGATCTGCAGCGCCAGTAAATCGCACACCCTTCGAACGAGAAATAGAGGCTGATAAGTGATCCTTGAAGGCGGTAGAATGGTCAGCCAGGCGCGTTAAGTGTTCTTCGACTCCGAGGTAAATACTTTCAGTCGGATGCAAGTCCTTACTCGCCGAAAAAACAGCCTCGCATCGCCAGCAAGTGGTGCTTGGCATCCTAAGGACGGGTGTAGAACTTTTAAAGTGCACATTATCAAGCCTTTAGACCATTGTTTGATCGACAGCCGCCGTGTCGCTGCGTTGCTGTGGCTGATCTTCCTCGTCGGCACCGGACTCATTGCGCGTGCAGCTGGTCCGGCACAACTAGAGGCTGGCCCGCAAAGCATTTGCGTGCTGGATGAGGGTGAAGTGCTTTGCTCGGGAGAAAATCCTTTTGACCTGCGTCAAGTACCGGATGTGGGTCCATGGCAACAGATCAGTTTGGGTCATGGGGGTGCAAACTGCGGGATTGCGGATCAAAAGGTCTACTGCTGGGGGAACGCCTCGGACGGTATCCTTGATATCCCACCACTTCAGCGGCCCTATCTTGTATCTGTCGGCCGCCAACATGCGTGCGCGGCCGATGAGTCCGGAATCCAATGTTGGGGCGCAGCGAATAAGCGTCAGCTCGATGCGCCTGCGTTGGCTCAAGTCGATGCACTGGACGCCGGGGTAGATGCGACCTGCGCCATCTCTGCTGGTCGGGTGAGTTGTTGGGGTGCTTCCTGGGTCCAGAGTGAGGCCTATCAGAAGCGCCGTAATGTAGAGGCGATCTCCGTCAGTTTTCACGCCTGTTTAGTCGATGCAGGGGTACCGGTCTGTTGGGGACAAAACCAATTTGGTCAAGCAACGCCGCCGCCCCTAACGGGCGTGACCCAAATTGGGGTGGGCGGTCTTCATTCCTGCGCCCTTCATGATGGGCAGGTCACCTGTTGGGGGCACGGCAACCAGGGGCAGATCTACGCGCAGGAACGGTTCAAGTCACCTACAAATCTAACAGTAGGCAGTGGCCACAATTGTGTGTGGGATGAGAACCAGGTCAAATGTTGGGGCAGGGCGCGCAGTTTCATGGACGATACCGGGGAAATGGCTTTCTCGGCAGAGACCAGCCGGCAAACGGAACCCACCGAAACCTTGTCGTTGTTCGAGTATTTCCAGCGTGAGCAAACCGCCGTTCTAGAGGTTTCTGATCCGACTGAGTTTGCAGACGATTTGCCTGTTCTCAGGGCGATCTTAGATGAGCGGTTGATTATCGGTAATGGCAGCACGCACGCGTGTCTGCTGAATGAAGGCCGAGTTAAATGCTTTGGCGACAATGACGTAGGGCAAACAGAGGTCCCGCCTCTAAATGAGCCTAAACAGGTCAGCGCCGGGTTCGATTTTTCATGTGCCATCAGCGGTACGGAAGTCCGTTGCTGGGGCGAGTCCACCAAAGGACAAACGAACCCTCCCTTCATGATGAACCCGCTCCAAATTGCGACGGGCGGCCGGCACGCGTGTGTGCTTGATGGCGCCAACGTTCGTTGTTGGGGTTGGGATTTCAACGGTCAGGCGACGGTTCCGAATTTGAACAACCCAAGGCAGGTGACGACGGGTCTCTATCACTCCTGCGCGCTAACGGACGCTGGCGTGAAGTGTTGGGGTGCGGATACGCTCGGTCAAACAGAGGTTCCTGTCCTTTCGAATCCAAAGTTTGTGGCAAGCGGACTTGGCAATCATAACTGCGCGCTGGACGATTCAGGTGTGGTGTGTTGGGGAGACAATCGCCGTGGCCAAGCACAGTCGCTGGCTTTGGTGCGGCCGCGAGACATCAGCGTGGGCTACGAGCACACCTGTGCCTTAGATGACTCAGGCGTGCACTGTTGGGGCAGCAATGATCAAGGTCAGTTGGAAGTCCCGCCACTTGATCAGCCGGTTCAAGTCAGTGTGGGTGGTCATCATAGTTGTGCAGAAGACACGACAGGTCTCGTCTGTTGGGGTGCAATGGGTAATGAACCCGTGCTGGTGCCTCCCAATTTAGATTTCTAAGGTGCTAGAAGAAGAGAGGAACCGACATGAGTGATTATCCCGAAGCGCCAGTGGCCGAAGGTGGGTTGCTCAGTCGACGTCACCTCCTGGGTGGCGCACTTGCCGCCCCATTGATGGTCGCGAGTGCGCGCGCTTTTGGCGCTGCGCCGGGTGGTCCCATGTTACCCGTTGGCCGATTATCCGATCGGGGCACAGCACTCGAGCGAATTGGCATCGGCAGCCAGCCGGGTACGAAGGGCAGTGGTGCATCACGAACGCCACTGGAAGCTTTATCCGGCACGCTAACCCCAAGTCGACTTCATTTCGAGCGCCACCATGCGGGCGTGCCCACGATCGATGCAGACACGCATGAGCTCAAAATTTTCGGGTTGGTGGATAGGCCCATGGCCGTTTCCGTTGACCAATTGGTGCGTTACCCCCTGGTGACGCGATACCAGTTCCTGGAGTGTTCTGGGAATTCCGGCGTGATGATCGCGCCCCAACCCGCGCAAAGCTCCGCCGGTGGGCTGCATGGCCTGGTGTCAGAAAGCGAGTGGACCGGCGTGCCCGTACGTTATCTGCTCGAGGAGGCAGGCATGGGTTCGCAAGCGCGATGGGCGATTGCCGACGGGGCGGACGCCGCGCACATGGCTCGGAGCATTCCGATCCAGAAGCTCCTTGATGACGCGCTCATCGCGCTGTTTCAAAACGGTGAGCCTTTGCGGCCCGAAAATGGTTATCCGATACGTCTGTTTTTACCGGGTTGGGAAGGTAATGCCTCCGTGAAGTGGTTACGTCATCTAAAGCTGACCGATCAGCCGGGCTACACCAAGGATGAGACCTCCAAGTACACGGATCGTGATGCAGATGGGCGTGCCGCGATGTTTACGTTTCAGATGGGGGTCAAATCGATTATTACCTCCCCATCGCTTGGTTTCGATGTGCATGAGCATGGGGTTTATCAGGTCTCTGGTCTTGCATGGTCTGGTGCAGGGCGCATCCGACGCGTTGATGTCTCTGCAGATGGCGGACGGACCTGGGCTGAGGCGCAGCTTGACAGTGAACCAAAGGCCAAAAGCTTGACCAGGTTTCGCTTACCTTGGCGCTGGCAGGGACAACCGGTGACGTTGGTCTCTCGCGCGGTGGACGAAACGGGTGCGGTCCAACCCACGCGCCAGGCGGCGTTAGAAGGGCGGGGTGTGGGCGCTTTTTATCATTTCAATGGTATGCAAGCCTGGCATGTGGATTCCCGGGGGAAGGTGAGTCATGTCTATGTATAAGCCAACGATTCTGCGGACAACGCAACTCGACACGCCCCCTCGTTTCTGCAAACCCATCGGGTGGTTGTTTGTGGCCATCGGGATGTTAGGTGCCCCCTGGTTGCAGGCGGAGATGGTTGAACTGTCGCCGAACCTTGGTCGCGCTCTATCAGTAGAGGAAATTGCGAAAACGGACATGACGGTGTTGCCGAACGGTGAGGGCTTACCTGTCGGGCAAGGGTCTGTAAGCTTGGGATCCAACGTTTATCTTCGTGAATGCTTGGCCTGTCATGGTGAAGGCGGCTTGGGTGGTGTTAATGAGGCGCTGGTTGGCGGGGTGGGTTCGCTCGCGTCAAGCACGCCCAAGGTCACCGTGGGCAGCTACTGGCCTTATGCGACCACGCTTTTTGACTACATTCGAAGAGCCATGCCCTATCCAGACTCGGGCCGACTGAGCAATGACGAGGTATACGCGGTGACCGCTTACCTGCTTTATGCCAATGGCATTATCGAAGCGGATGCCATTCTTAATCAGGTGACGCTGCCCCAGGTGAACATGCCGAACCGAGAAGGGTTCTACTGGGCCGAAGGCCGTTGAACTGAGCGGTATCACAGGCCCAGGCAAAGCAAGCCAAGCGGTTTGAGACTTTTTTCTCATCGGATTCTTCGTTATGCTCTCCGCCCCTAACGCCACGTGACAGGGGGCGAGCCCATGCTCTCCAGCTACCAGCACATTACACTTGCGCTTGAAACGCCGCTGGCACTGATCACCATTAATCGGCCCGAAAAACATAACGCCATTTCCCTGGCAACACTGGATGAACTCCACAGTGCGGTTGATCGTGCCAACGCTGACGATAGCATTCGCGTTCTCTGCATCACGGGTGCGGGGGGCAGAGCGTTCGCCTCGGGTTCGGACTTGAATGAAGTTGCCGATCGAGATTTAAAAAAGGGCATGGAGCCAATCGTTCAAGGCCTTGCTGCTAAACTTGAGCAATCCCCTAAGGTCACCATCGCCGCCATCGATGGAATCTGTATGGGCGGTGGCCTTGAAATCGCCCTCGGCTGTGATTTACGAGTGTGCACGCCTTCGAGCCGTTTCGCGACGCCTGAAGGAAAGCTGGGGATTATTCCAGGTGGCGGTGCAACCGCGAGGCTGCCTCGGCTGGTGGGCAAGGGCTGGGCGCTCGAAATGTTACTCATGGGCGAGCCAATCTCGGCTGATAGAGCAATGCAGATTGGCTTGGTGACTCGTGTGGTCGAGGCCACGGATCTTCTTGCAGAAGTGGATCGTATGGCGTTTCACCTAGCGGGCTTTGCGCCTTTCGTCCCTCAGTTTATGAAGGTGATGGTGCAGCAGGGGCTTGAGGGCAGTGCAACTGCTGCGCTCGCCATGGAGAAGTTTGCTCAGAGCGCACTTTTGCAAACCGAAGACAAAAAAGAAGGCATTGAAGCGTTCCTTGCCAAGCGACCCCCTCAATTTCAGGGTCGCTAGATCCGAGTGACGTTTGACGGTAGGCCTTGGGTCTGCACCGTCCCTATAAACCCTGATCGCTTGAGGTCAATCTGCCTGTTCGCCCTGGGAGAGCCTAGACAACTCGCGCTCGATGTATCCCGATCGGTCAAATTCACTGCAAGCCGTGCGATAAAATGTTGTTGTTGCTTGCTCGGGTAAGGCGTTGCCATCCCCGAATGTGGCACGGGTAAAAATTTCACACCGAGTTCCATCATCAATCGCCTCGTTTGAAGCCAGGTCCTCTAACAGGGATTGAAGGACGAGTTCACCTTCGTGGATGGTGATGCCAGCGCCCAGGGCGCCGTCAAATTGAAGGCTTCTGGGCGCGTCGATGGTGAAAGGTGGCCACTCAGCCAGGGATGAATCAACGGGGCTTGGAACACCCGAATGGGCGAACGCGCCCCAGTAGGCGCGCATGGATGCACTTAACGCCTTCGCATCGTCTTCGGATTCGTCAGTGAGCGCGTATTGAACGAATAGGTTGTCCAGCGCTTTAGGAAAGAGAAACAGAAGTTCCACCGCGTGTGCCGCGCCTATCAACTCCTTTAAATCGACGTCATTCACAACGCCGAAGTGATTCCAATCAAAGCGGTACAGATAGACGGAAGCATCCTCTCTGTTGGCCAGTAAACGGGCAATGTCGTCGCCAGCACGCAGTTTCCAAAGCCCAGACCCGAATTGGTTGAGCGCTGCGTAGGCATCGGGCTTAAGGATCTCTTGCGGCAGATCAGGCAGGAACGACAGGACGCTGCTTGCTGGCCCCCAACGGACGTAATCGTTATTGCGCATGTTGAAGAGCTTGTTCTCTTCTCGGTTTGTGCCAATGATCAGCGGCACAAGCGGTAAGCTTGGATCCGTTAGGGCGCCCAAAATGCCCTCACTGTGAATCACCGTGCCGTCGGGAAAGGCACGCGTCATTCCAACGCCAATCGGTCTGGCTTTTGATTCCGCATCGAGCAGCATCGTTGGCTCGCTCTCCAGCAGTAATGATTGAACCTCAGCGCTAGAGAGACTCCGTTGTGTGTTCGCGGCTTCCTCTCGTGTGCTTGCCAGCCCTTGAAGGATGAGCAGCTCATTGATGACCTCAAAGCTGCTGATCGAATTGGCTTCACGGCTGGCTGGGTAGGGTGCTTCTGCGTGGACTAGATCACCCACCGACAGGATGCCGCTTTGAATAATTGCTTTGTGGAATAGGCCACTCGCAAGTGGCGACGCCATCAAGGCGGCGACATTATGACCCCCTGCGCTCTCTCCAAAAATGGTGACATTGTTGGGATCGCCGCCAAAGGCTTCGATGTTGTTCTGCACCCAGCGCAGGGCCTCGATGGTGTCTAGGGTGCCAAAATTTCCCGATTGATCGGTGAGTTCGCTGCTTCGCTCGCGCAGCGCGGCATGGCGAAACCATCCGAGTGAGGACATTCTGTACTGCGTTGTGACCACTACCACGCCTTGGTCTTTGGCAAGGTCGCTGGGGTCGTAAGTTTCGGCTGAGCCGATGGTATTGCCGCCACCATGAATCCAAACCATCACAGGTTTTGGCGTTTCATCGCCCTTTGCTGAGGTCGCATAAACATTCAAATAAAGGCAGTCCTCAGCGCCCATGTAGGGCTCGTCGGAAGGGTTTAGGAAGCCGCTCTTTTGAACACAGGCTGATTGATGCTCAACCGCCTCACGAACTTCGGTCCATGGAAGCGGTGGCTGCGGCGCGCGAAACCTCAGTTCACCCACCGGTGCCTGCGCGAAGGGCAAACCGAGCCATTGGCGAACCTGGTCAACCTCTTGGCCTATCACTGTGCCCTGGCGAGTTTGCACTCGCAGCCCAGGATCATCGCTCCCCGTGCCGCAGCCTGAAAGTACACCGAGCGCAACGAGGATAAGAATTAATCTGTTTATCCAGGTTTTGATCCATCTGTCTATCAATGTGTCTATTAATGTGTCTAGCAATGTATTTATCCATGTGTTTAACAGCCAGTTGGAGGCGGGAACGTCTCGAACGATCAGCTCAACCTTTGCTGGTGATTTCAAGCCCACTTTGGTTGTTGCGACGATTAACGTGCGGTTTGAGCGTCGTCTCGACGCGCCTGACAAGAGAGTCATGAGTGATTTTCCTTAGCCTTGATAGCTGCACTGGGCAGCCCGCACTTTAGCGCTATTGGGCGGTGGAGGAAACGGTGACAAAGATGAGCCCACTGCCTAACTCGTCGATTCATCATGGCGCACTGCCCTCGCTCTCAGGTAAGACGTCAGTGGCGTTTGCAATCGGACTTGGGGTATTTTGGGCAGAGAAAAAGGGGCGCCCATGCAGAAAGTATTGATCAACAACCGAGGTGAAATCGCCTGCCGAGTTATTCGTGCGGTGAAAGCTGAGGGGTATCAGGCGGTCGCCGTGTTCAGCGAGGCTGACGCGGACAGTCCGTTTGTTTCGATGGCGGACGAAGCGATCGGTCTTCGTGGCAACACGCCGCAAGAAACGTATCTTGACATTGATGCCGTGATCGAAGCCGCTCGCCGTTCGGGGGCTGACGCCATCCATCCCGGCTATGGTTTTTTGTCGGAGAATGCGGCATTTGCGAGTGCGTGCCAGGCGGCCAACATCACCTTTATTGGCCCGTCCCCAGAGGCGATTGACGCCATGGGCAATAAAGGCGCTGCCAAGCGACTGATGATAGCGGCGGGCGTGCCCTGCATCCCGGGCTTCGAGGCAGCAGGCGCCTCCGATCCTGAGCTGCTCGAGGCAGCGGGTGATGTGGGTTTCCCTCTGATGGTCAAGGCGGCAGCCGGTGGTGGTGGACGCGGTATGCGTTTGGTCAGCGATCCTCTGCAGCTCCAGGCTGCAATCACTTCCGCAAGGCAAGAAAGTCAAAGTGCATTCGCATCGAGCGAGTTGATCTTAGAGCGTGCAGTCCTGGACGCGCGTCATATCGAGGTTCAGATTGCGGCTGACCAGCATGGCCAGGTTATTCATTTGGGCGAGCGAGACTGCAGCGTTCAGCGCCGTCACCAGAAAGTGATAGAAGAAGCGCCTTCTCCGGCCGTGGATGAAGACCTAAGAGGGCGCATGGGTCAGGCGGCGATCCTCGCTGCAAAAGCTGTTGAGTATCGAGGTGTTGGGACTGTCGAGTTTTTGGTTGATGAAGAAGGCGCGTTCTTCTTTCTTGAGATGAATACGCGGCTTCAGGTTGAGCACCCAGTGACAGAATGCGTGACCGGTGTTGATTTGGTGTCACTTCAACTTGCGATTGCCGAAGGTGAACCGTTGCCGATAGCCCAGAGCGAGGTTCGCATCGAGGGGCATGCCATTGAGGTCCGCATTTATGCTGAAGACCCGAGCGAGTCGTTTCGACCGCAGACCGGAGAGGTTCTAAAGTATTCGCCGCCTTCCGGGGAGGGCATTCGTGTGGATTCGGGCATCGAAGAGGGCGTGATCATTAGTCCCTTCTACGATGCCATGCTGTCAAAAGTGATTGCCTTTGGCGCCACCCGTGAGCATGCCCGCAGGCGGCTGGTCCGTGCATTGCAAGATTCTAAGTTGCTAGGGATCATCACCAATAAAGCCTTTGTCCTTCAATTACTGGATCATCCAGTTTTTGCTTCAGGCGCAGCAACCACGAATCTGATCGATGAAGCGTTACTGGCTGACGCCGCAGAGCGGGCGAAACCCACGTCAGACAACCTCGCATTAGCTGCAATAGCCTTACATGCAGGTCATGGTCCTTGGGCCAATTGGAGTAATGCAGAAGCCATGCTCCGGCGAGAAGTTTTTGTAAGTGGCGATGATCAGTGGCTTGTCCGGCTTCGGGCCACAGAGCAAGGGTTTGATGTTCTGGTAGGCGAAGATCACTTTTTGGTGGCGGTGGATCAGCGGGGTGATGATTGGTTGGTTTATCGAATGGGCGGTGTTCAGAGATCGCTCGCTTACGCATTGAAAGATGATGTCTTGACGCTAGATTTTGGTGCAAAAACGCTTTCGCTCATTCGCGCAACCTACCGACCACCTCAAAATATAGATGCTGCCGGTAGTGGTGAAATTCTTGCTTCGACCGAGGGCAAGGTGACCAATATTCTGGTTAAAGTTGGAGATCGGGTTGAAAAGCATCAGCCACTGTTGGTTGTTGAGGCGATGAAAATGGAACATCGCCACCTCGCCGACGGCGATGGTGAGGTCATCGCTATCGAGGTGATTGAGGGGCAGCAGGTCAGGAATCGTCAGCGATTGGTCAAAGTGATGCTGAGTGATGATGAGGAGGCGCAGTCATGACAATCCTAGAGTCGCGTCTGAACACGCAAGGGGCCGAGTTCGCTGACAACATGGCGTTCATGACGGCCTATGTTGAAAAAATCCGCGTGGTTGAGCGCAACATTCGGGCCAGCGAGGAACGCTACCGAGAACGCGCAGAGAAGCGAGGGAAGCTTCTGCCTCGGGAGCGATTGGCTCATCTGCTTGATCCGGGCTCGCCGTTTCTCGAGTTGTCCTCCATCGCAGGCTACCTCATGAACGGTGACAAAGATGGTTCAACAGCCGGTGGCAATATCATTGTTGGCATTGGTTACGTCGCGGGTCGGCGGGTGTTGGTGATGGTTTGGAACTACGCGATCAAAGGCGGCACCATTTCGAGCGTCACCACAAAGAAGAATTTGAGGCTGCAAGAAATTGCGTTTGCTACTCGAATGCCAGTGATCTCATTGAGCGAGAGTGGGGGCGGCAATTTGGCCGGGGATGGCGATCCGGATCCATGGCACGTGCACGGGTTTTTGGACGGCGGGCGTGTGTACGGTCAACAAGCGCAACTATCGGCCGCGGGTATTCCCCAAATCACAGTCTCCCATGGCAACGCCACCGCTGGCGGTGCTTATCAAGTGGCGCTATCAGATTACGTGATCTTGGTTCGTGGTCAAACGCAACTCTTTCTGGCTGGGCCACCGCTCCTCAAGGCAGCTACGGGGGAGGTAGCGGATCACGAAACGCTTGGTGGGGCCGAGATGCATGCGACTGTCTCCCAGACGGGGGAATATTTGGCCGAGAACGACCAAGACGGGATTCGTCAGGCCCGTTTGGTTGTCAGTCAGTTGCCGCCTGACGCAGGGCGAGCGTTGATGCCAGATCAGGCGCCGCGACCCCCTCGATACCCGGCGAGCGAATTGCGGGGGATCGTGGCCGAGGATAAACGAGTGCCCTACGATATGCGCGAGATCATCATGCGTGTTGTGGATGATTCGAACTTTGATGAGTTTCAACCCGCGGCTGATCAACACACGATTTGTGGTCACGTGCATGTGGGCGGTTGGCGCATGGGTGTCATCACGAACAACGGCCCGATCACGCCAAAGGGTGCCAAAAAGGCGTCGCAGTTTTTGCAACTGTGTGATCAAAGTCAGACGCCCATGCTCTTTTTACATAACACCACGGGGTTCCTCGTTGGGGTTGAGGCGGAGCAGGATGGCCAGGTAAAGCATGGTTCTAAGATGATTCAGGCGGTGGCGAATTTTAGGCCGCCAAAGATCAGCATCATTGTTGGCAATTCTTACGGGGCTGGAAATTATGCGATGTGCTCGAAGTCGTTGATGCCCGCATTTGTCTTTTCATGGCCGACCGCCAGACAAGCCGTGATGGGCGGCGCGCAGGCGGCCAGTGTGCTTCGAATTGTTGCCGAAGATCGAGCGGCGCTCAGCGGGCAGACGCTCTCCCCAGACCAAGAATCGGCAATTGCGCAGCAATCGGAGCGGATCATAGCCACCATGGAGCATGACTCTGAGGCCATGTTTTGCTCATCTCGGTTAATGGACGATGGATTGATTGATCCGGCAGACACTCGCGAGGTGATTCTGTTTGCGCTTGAAACGTGTCTTGAAACCCCCAACCGAGGCACCAAACCCAATACCTTTGGCGTCGCGCGTCTTTAGTACCTTGCATATGGACTCAATACACGCGTGACAATGGGCGTGTCGATAAGCGAAGAAGCGGAGACCAGTTGCTTGCGTTGCGGTGGAGTAACTTAGACTGGGTCTGCGACGATCAGATTGAGGGGAAGAGGCGATCGGGCGCAGCGAGAGCCCGAGTGCGTCAATACTAAAGGTTAACGTTCCTCGCCCTGAAAATTGGGATATCGACCCAGCGTTAATACCAAGATAGCCGACAGCGAGAAGGCCACCGCGCCAAGCTGAAATCCTCGTTCGTGGGTGCCGAGCGTTTCGTAGATCCAGGCGTACATCGAGGGTGCG
>Ga0181572_10003461_pt1 | contig 11062 bp, 12 predicted proteins | sample 101ome_26_FD_133004 | JGI IMG/M metagenome (GOLD analysis project Ga0181572, IMG submission 133004) | Coastal salt marsh microbial communities from the Groves Creek Marsh, Skidaway Island, Georgia - 101408AT metaG (megahit assembly) | ecosystem: Environmental > Aquatic > Marine > Intertidal... | reverse complement strand
TTTACGCATTATTTACTCTGAAACGATCTATTTTAATAACTTATATCCTACGCCACGAACAGACTCTATAAGCGTTTTGTCACCGAGTTTATTTCTGATTCTTCCCACCATTACATCAATACTTTTATTTGATGAATCTTCATTGATAACATTCACATTATGAATAAGATCTTCTCGAGAAACAACAAGTCCCTGCTTAGAAATCATGTACGAGAGAATTCCAAACTCAGCATTAGTAAGATCTATATTTCTATTTTTATATGAGATTACCATCGTGGCGTTATCACATTTAAAGTCACTTTTTGACTCAGCTTCAGCTTCAGTTCTCGCTGCATACCTACGTAAAACAGAATGGATTCTTGCTTCAAGTTCCCTTGGATCATATGGCTTTGGCATATAATCATCAGCTCCAAGTTCTAATGCTTTGACTTTATCTGTAACATCACTTCTGGCTGAAGAAATAATAATTGGAATATCTTGCCTTTCACGAATTGCTTCGCAGACTTCTAAACCATCCATCCCTGGAAGAGTTAGGTCTAAAATAACCAAATTAAATGGCTCTAACTTTAAAATACTTACTGCCTTGAAAGGATCATCTTCCGTAATCACTTTAAAATCAAACTGCTCTAAATACTCAGTTAGTATCTCTGCAAGTTCAAGATCATCTTCAATCATTAATATTTTTATCATATATTTTTAACCTACTTTATATTTTGATATATTCTTACGTAAAATTCATCTCTTGAGGATTGGCTCATTAAATAATCATTTGCCCCTTCATTTAAAAAAAGACTTGTCATGTATGAATTTGAGTCATCTGCTAACGCTAAAATATTTAAGTCTGATAATTTCATTTCTCTAACTTTTCGAACCAATTCAAGCCCATTCATATTCTCCAAACCATTGACGTGTCCAAGCTTTTCGTTGACAATCATTAAAGAGATATCATCATGGAGTTGAAGTTTCTGGATTGCTTCATGGCCTGAAGCAACAAGAATAACTTTAAAATTGTGTAAAGACAAGTTTTGTTTCAAATAGTGTCTATAAATTTCAGAGTGATGTGCAACTAAAACTGTTCGTTTCTTATTTTCTTTGAGAGTATTTAATCTTGAAATTACATACTTTACATTATCATATCTATGACGTAAAATATACTGAACAACACGAGCACTCTCAAAACTTTCCATAAGATCTTCATCAATTGAAGTAGTGTATACAATCGGCGCAACATTGTGCTTGTTTAATAAAGCTATCACCTCTCCATGATTCGCATCTGGTAATGTTCTACTTACTACTGAAAACTCGTATCTATATTTGTGAAGGCACTCTTTTGCTTTTTCATAACTTTGAACAATATCAAAGTTAAATCCACCATCTTTTTCAAGTAGTTTTTTATAAATACCACACAGTATTGTACTCTCTTCAACTATTAATAGTTTCGACATAGGCACTACCTAATCTCATAAATTTTAGGACATCAGTATATCCAAAAAAGTTAATGGTAAAGGAAACTGACTACGTTGTAAGTGATCCAAGCCAAAGTGTATGCTACAATCGATGTGAATCCTAAAAGATAAAAAAAGTATTTTATTCCTCCTGCTTCACGTGTAAACACAACTGATGCAGCTAAACATGGTAAATAAATCATTACCACCACTATAAAAGATACGGCCGATGCAAAAGATATGTTTTTTGAGATAGCATTGACTAAAGAATCATTTTCTTCATCCACATCTTCACCAAGAGCGTACAAAACACCTAATGTTGCTACAACAACTTCTTTAGCAGCTAATCCAGTTTGAAGAGCCACACTCATTTTCCAATCAAAACCCAAAGGTTCAAAAATTGGCTCTGAAAATTTTCCTATTACACCTAAATAACTCTGTTCTAAAGACTCTTCAGCAAGCTTATTTTGCAAGATACTTTTTTCAGACTGAGTTACTGCTTGTTCAATTTTCACACTATAAATCTGTTCAAGTTCAATATTTTTTGGGTAGTTACTCAAAAACCAAATTAAGATTGTAGCTGCTGCGATAAATGTACCTGCTTTTTTCAAATACATCATAGTTTTTGTTAAGACTGTATGCCATACAAGCTTAATTGATGGAAGTCTATATTTTGGCATCTCCATTACAAATGGTTCATCTTCACCTTTAAAAGCGGTCATTTTAAGAATTTTCGCAGCTAACAAACCTAGAATTGCACCCGATATATATATAATAAACAAGGCATTTCCAGCCATTTCCGCTGTAAAAAATGCACCCACAAAAAGCACATATACAGGTAACCTTGCTCCACAACTCATAAAACCAATTACAAAAAGTGTCAGCAATCTATCACGATCATTTTTCAATATTCTTGCAGACATATATGCTGGAATTGAACATCCAAATCCTGTAACTAATGGTATAAAAGACTGACCATGCATCCCAAACTTATGAAAAAAACCATCGAGTAAAAAAGCAACTCTTGACATATACCCTGTTCCTTCAAGGAGTGCAATGCCCACAAAAAGAATAATTATATTTGGAACAAAAAGTACTACAGCCCCAACTCCAGCTATCACTCCATCAACAATTAATGAACGGACATCTTCATTACTAATAGTATTACCTACTGTTTCACCAAGCCAGCCAAAAAATGCATCTATCCAGTCCATTGGTATAGAACCTATTTCAAAAGTTAATTGGAAAAGTCCCCACATAAAAAACAAAAATATTGGTATTCCCATAAACGGATGGATAAGTACAGTATCTATTTTTTCAGTGAGTGTTTTTTTCTCCTCTTTAATCTCCTGAGTCAAAACTTCAGCAACAATACCTCGATTAAAAGAAGCATACTCTTCAGCAAAAGCCTCTTTAATATCATCTGAGTCATGGTGAAGTTCAATATGCTGTGAAGCATCTATAAGAATTGGTTGAAGTTCTGTCCATATAGGATCATCATGAAGCTTAGCGTAGGTTTTTTTATTATTTTTTAAAAGATTTATAGCAATATTTCTATACGTATTTACTGCTTGATACTTATGTTTTTCCAAGTATTCTTCAATGATTGCAATCTCTTCCTCAACAGGTTCTGAAAAAATCAATTTAGGTACCTGTTGTTCAATCTCTTGAACTTCTACAACAGAATTGAGCAAAGATTCTATACCCTCTTTGGTTGCAGCAGAAACCTTCACACATGGAATACCCATAAGATCTGACATATATGCGGCATCAATCTCTATCTTTTCTTTTTTCGCTTCATCAGTCATATTAAGAGCGATAACGATACTTTTACTCATGCTCATAAGTTCAGCAGTTAATTGTAAATTCTTTTCTAACGAGGTAGAATCAACAACATTAATAATTATGTCATACGCTTCTGCACATAAATAATCATGAGTCACTCTTTCTTCAATAGTGTAATCTGTAAAAGCATATGTTCCAGGAAGATCAACTATAGTGAAGTGATATCCCTTATAATCAAAAAGAACTTCTGTTTTTTCAACAGTAACGCCAGAAAAATTACCAACATGAAGATGTGCATCTGAAACAGAATTAATCAACATACTCTTACCAACATTTGGTTGACCAACTAGAGCAACCTTAATATGATTAGCTGTGACTGGACATGCTTTTAAATCTTCATTCATATTTTTTCAACCTCAACAAGTTCTGCTTCTTTAGCACGTAAAGCTATTCTCATTTTATCTACTTTGATCTCAATAGTACTTTTTGCAGGAGAGTACTCTAAAACCTCTATCATAGCTTCTTTCATAATCCCAAAAGACAAAAGTCTTTGTTTTAAATCTGTCTTAGCATGTAACTTTTTCACTTTAACTTTACACGCTTTTTTACAATCATTTAAAGTTTGCATATTTTTTCTTTATTCTTAAATTTGTATTCTAGTTATAACCTAGTTCATCTAAAATTTTAACGAGCATGATTGTAATCAAATAAAAATTAAAGCAATATTAATATTGATAATAAATATCAATATTAATATTTTATTGAAGCACTTATCTTTTTTCTGAAAAGATTAAGATACAATTACAAAAAAATGCAAAGGATAGTAATGAAATTTTTATGGAATGCATCTTCACATTTTAATCTTGCAAATATGTTTACCTTTGTCAATATCACAGCAGGACTATTAGCAACCTATTTTATAACCCAAAACAATTTTTTTCTTGCAATAGTTTTAGCTTGGATAGGTGGTGCCTTTGATATTTTTGATGGAAAAATTGCACGAAAATATAAACTCTCCAATGAGTTTGGAGTTCAACTAGATAGCTTTGCAGATTTTTTAAGTTTTGTATTGGTTCCGGTTTTTTTAATTTTTCAAGCAGTATATTCTGTGTCACTAGGTGAATCTGAAATACTTCTTGCTGCTATAGCAAGTATTTATTACGTTATATCTGGTTTACGTAGACTTATACATTTCAATTTAAACGCTGATGCTGGTGAAGTAGAGAAATATTTTACTGGTGTTCCAACACCACTTGGAGCTATACTTTTATGGTTAGTATATCTCTCTCACGCGTACTCAATTTCACATGCTTACGTTGTTTTAGTGTTAATGGTGCTAATCGGTTGGAGCCTTAATTCACAAATGAAAGTAAGACATCCATAAGGGACTCTTACTTAGAATTTACTGCGTAACGTCCACTACCAAGCAAAAATATTACAATAGATAACACTAGATAAAAAAGTGGCAACTCAATTAATGGTGCTCCATATTTCCCTAGTGCAAATATATCTCCACGGTACGCTAAAAATATAGCCATGAACATATTCAAAGCTAAAACTACAGAAGCAGCTCTTGCATACAAACCTAAAATGATAAACACTGGCATAAGTACTTCACCAATATATACACCATAAGCAAAAAACTCTGGTAAACCTGCACTTACAGTCAATTTTTTAACGCCTTCTATCCCATGTATAATTTTATTAAAGCCATGAAATAACATCATGAAACCAACAAGCAAACGAAGTACTAATTTTCCAACATCATTACTCTGAAACATTTTACAATCCTTTTTTATGTAATAATTAAATTTTTTCTCTAAACTTACATGTTCCTACATGTATTTGCTTTTTCTTTTTTAAAGCATCTTTAATATACAAAAGAGTCCCTTTTGGATCAGCATCTCCAACTTCATCTTCTATAATTTTCAACAAATCTTTCTCCGTAGTATCACTCCAATTTTTCTCATAATGAAACTGTGTCTGTATAATCATTTTTCATCTCGCTTTAAAATATCGACTCCTATATATAACTCTTGTATATCCAAATTTTTAACGAAGATATAGCGCTTCAAGCCATTGTGGTCTATTCGACTCACTATAAAACCTTCACCATTTTTTCTAACCTGTTGAATCTGCTCTAAAACGATAGTTCTCGAATCTATATCCTCATGATCATTTTTGCCAACAAGAGTATTACCATTATAATCAACTAGAAACGAATCTACTTCGTCAGAATCGCATTGAAACTGTGAAAGCTTTTCCTTGATTGATCTTTTTGAGCTTTTCGATGTGAATGTAACCTGGCAATAATCATAAAACTTTTCTAATTCAACTTGAAGCATACTTTTAATTTTTTGATCTTTCTCTTCATTACGTGTAACAAAAATTTCTTTTACAGGTTCTACTACTTCAAACATCATTGGCTCAACTTCAATCACATCGTCTGATTTTTTTTCCAAAACTTCATCTTCTTTTTGAGATACTGTTTTTTTTACCTTTTTTAGATCTGGATTTGTAATCATGTTTTGAGCACTCACAACATTATCTTTAGGAGGCTTGTCTGACTCAAGAAAATAAAAAAAACTAAAGCCAGCCAACATAACTAAAAAGACTACCCCTAGAATAAAACGAAACTGCTTCTTCACATCATTCCTCACTTTCTATACTCAAAGCTTTTTTAGGTTTTACACCTAATGCAACTATGTTTTCAGCACGCTTGATAACATTTCCTCTTCCACTCTGCAACCTTTTCATGGATGTGTCATAACTCTCTTGCGCCTTATGTAAACTTGTTCCAAGCTTTTGCATCTCCTCAACAAAGCCAACAAGTTTTTCATACATAGCCTCAGCTTCTGAAGCAATCTTCAATGCATGATCTTGTTGTCTTTGAGTTCGCCAAATATGCTCTATAGTTCGTAATGTTACCAAAAGTGTAGATGGTGAAACCACTAATATATTCTTTTCAAAAGCACTTTTAAAAAACTCTCCATCTTCTGAAAGTGCCAAATGAAAGGCTCCTTCTATAGGCATAAACAATAGCACATAGTCTAAAGAGTGTATCCCTTCTAACTTTTCATAATTTTTTAAACTTAACTCTTTAATATGACTCGATATACTTTGAAGATGCTCTTTTAAAGCAATTGCTTTGATTCTAGGGTCCTCTTCACTCATAAATCGTTCATATGCAACGAGTGAAACTTTTGAATCAATAACTATATCTCTTTGTTCTGGCATATGAATCACAACATCAGGTCTAAATGTTTTTCCTTCACTAGATTGTAGACTTGCTTGAGTTTCATACTCTTTACCCTTACGTAGACCAGATTCCTCAAGAATTTTTTCTAAAACTAGTTCACCCCAATTACCCTGAGTCTTATTCTCCCCCTTGAGTGCATTCGTTAAATTCAATGCATCGCGTGAGAGTTGTGCATTCATCTCTTTAAGTCGTGTTAATTCATCTTTTAAAAGATGCCCATCTTTTGCACTTGCAGTGAATTGCTCTTTTGATTGTCTAGAAAAATCACTTATTTGTTCTCTAAATGGCTTGAGTAAAATTTCAAACTGCTCTTTTTGGGTATGCGTAAATTGTTTTGTTTTGTCTTCAAATATTTTATTGGCTAAAAGTTGAAATTCTTTTGACAATTCATCTTTCGCACTTTGTAAAACTTCTAACTTTTCACTTGATGCTTTAATCTCTTCTTCATATCGAGTATTTAAAACTGCATATTGTAATTGATGCTGATTAATCTTCTCAGACATCTCTTTTTTTTCTTCACCAAGTTCTCTAAGTTGAAAAAGACTCATTCGCAAATTCTCCTTCAATCTAAAATATGCAATTATGCTCCACACACAAACCAAAAATGAAATCATAAAAAGTATCATGTAAATATCAGAGCCATTCTCAAAAGATATGTTCACCATACAAACCTTAGTAGTTATTTTTGAAGGATTATATCACTTCTGAAGTAACCTATTTTAAAACATTACAAAGAGCAAGATTTTTTTGTAAGTCAACCCATAAACTAAAATTATTGTAAATATAATTATGTTTAATAAACTTTTTTGCTAGCTTTGGATAAAATTCGCGATATACTTAAGGGGAAGATGCTTGAGATGCCTGATTTGGTTCACGCACAAAGGATTTTTGCGTCATCTCCTTAAGCAAAAAGGATACTGATGCAAAAAGATGCACAAGAAACTACACCTGAAACACAAACAATAAGTTTTGATGATTTAGGTTTAAAAAAAGAGATACTAAAGAGTATCAAATTCGCAGGCTTTACAGCCCCTAGTCCGATTCAAGAACAAGCAATTCCAGTAGTTATGAGTGGTCGTGACATGGTAGGTCAAGCTCATACTGGTACTGGAAAAACAGCTGCTTTTTCACTCCCAGCTCTTCACAACATGAAACTTAATGGAAGTGTAGAACTCTTAGTTATCACTCCAACAAGAGAATTAGCAACACAAGTTTCTGATGAAATTTTCAAATATGGAAAAAACTTAGGTGTGAAAACAGTAACAGTATATGGTGGAAGCTCATATAAAAGACAACTTGATCTTATAGAAAGAGGTGCTTCAGTTGTTGTAGCTACTCCTGGTCGTTTGCTTGATATTCTCAAAAAAGATATGCTTAAGAGCTTTACTCCTAGCATGGTAGTTCTTGATGAAGCTGATGAGATGCTGGATATGGGATTTCTAGATGATATCAATGAAATCTTTTCTTTTCTTCCAACAAATCGTCAAACTCTTCTTTTCTCAGCTACAATGCCTCAACCAATCAAAACACTAGCAAGTAGAATTCTTGAAAATCCAGAATTCATATCTATCACGAAGGGTGAAACTACAAATTCTGATATTGAGCAGTTGTATTATGTGATCGAAGAAAGTGAACGAGACGATGCGATAATACGTTTGATGGATTCAGAACAAACTAAAAAATCTGTTGTCTTTTGTAGAACAAAATCTGAAGTGGATAGACTATCAAATGTACTTTCAAATGCAGGCTACCTAGCAAATGGTCTTCACGGAGATATGGAACAACGTCAACGTGAAACTGTTATCAAAGGCTTTAAACAAAACTCGGTAAAAGTGTTAGTAGCTACAGATGTTGCTGCTCGTGGTATACATGTTAATAACATCTCACACGTGTTTAACTATCATATCCCATTTGATCCAGAGTCTTATGTTCACCGTATTGGAAGAACAGGACGTGCAGGAACAAAAGGAAAAGCAATTACCTTACTCACTCCACTCGAGTTCAAAGAACTACAACGTATTAAACAAAAAGTTGGAACATCTATGAACCATGCTTTTGTCCCTAGCAAAAATGATCTTCGTACTTCTACAATTGATACTTTAGTGAAAAAAGTTGAAGATCATAAAATTTATGATGAAGCACATAAAGTACTCGATAGACTTCGAGAAGATATCGATGAAGAAACAATGGCGTATAAACTCATTTCAATGCTTCTTGATCAACAAGATATCCAAGGTCCGAACTACATAGGTATACCAGCTGATAGACTTGATGCAATTCTTGCTAAAGCTGCCAAAAGAAATAGTAGTAATTCTAACGGAAGAGGACGAGGTCGTTCTAGAAATCGTGGACACAGAGGTGGAAACCATGATCGTAATAGATCTGGTGGCGGTTACCGACCAAACAGATCAAGATCAAATAGACATAGAGACTAAATCTAGATTTATTTTTTATGGACACCCTTACGGTGTCTTTTTACATATTTTACTCTTTATAAATTATTTTTTCTAATAATCCTTTACTATTTATTTCTTTTGAGTTATAATTTTTTTTGATACAAAATTTTAACTTAAAGGATTTGTGATGGGTACATTGTTACTTGCGTTAGGTGGGGCTCTCGTATTGGCTCTTGTTGTTTTCTTTGTGTGTGAAGAGAAGTCGCTAAAAGATGCGGATTTTTCAGATATGAAGGGTTTATGCACGACAGAGCTAGATCCAAAAGAGTGTATGAGTAAATTCGATACAGTGAAATATATGTTTATATATATCGCGGTTCTTTTTATTGCTGATCTTGTTGTTGCAAACACTATATTTAAAGCAAATGAATTTGGTCTTACAGAGGTTCTGCTTTATACATTTGTCCCATCACTTGTTGGATCATGGCTGATTTTACTTATCAAATGGAAATACCAGCCAGTTATTAAACTAGCGTCTTCATTTATGTATGGTGCTGGATATATGGGTGCTTCAATCTTAGCATTTGTTATTTCTTTCCTTGTTCTAGCATAAAAGTACTGAGCTCTTATCCAAGGAGCTCACTACACAATAAGTAATCTACAAACACTTTTGTAACTCTTTTGCTATAATTTTCTCCTACATATACTAAAACTAAATAATATCTCAAGGTGTCCTATGCAAATCATTTACGAAGATGACGAACTTTACGTCGAAAAAGAAACAAGTGAAATCCCTTGGATAAAAATTTTCACAAAAGAACCATATAAAGAACTTGGAGACTTACCAAGTGAACTTCGAGAACGTTTATGGAAAACATATGATGTGGTTGAAGATGAAATGAAAAAATATTATCAACCCAAAAAAATAAATATGGCATCTTTTGCAAATATGCTTCCACGTGTACATATTCACGTTATGGCACGATTTGAAAATGATAGCTATTTTCCAAATCCTATGTGGGGTGAAAAACTTCGAGAAGCTACACTTTCGCTTCCCAATGAAAAAGAGTTTCATCAAAAACTATTCAATGCACTTACAAATCAAGCCAAATTTGTTAAATAAATGACATTTAACTATAATATATCTTTAAAAATTAGAGAGTTAGGACAATTATGAAACATAAAAATTATATTACTTTGGGGTTTACATCAATTGGTGTTGCCCTATCGTTGCTAATCTCATCTAGCCTTTTTGCAAAAGAGCAAATGAGCGAACAAGATAAAGAACTTTCTCGACTTGAATCTTTAGCAAAATTCACGAAAGTGATCGGAATCGTTGAAAAATATAATGTTGATGACTTAAGTATTGAAGAGCTTATGGACAAAGCTCTTGAAGGGATGCTATCAAACCTTGATGCTCATTCAAGTTACCTCAAGCAAAAAGATTACAAAAAATTAAAAGTTCAAACAAAAGGTGAATTTGGTGGGCTTGGGATTACAGTTGGGATGCGTGATGGTGCACTTACTGTTATAGCTCCAATAGAAGGAACACCTGCAGATAAAGCTGGACTTAAATCAAAGGATATCATTTTAAAAATAGATGACAAATCAACTTTAGGTATGTCTATTGATGATGCTGTAGCCATAATGAGAGGGAAAGTTGGCACACCAATTGACCTCACTATTGTGCGAGAAGGAGAAACAAAACCACTATCTATACATATCGTCAGAGGCATTATAAAAATACAATCTGTATATGCTAAAAATATTGGGGACGATATCACTTATATCCGTGTTACTAGCTTTGATCAAAAAGTTGTTGAAGATGTTTCTAAAGAGATTAAAAAGCGTAAAAAAACAACCAATGGAATTATTTTAGATCTTAGAAACAATCCTGGTGGACTTTTAGACCAAGCAGTAGGACTTACAGATCTTTTTGTTGACAAGGGAGATATTGTATCTCAAAAAGGAAGAAATGAAGAGGATAACAAATCTTTCAAAGCATCAAAAAACACAACTATAACTAAAGTGCCAATAGTTGTACTTATAAATGGTGGAAGTGCTAGTGCAAGTGAAATTGTAAGTGGTGCATTGCAAGATCATAAACGTGCAGTATTACTTGGTGAAAACACCTTTGGTAAAGGAAGTGTTCAAGTAGTTCTTCCGATTATTGATGG
>Ga0181572_10003458_pt1 | contig 11070 bp, 9 predicted proteins | sample 101ome_26_FD_133004 | JGI IMG/M metagenome (GOLD analysis project Ga0181572, IMG submission 133004) | Coastal salt marsh microbial communities from the Groves Creek Marsh, Skidaway Island, Georgia - 101408AT metaG (megahit assembly) | ecosystem: Environmental > Aquatic > Marine > Intertidal zone... | reverse complement strand
GGCACTCTGTTGGCCACTGGGAGGGCAAGACCCTGGTGGTGGACACCACCCACTTCAGCGACCAGGAAACCGGCGGTATTCCGTCGGGTGGTCAACGCCACCTGGTGGAACGTTTTGCGCTGGCAGATGGCGGTCGCAGACTGTCCTCCGCGTATGTCCTGGAAGATCCGCAATACCTGACTGACAGCGTCGCGGGGTAGGGTGAATACACGTACCGGCCGGATCTTGCCCTGACTGAGGCCGACTGCGATCTGGAGCTGGCCCGGCGATTTTTCCGAGAGTTCGAATAGGTCTGGTAGTGACCGGCATCGGACGGTATGCTTGGCCTGCCTGACTAATAATAAACAGCCCTGAACATCAGGGACTTACGGGCAAGAATCCATAAATTATAAATCAAAACCCCAACAGGGGTTTTCAAGCAGTTTTTTCAGGGGGACTTCCATGTCGGTCACTTTCAGAGAAGTGTTATCCAGCCAGCCGCTGCGTACCTTTTCCATCATCACCTTTATCATCTGCGCCGTTGTTCTGGTCGCCGACGGCATGGATGCCCAGTTGCTGGGTATCGTGGCGCCACTGATCATTGACGAATATGGCATTGAGCGTGGCACTTTTGGCATCGCCATGAGTTCCGCCCTCATCGGTTTCGGCCTGGGCTCCCTCGGGGGTGGCTGGCTCGGTGACAACCCGAACGTGGGACGCCGCTGGTCCCTGGCCATTGCAGCGACGGTCTTTTCGCTGGGCACCATTGCCGCCAGTACGTCCGGTGATGTCTGGCAGATGGCTTTCTGGCGTCTGGTCAGCGGCCTGGGGTTTGGTGCTGCCTATGCGGTCGCTATTACCATGCTCGGGGAATGGCTGCCTGATCGCTGGCGCTCGGTGGGTATCACCACCATTTCAGTGGGGACACCCGCAGGGGGACTCGTGGTCTCTTCCATGGCGCCCACACTGGTAGAAAGCTACGGCTGGCGTGGTTCCTTTGTCTTTCTGGGCATCCTGACATTCCTGGTAGTCATCGCGATCGTCGTGTTTTTGCGAGACAGCCCGACTTTCCTGCTTGCCCGTGGCAAAGTCGAGGAAGCGAAGAAGGCAGCACTGAAGGTGTCCAGTGATGTGCATGATCTTGTCCCTGAAGGTCATGAAACCGATACGGCCGCCGGCGGTACCATCGGCGTATTCCATCGCAGCAACCTGCGCCTGAATATCGGTGTGGGTTTGTCTTTTACGGCCGCCACAGGTGTCGCTTACGGTGTCCTGAACTGGACCACCACGCTGCTGACAGGAAAAGGCTGGGAATTCGACCAGGCGTCCTATGCCGTGGCGGTAGCCGGCATGACGTCCATCCTGGCGTCCATTGCGGCCGGTCTGGTCATTCAGAAGTTCGGTTCCAAGCGGACGATGGCCACGTTCAGCGGTAGCTTGTTCGTCACCCTGGTCCTGCTCATGATCACAGTAGAATCTCTCTCCGCGACAGCCGGTGACAGTGAGCGCATGACCGTGGTCGTCCTGATCGGTATCGCAGCGGCGCTGTTCAGCGGCAGTATCGCCTGCATGTATGCCATCATGACCCATGCCTATCCGCCGTCCTGTCGCGCTGTCGGCATCGGCTTCGGTATTTTCATGGCGCGCTTCGGCGCTATTGCCTCCAGTGCGTTTGGCGGTACGCTGCTCGATATCGGCGATGGCAGCACCGTGCCGTTCTTTGGTGTGTTGTGCTTTGGTGCTTTGCTGATCTCGGCAGCAGCCTTTGTCATCGACCGCCCGATACCACCGGTGGGCAAGACTGCGCCAGTGGCTGCATAACATGGCTGCCTGAACCTGCTAAAGCATCAAGCCAAAAGCCAAAAGCAAAAAAAGGGCCGCATGCAGCATGCGGCCCTTTTTTTGTGTGCGGGCTTTTGGCCATGACGTTGGAGAGGGTTACAGCGAGCTCAGGGACTGGCTGCCAAGACGGCGAACAAAGGAATCAAGTGGCTGGTGAAGGAGAGACTTCGATACTGCGCACACTCGTTCACCAACCCCCTCAACCAGGCCCGTATCTGCAACGACGATCCCAGCTTGCTGAAAACGGCTTAAATCAGCAGAAAATCGAGGTTGAAGGGTTGTTTTGCCCCAAACTGGGGAGGCTAGATGCCTCGCCGCATTAATTTGACTCCGGGGGCATGAGTCAAAGTGTGGCGCTGTAGGGGATGTCGTGTCACACCGTTGTGCGCGGATTGATTGTCTGAAAACCAAAAAGCCCGGCTGGTCCTCAGCCGGGCTCCCTGATCAGTGCGAGTGATGCGCGGGTGTATTGGTAGTTAATTGGATTCCGGTACGTGATCGATATACCGCGCCGCGACATCATCATCACAGGCTTCATTGGCCGGTGAGAAATCGATGTCAGGACGATGATCCCATTGCTGCGACAGGGTGGCCGGCTCCGTCAGGTAGACCGGGTCTTCGACAGTGATCGAGTAGCGCAACCGGGTGCGGGCATCGGAGAGCGACAGCCGTTCCTCGGTGTGCTTCTGGGCGCTGGACGGCACACTGCCTCCCAGACCTGAAGTGTTTGGGGCATAGCCAACAGTATCGATTACCAGGGTGTCGCCTTCCCACCAGCCAATGGAATGGCCATGAGTTGACGGCTCAAGATCGGCCGGATGTTCTGCGCTCATGTAGACCGTGCGCAGCACATGGTCGCCGGAATTGTCGAAATGCAGCAGGGTTTCCGCTTCGCCGACCGTGATGGCGCGCATTTCGTCGAGAATGGCCAGGAACGGCACCGGTTCAGCGACGCAAAGGCCATCATCCAGCATTTCAGCCTGAGCGGCGCGGGCAGCGGGGGTCAGCGGAAAGCGTGCGAGGGCACCGAAGCCGGCACCAATGGCGGCGCGATTGGGCGCCCAGCGACTGCTGATGGACTCGGCCGGTGTCAGGGACAGGTTGCGATTGCTTTCCTTGTAGAACGGGTGAATCTCGCCGTCTTCGGTGGTGACATCCAAAATGCGTACCTGCTTGCCCCAACCGCCGCGGTTGGGATTGGCCCGCATGATGATTGGGGTACCCGGTTGCAGGGCATCACGGTTCAGACCGTCCACCAACGCCTGCGTGATAGCCAGACCTTCGCCCTCAACGAGCGCGCGCTCATCATCGGGACCGGTGGTCTCGATGGTCAGGTACATGTGGGGATTGACCCAATCGAACTTGTAGACAGTGCCTTCCATCAGGATTTCCTGGGAAGTATCGAACATGGCCTGGCTGTGGTGAGCCAGAACCGGTGCATGGGATGACGTGGCGACAGCCAGGAAGAAAAAGCCGCTAACTAACTTTCTCATGTGATTACCTCTAAACGGGTTTATGGGTCAGATTTCCCTAGGGGTTCAGCATAAACAGGTCGGCAAGCGCTTGTCCAGCAAAGCAGGGAGGTGGCCTTCTGTCACAAAGAGCGGCAACGGCAAAGCACAGTCAGAGGGCGCTGCCCCTTCAGGACGAGGCGGCTCTTTTCAGGCGGTCGTTCAGGGCCGCCCAGTCCGGGGTGTCCGGCAGGGCTTCCAGATAGATGGTATCGACAGCGGAGGCATCAATCGCATAAAGGGTGGCGTACAACAACCTGGCATAGCCGGCAATGTCAGCGGGCATCCGGTAACTGTCCCAGTTGCCAGCCGGCCCCAGGTCGGAGTGATGCACGATTGCTATGTTGCCGCCGCTTTCAGCTAGGGCCGCCAGTGCCGGCAGGGGCCTGATATGCAGCGGTTTTTCCGGCTGGTAATGCTGGCGCATGTTGCCGGCGACCTTGACGTTGTGACTCGTCGGCTGGCTGACCTCGGTATCCAGAATCTGCGCCATCATAGCCTGCGTGATGGCCCCGGGGCGCAGGATGACAGGTTCACTGGCCGTCAGATCCACGATGGTGGACTCAATGCCAACCTGGCATTCGCCACCATCAATCACCGCCGCGATTCTGCCAGACAGGGTCTTTAGCACGTGCTCGGCCCGGGTCGGGCTGGTTTTGGTGTGTGCATTGGCCGACGGGGCAACCACCGCGCGGTTCAGTTTTTGCAGGATGGCCAGTGTGAGGGGGTGATCGGGCATGCGCACAGCGACCGTGTCCAGGCCACCGGTAATCATAGTACTGACGGCCGGTTTTTTCCGAAAAACCATGGTCAGGGGCCCTGGCCAGAAATGCTGCGCCAGTAACCTGGCGTGGTCAGGCATGTCGGCCGCCCAGTTCTGGACGGCGTCCAGTGCACCCACGTGCACAATCAGCGGATGGTCGGATGGCCGGCCCTTGGCTTGAAAGACTTTTTCAATCGCCTGCTCATTGGTGGCATCGGCGGCCAGACCATAGACTGTTTCAGTCGGCAGCGCGACCACCTCGCCCTGGCGCAGGAGCGTCACGGCTGTATCGATATCGGTTGCTGGCAGTAAGCGCGTCTGCACGAAACAGGTTTCCTTGGCTAGTCAGGGGTTGCAGTCACTGCAAAACCCGGGGTCGGCTTTAGTGAGGGCATCGCAACGCCCAGTGTATGCCTCATGCTGGCAGTGCGGACACCCAAAAATCTCGTGGCGCACCATCGTGGTTTTTTCGCCACACCAGCTGCAGGGCAGTCCCGGTTCAGTCCCAGTTCGGCCCCACCCCGGGCAGTCACAGGCCGGGCAGTGCGCCGCGAGGCGGTGAGCGAGCTCTGTAGCCGCTTCCGCAATTACCCGCATGCGTGACGGATTACAGTGCGCCCGCATGTTGGCCTCCATGTGCACCTTGCCATCGACAGTGTGGCGAATAGCTTCCTGAAAGCATTCAGCCAGGCGGCCAGGGCTCATGATGCTCTTGAAGATCAGTGCCTTACTTGTCCCAGACATTGGGTCCCCGGATAACGCCATGTTCAGGGAAGCCGATGTTTTCATTTTATGCCTGGGCCTGTTCCAGTAAGGCTACCGTTTCACTGTGGTAGTTGGTCTTTTCACTGAAGATGGCAACAGACAGTTCAAAGCCTTGCTGGCGGTCGATGCAGTAGAGCAGTTCGTGATCACCGGGTATGAACGGAAACTGCGAATGCGGACCAAAGCTGCCATCACTGGTTATACCGAAATCGCCGCCGGTCGCCTCGATGGCCAGTTCACACTTTCGTTTTGCGCAATCCAGGGCGCTCAGTTCACGCTTCAACTCGCCGGTAAATGTGCCCAGCAAATCCGTGTCGATGGGGATTCCCCGAATCTCAGCCCCGAGCAGCGACTGGAAAGCCGGCCCTATTGCCTCGACCTTGCCGTGCTTGGTCGGCAGCATGACCTGGCTGCCGGCATAGGGCGAGGCGTGGTGGGTTATTTGACTCTGGGTCATGACTTGCCAGGGATTGCCGTCATTATCGCTTAAAGTCGCCGGCTGCCGGTCAGGACAGCACTTTTTTCAGGAACGCCCCGGTATGGCTGCCTTTGGTGTTGGCCACTTCTTCCGGGGTGCCGGTGGCAATGATCTGGCCGCCCAGGTCGCCGCCTTCCGGGCCCAGGTCGACAACCCAGTCGGCGGTCTTGATAACATCCAGGTTGTGCTCGATCACAACGATGGTGTTGCCGTGGTCACGCAAGGTGTGCAGGACACTGAGCAGCTGCTTTATGTCATGGAAGTGCAGGCCGGTGGTGGGTTCATCGAGAATATAAAGTGTCTTGCCGGTATCGCGTTTGGACAGCTCGCGCGCCAGCTTCACGCGCTGGGCTTCGCCGCCTGACAGGGTGGTGGCACTCTGGCCGAGCCGGATATAGGACAGGCCCACTTCCATCAGTGTCTGCAGCTTGCGGGCGATCTGCGGGACGGGGTCGAAGAACTCGCGGGCATCCTCAATGGTCATATCCAGCACTTCGTTGATGTTCTTGCCCTTGTATTTCACTTCCAGAGTTTCGCGGTTGTAGCGTTTGCCCTTGCAGACGTCGCACATGACATACACGTCCGGCAGGAAGTGCATTTCCACTTTTACCAGACCGTCGCCCTGGCAGGCCTCGCAACGGCCGCCCTTGACGTTGAACGAAAAACGGCCAGGCTTGTAGCCGCGCGAGCGCGCTTCCTGGGTACCCGCGAACAGTTCGCGCACCGGGGTAAAAATGCCGGTGTAGGTGGCCGGGTTGGAGCGGGGCGTACGACCGATCGGGCTCTGGTCGATATCCACCACCTTGTCCAGGTGCTGCAGGCCTTCCAGTTTGTCGTGCTTGGCCGCATTCAGCGTGGTGGCCTTGTTCAAGATGGTGGCTGCCAGCGGATAGAGGGTGTTGTTGACCAGGGTCGACTTGCCTGATCCTGAGACACCGGTGATGCAGGTCATCAGGCCGATCGGAATTCTCAGGTCGACCTTCTTCAGGTTGTTGCCTTCGCAACCGGACAGCACCAGCTGTTGTTTCGGGTTGTTCTTATGGCGTTGAGCGGGAATCTCGATCTTTTCCTTGCCGCTCAGGTACTTGCCGGTCAGGGAATCTTTCGATTTGGCAATCTGCGCAGGCGTGCCCTGAGCCACAATCCGGCCACCGTGGACACCGGCACCGGGACCGATGTCGATGACATGATCAGCGCTGGCAATGGCATCCTCGTCATGTTCCACCACGATTACGGTATTGCCGATATCACGCAGGTGCATGAGGGTCTTCAGCAGGCGGTCATTGTCGCGCTGGTGCAGGCCAATGGAGGGTTCATCCAGGATGTACATGACGCCGACCAGACCGGCACCGATCTGGCTGGCCAGGCGGATACGCTGGGCCTCACCGCCGGACAGGGTCTCGGCGCTGCGGTTGAGGGTCAGGTAGTTGAGCCCGACGTCAATGAGGAACTGCAGGCGGTCGCCGATTTCCTTCATGATTTTCTCGGCGATGTCCTTCTTCTTGCCCTTGAACTTGAGCTTGCCGAAGTACGCACCGGCGCCGGCAATGGTCATCGTGGTGATTTCCGGCAGCGTGTGCTTGTCCACGTAGACATGGCGGGCATCCCGGCGCAGACGGGCGCCGCCGCAGTCGGGGCAGCTCTGGCTCGACAGGTACTTGGCCAGGTCCTCGCGCACCATCTGTGATTCGGTTTCGCGGTAGCGCCGCTCCATGTTGGGCAGGATGCCCTCAAAAGGATTGCTGCGAATGTAGTTGTCGCCGCGTTCGTTCACAAAGGTGAACTTGACCTTCTCGTCACCGCTGCCGTGCAGGATCACCTTCTGGTGTTTCTTGCTGAGTTTGCTCCAGGGAACGTCCACCTTGAACTTGTAGTGGTCGGCCAGGGATGTGAGCAACTGGAAATAGTAGATGTTGCGGCGATCCCAGCCGCGAATGGCGCCTTCGGCCAGTGACAGGCTGTCGTCCACGATAATGCGTTTTTCGTCGAAGAACTGCTTCAGGCCCAGGCCGTCACAACTTTCGCAGGCACCGGCCGGATTGTTGAACGAGAACAGCCGTGGCTCCAGCTCGGGAATGCTGTGGCCGCAAACCGGGCAGGCGAACAGGGAGGAGAAAATCATGTCTTCCTGATTTTCCTTGCCCTCATCGTCCATGAAGCTGGCGATGGCGATGCCGTTGGCTATCGACAGCGCGGTTTCAAAGGATTCCGCCAGGCGCTGGCTGATATCAGGGCGTACCTTGAAACGGTCAATCACGGCTTCGATGGTGTGCTTCTTGTTCTTCTCAAGCGTAGGCGGGTAATCCAGTTCGGTGACCACACCATCGACCCGGGCACGAATGAAGCCACTGGTCTTGAGCTCCTTGAACACGTGCACATGCTCGCCCTTGCGATCGCGGATGATGGGGGCCAGCAGCATGATGCGGGTGCCTTCGGGCAGGGCCAGCACCTGGTCCACCATCTGGCTGATGGTCTGGGCTTCCAGCTTTTCGTGGTGATCCGGGCAGTACGGGTCGCCAACGCGGGCAAACAGCAGGCGCAGGTAGTCGTAGATCTCGGTGATGGTGCCCACGGTGGAGCGCGGGTTGTGTGAGGTCGATTTCTGCTCGATGGAAATGGCGGGTGAAAGGCCGGAAATCTGGTCCATGTCGGGCTTGTCCATCATGGACAGGAACTGCCGTGCATAGGTGGACAGGGATTCCACGTAACGTCGCTGTCCCTCGGCGTAGAGGGTGTCAAAGGCCAGGGAGGACTTGCCGGAACCGGAGATGCCGGTGATCACCACCAGCTTGTCGCGGGGGATAGTGACATCGATATTCTTGAGATTATGGGTACGCGCCCCTCTGACGACGATGGAATCCAGTGAGGTGTCGTTTGATGTGTCCATGTAAAGCAGAAATTCCCTGGGATGTGCTGGTGAGTAGGTGCCGAAACGGCAGAAGCAAACAGGGAATTATACGCCCGAAAGCGATTTTGGATCGAATTTTTTCAGAAGTCTGCTAGACTTGTTGGCAGAACAACTTCACCAGATTCCACAGGAGGCATACGTGGCGAGCAGAGGGATAAACAAGGTCATTTTGGTAGGCAACGTGGGTTCCGACCCGGAAACCCGGTACATGCCCAACGGTAACGCCGTCACCAATATTTCCCTGGCCACGAGTGAAACCTGGAAGGACAAGAATACTGGCGAGCAGCAGGAACGCACCGAGTGGCATCGCATTACCTTCTACCAGCGCCTGGCCGAAATCGTCGCTGAATACGTGCGCAAGGGATCCAAGCTGTACGTGGAAGGGCGTCTTCAGACCCGTTCCTGGGAACAGGATGGAATCAAGCGTTATGCTACTGACATCATTGCCAACGAAATGCAGATGCTCGACAGCCGCACCGGTGGCGGTATGGGCGCAGGCATGGACAGTGGCGGTTACCAGGGGGGGCAGTCAAACCGTTCGTCAGCGCCATCCCAGCCGCAGAGCTCCCCGCAGCCAGCCCCGGCTGACATGGACAGCTTTGACGACGACATTCCGTTCTGAGCCTTTAGCCATCTTTTGCCAGGGCCTGGTTTCGGGCCCCCACGGCCCCGCTAGCCACCATGTCCGGTCGGCAGCGGCTTTCTCCAAAAGTATTTCGATTTCCTGACGCTCGTGGCCTTTGTTGTAATCAATGTTGTAATCAATATTGCCGCAACATTTCCGAGACCGGGAATGTCCGGTACGCTATAGTGCAGGTTCTCAATAATACGAACGGTCCTCTGTGAAAATACTCGTCTATGGTGGCCACAGTCAGTTGGGCAGGGAACTGGTCAGCCTGCTAAAAGACCGGCAGATCGAGCATGCCACGCTCACAACTGACGAAGTCGACGTCCTCAAGCCGAAGGACGTGGTCAAGGCTGTCACACGCATCAATCCCACCCAGCTCATCAATGTCGCCACCTATACCAATCTCCAGAAAGCCGAATCCGATACAGAGGCTGCCCGCCTCTGTGACCTGGTGAACACGGAAGGCGTGACGTCACTGGCGCGGGTGAGTGAGCAGCTGGGCATTCCCATGCTGCATCATTCCTCCAGCTATGTGTTTGACGGCAAGAAGAAAGATACCTACCACGAGGAAGATGAAACCAACCCGACCTGTCGTTACGGACGCAGCAAATGGTTCGGGGAGCGTGCGTTGCGCGAGGAAACGGCCCGACACATTATTCTCCGCACAGACTGGTTGTTCAGTGGCCATCGGGACCATTATTTCCGGCAGTTGATAGAGAACTGCAAAAAAGGCCAGGGCAAGCTGGGGGTGGTGGATAACCGATTCAGTCCGACCCCGGCCATGGATGTCGCGCGGGTGATGCTGGCGATTGTCCAGCAGGTTGATTGCAATGCCGAAGTCTGGGGTACGTATCATTACAATGCCATGCAGCCGGTAAACCAGGATGCTTTTGTCCAGCATGTGCTGGAGGAAGCCGCCAAGCATGACAAGGCCCTGGAGAAAATCCTTCCCGACCTGGCTATCGATCACCTGCCTGTAGAGGCACCTTATATTCACAACTCTGCCCTGAACTGCGAAAAGGTCATGGCCACGTTCGGCATCAAGCAGCGTTCTCGTGGACCGGGAGTGGTGGAGGTAATTGGGCAGATCTTCGGCATCGCCCCGGAAGCACCAGCGCCGAAACCGGTTCCCCAGCCCAAGGCTGAAGCGCAAGAAGCGCCGGCAAAAGGGCATAAAACGCGGAGCAAGAAAGCGCCCGCGAAAGGTAATAAAGCCGCTAAGGCAACCAGCCGGCGAGGGAAGCGGCCCGCCAAAAAAGCCGCACCGCAAAAATCGTCACCATCGCCTTGATCAGACGCCGGAAAAAAACATCCGGCATTTTGTTGAGAGACATTTTCCCCACAGTGGTACCCAGCACGCCCGTGATCCAGGACAGAAGGATCACCGGTACCCAACTGGTGTAATCAAATCCCGCCAGAAAATAGCCAATGGACTTGAACAGTGACATGGCCAGCAGTGTGCCGGCAATGGTGGCCACGATGCTTTCCTTGCCGAGCTTGCTGTTCACCATGAGTGACTGCATGAGACCGCCGGCACCGGAGACGGTGGACAGGAAGGTGTGGAGGATACCGACCCAGAACCAGGGCTGAGGTATGCGGCTGGCCAGGGCCTGCGAGGCCTTTCCGGTCGGCACCCAGCTGAACCAGAGCATGACGCTGCCCAGGATCAGGGCAATGGCGATATCGGGCAGGTTGAAATAGATCACCGTCCCCAGCAGGGCACCGACCACGGAACCCGGGATAAAGGGCAGGGTGATGGGCCAGGCAATATGACGCCAGAACTGCACGGTACGCGTAACCTGACCGGCAAACACGAATACGCCGTTGAGCGGAATGACCACGTTGACCGGCATGATCTGGGAACAGCTGGCCAGGATAAGCAGGCCGCCGCCCATCCCGGCCACGGTGGACAGGAACGCGCCACCGAAGACGATCAGTGGAATGATGACAATCAGGTAGTCGTTCACAGGGCGGGCCGGTTGGAAAAGTCGGGGATTATAGCGGAGGAACAAGAAACAAGGGACACCCGCCTGCGGCGGATTTCAGAAGCAAGGGGGGCTCAGGTATGGGGGTGGATTCAGGGGCGTTATTTTTACTTATGGGGAAATATGGCTTGACAGGAAAAACGCGAAAAACATCATCCTGTCCTTGCTCCTTGCTCCTTGCTCCTTGCTCCTTGCTCCTTGCTCCTTGCTC
>Ga0181572_10003449_pt1 | contig 11085 bp, 6 predicted proteins | sample 101ome_26_FD_133004 | JGI IMG/M metagenome (GOLD analysis project Ga0181572, IMG submission 133004) | Coastal salt marsh microbial communities from the Groves Creek Marsh, Skidaway Island, Georgia - 101408AT metaG (megahit assembly) | ecosystem: Environmental > Aquatic > Marine > Intertidal zone... | reverse complement strand
CCGACGGCCACAAAGACACCATCGCGAATCGCCACCGCATCGACCCGTTGATCTCCCTCTCCGGTATAAATAGTCCCCCCACTGAAAACCTGAGTGGGATTGTGAACTTCATTGGATTGACTACAGGCTGCTAGACCGGCAACGATCAAAAGCAGTAAGAGTTTTTTCATTATTGATTTCTCCGCAAGGCTCGTTTTTCTTCTCGACGACGTTTAAAAAATGTACTGAGAATGTCGGAACATTGTTCTTCACATACCCCTGAAACTATATCGACATTATGATTAGTATGTTCTAACTCTAACAGTTTTAAATGGCTGTGTACTGCCCCCGCTTTTGGCTCTCTCGCACCGTAGATTAAACGCTTAATACGGGCATGAATGATGGCACCACAGCACATGGTGCAAGGCTCAAGCGTGACAAACAGACTGCAATCCACCAAGCGGTAATTGAGACAGGACTCAGCGGCTTGGCGAAGCGCCACGATTTCAGCATGAGCGGTTGGGTCATGCTCAGTAATCGGTTTGTTCCAACCCTCTCCGATAATATCACCTTGTGGCGATACCACCAATGCACCCACCGGCACTTCGTTTTCTGCAGCGGCTTTACTCGCCAGAGCTAACGCATGCTGCATGTAATACTCATCACTGTGCAAAAATTTCCCCTTGATGGGCACTCTTACTAAAATTTAAAAAAGACGACTAGGCCACATCATATCTGGACGATTGGCACAATATGTCACCGGCGTATTTTGTTAAGGATATTACAATGTAGGGAAAGGATTCACCTACTTAATAAAGCAACGTTGTAGTCATTCTTCTCAAAGGAAACTCAATGCACCTACCTTCTAACAAAGCAAACCGTATAGCAACCTTGTTCTTTGGGCTCACACTATTCAGCACCCATAGCTTTGCCCAAGCCCCGGTACACGTTGCCAACGTTGAATCCAACAAGATTGTGGATGTAATTCAAATCTCTGGCAGCGTTGTCGCTGATTATGATGCCAATTTAAGTGTAGAAGTCGCTGGCATGGTTAGACGCATTGAAAAACGAATGGGAGACAACGCCAAACAAGGTGATGTACTTATTCGCTTAGATGATACTCTCGCACGGCATTCTATGGAGATGTCAGACGCTAACATGCGAGAGGCCACTATTGCCCTAAATGACGCTCAACGCCGGCTAGATGAATTGCAGCAGTTACAAATCAAGCAATCTGTTGCCGAAAGTACCATTCGCGATCTACAAGCCAATGTTAAACAACGAGAAGCCGCACTGGCAAGATCGCGCGCACAATGGCAGCGTGACAGCGAAATCGTTGCACGCCATCAAATCAAAGCCCCCTTTGATGGGATTATTGCCAGACGAATGGTCGATCCCGGCGAATGGGTTAGCCAGGGCAAAACAGCCCTGCAAATGGTCGCACTGGATAAATTATGGCTAGATTTTTCCATCCCAGAAAGCGTGCTAGATAAACTTGATCAAGAGTCGACGTTAAGCTATCAGCTTCTTCAATCATCAGAACAACATGACGCCTATGTCAGAACAATCATTCCCGTTGCCGACACCCAGTCGCGCAGTGTCATACTAAGGGCTGAACCTAAAAACAATAGCGGGCTTTTCCCCGGCATGGCTATTACAGGCAGCCTCGTAATTGATACAGGAAAAATCGGTATCACAGTGTCACGCGATGCAATTTTACGCCGCACAGATGGCCGCAGAATTGTTTGGACGGTGGAGAGAAAAGACGGCCTAGATATCGCTACCGAAAATACCATCGAAGTAGGTCGAACGATGGGAAATCAAGTCGAAATCCTAAGTGGGTTAACTGCCGGCGATACTGTCGTGATTCGTGGTAATGAATCACTTTCCCCGGGACAACCCGTGAGCAAGGTAAATTAGTATGTTTAATGCCATACTCAGCCGCGGCATCATCGTCACGGTAGCTACGTTGATTTTCACTCTCATTGGCATCGTTGCCGTGCTGCGCATTCCCGTTCAAATGATCCCGGACCTAGATGTCAGAGTGATAAGTATCCGCACCATATGGCCCGGAGCGACGCCGCAGGATGTTGAAAAAGAAATTCTCATCGAGCAGGAACGCTACCTACGAAGTCTACCGAGCTTAATTCGTATGCAGTCCAGCGCCCTTGGGGGCCGGGCTGAAATAGAGCTAGAGTTTCCCTTTGGCACGGATATGACGGACATGCAAATTCGTGTCAACAATGCCCTTTCACAGGTCCAAGGTTACCCAGAGAATGTGGACGAGCCTCGCATATACGCCAACTCCTTCTCCAGTAACGCCTTTATGTTTTTCAGTATTGTACCTCTGCCGGGTAACCCTCGAGCGGTGGATATGGATCTAGCTCTCGACTTTGTAGAAGATAGTGTTCAACCAAGGTTAGCTAGGGTTCCAGGCGTTTCTGAAATCTCCATTTGGGGAGGCTCGCAAAGGCAGATACAAATTGAAGTTGACCCTTATTCACTCGCCCAGAGAGGGTTAACCTTAACCGATGTAAGAAGTGCGATCAGAGAGCGTAACCGAGATCGTTCAGGGGGAGCGATAGAAGCCGGTAAACGTCAGTATTTACTGCGCACCATTGGACGCTTTGAAGACCTGCAAGCGCTAGAAAACCTCATCCTCACTCGACGCGGCGATACGGTAGTGAGGCTCAATGATGTCGCCACAATCTCACTTGGGACCTTTGAACGACGCGCAGTCAGTGCCTTTAATGGCTCGCCCAACCTATTTTTAGGCGTGCGCCGCGAACCCGGCTCTAACGTCATTGATATCAAGCAGGCTATGCTCGCTGAAGTTGATGAAGTACGCCAACACATACTAGAGCCACAAGGCCTAACAATTATTGCCGTTACTGACGATGTTAAATATGTCGAAGACTCCATCGCTAACATTTGGCAAAACCTTGTACTCGGTGCTCTGCTAGCCACGACAATCCTTTACTTTTTTCTGCGCTCTGGACGCGCGACTTTTATCGCCGTACTTGGAGTACCACTGTGTGTCATCGTGGCTTTTTTAGGCTTGCTTGCCGCAGGTAGAACCATCAACGTCATATCTCTTGCAGGCATCGCCTTCGCCATTGGTATGACCTTGGATAATAGTATTGTGGTTCTTGAAAGCATTGAGAATGAACTACGCAAGGGCAAAAGTCGTTTTGAAGCAGCTTTAGATGGCGTATCACAAGTGTGGCCAGCCGTATTAGCCTCCACCCTGACCACCATTTTGGTATTTTTACCCGTGCTATTTGTAGAGCAGGAAGCGGGACAACTTTACTCAGATATTGCGGTAGCCGTTTCTGCGGCTATTTTTGCCTCCATGTTAGTGGCCATTACGCTCATCCCTACTCTTCTAGCGCGTATTGGTTTAGATGCCAAATCGATTCCATTCATAGAGCGCAGCAACGACCGTTTAACCACCCTGGTGAGAGGATTCATTAGCACCCAATCAGCACGCATGATCACGGTGATCGCTACCATTACAACGAGCGCACTGGTTTTATGGACTCTCACTCCTCCCGCAGAATATCTTCCTGAAGGTGAGGAACCTAAAGTTTTCGCCGTTATGAGTGCACCTCCAGGTTATAACCTAACCACCATGAGCGACATTGGAAAGCAAGTAGAGGCCCATTTCTTGCCTCATGTTAACGCCGAACGAACCGCCTATGAACAAGGCAGCACCTCGGTTCCCCCCATTGCATATATGATTATGAGCGTTGGCGCAGAATCTATGAGGATTATTGCAGAACCGATTGATCCTAAAGACATAGAGCCCTTGATGGACGCCATAACAGAGCACTATCAATCTTACCCAGGTATGAGAGGCTTTGCCTCGCGAGGATCCATTATCAGTAGTAACGACGGTGGCAGCCGAAGTATCAATGTCGATATCAGTGGCGCAGATCTCGGCGAGATATATTCCGTTGCGAGTAAAATATATGAACGAGCCAATACCGTATTAGGAAAACCTAGAATCCAAACTCGCCCATCCTCGCTGTCCCTTTCGCAGCCTATGGCTGAAATAAGGCCACAATGGGAACGCGCCGCAGAGTTAGGACTCAATGCACAATCGATTGGTTTTACCATTGCATCACTCACTGACGGCAGCTATGTCGATGAATTTTTTATCGATGACGACAAGGTTGATATCTACCTTTTCAGCGATGCAGGTCAAAATGCCACCTTAAATTCACTCCCCCACTTGCCTGTGTATACCCCCAAAGGCGGTATCGTTCAGGTCGGTGACTTTGCTGACATTGTCGATTCAGTCGACACGGCACAAATCCGACGCATCAATGGTGGCCGCACAGTGACATTGAACATCATTCCTCCACGCACCACCGCCTTAGAGACCGGTGTCGCTATTGTTCAAACCGACGTTGTCGCAGCGCTGAGGAAGGAAGGCGCTATACCGTCTAGCTTGCAGATAGATATTTCTGGAGCTGCCGACCAATTAGATGCGACACGACATTCATTGTTAGAAAACTACAGCGTAGCGCTAGTGATTATCTATCTACTGATGGTCGCCATTTTTAGTCACTGGGGTTATCCGATGATTATCATGACCGCTATTCCTGTTGGCGTCGCGGGGGGTATTGTAGGACTCGCCTTGCTCAATGGCGTCGGGGCTATGCTACCCAGCATAGGCTTAAGCGCCATTTCGCAGCCTTTTGATATGATTTCAATGCTGGGCTTCTTGATCCTAATGGGCACGGTGGTCAATAACCCGATTTTGATCGTCGATCAGTCCGTTACCAACCTTAAATCTGGGCTAACTCCCATTGATGCTGTCATACAGGCGATAAGACTTCGTTTACGCCCTATTCTAATGTCAACCCTTACTACCGTGTTTGGCCTTGCACCCTTAGTATTTATACCAGGTGCCGGCACAGAGCTTTATCGTGGTGTAGGAGTCATTGTTATGTTTGGCATTATCGGCTCAACGCTTGTTACGCTGACGCTTCTCCCAGCCATTACCGTATGGCTGCTGCAATGGACTTCAAAAAAGGCCTCATAGAGGCCTTTAGGAGTAGAAGGAATAACTCGACTGCAAGCCCAATGGCAACCCTAGTGCCCAATAACCGAGCAGGAACAGAGTCCACGCGATAAGAAAAGAAATGCTATACGGTAGCATTAAAGCAACCACCGTACCGATGCCTGTTTTAGGCAAATAACGTTGGCAATACACCACAACCAAAGGAAAGTAAGGTAAAAGTGGAGTGATAATATTGGTGGTGGAATCCCCAACACGATAGGCCGCCTGGGTTAGATCAGGGGATAAACCTAACTGCATAAGCATTGGCACAAAAATAGGCGACAACAAGGCCCATTTTGCTGAGGCAGAGCCGACAAAAAGATTGAGCATAGCAGTGAGCAAAATAATACCAATAATCGTCACACTGGGTGGTAAACCCGCGGATTTAAGTATGGCCGCCCCCTCTAATGCCATTAAAATACCCAAGTTTGATTGGCTAAAAGCATAGATAAACTGAGCAATAAAAAACATGATCACTAGGTAGTAACCCATATCTTTCATGGTATTACTCATCCCATCGATAACATCCTTGGATGACTTAACAGTGCCGGCAACTACACCAAAAACAACACCTGGCAGCAAGAATAATAAAAAGATTAACGACACGATAGAATCCATTAAGGGCGCACCAAACTCTGTCAGCGTGCCACCCTCGCCTCTCCATGCAGAATCAGCTGGGAGCGATGTCCCCACTAACAAAACAACGCCTAACAACATAGAAACCAGTGACCAGCGCAATGCACGCTGTTCGTTTTCTGCCACGTCTCCCAGGCCATCACTATCGTGATTTTCCTGAACTTGCTGGCCAACTAAACGCGGTTCCACCCAGCGATCTGTGACCCACCATCCCAAACTAATAATGAGTAGCGACGAGGCCGCCGTAAAGAAATAATTATTCAGCGGATTGAGGGTAATGTCAGGCGCAAGTATTTGAGCCCCCGTTTGGGTGATGCCCTGCAACATCGGATCGATAGCGGAGGGTACAAAGTTAGCCGAAAAACCACCGGACACACCAGCAAAGGCAGCAGCAATGCCCGCTAGGGGATGTCGGCCTGCAGCATAAAAAATTACGCCCCCCAAAGGAATGACCAAAACATAACCGGCATCTGCTGCGGTATGGCTAACAATTCCCACCATAATCACCATCGGGGTTAATAAGGCGTTAGGGGTTGCCTTAAGCAATGACCGCAATGATGCGTTAATAAATCCTGTATGTTCAGCCACACCGATACCGAGCATAGCCACCAACACCACACCAATGGGGTGAAAATGTGCAAAGTTTTTCACTAGCTGACTAGTAAATTCGGTGAAGGCAGCCATCGATAACTGATTATGAACAATGACAGCTTCGCCGGTACGAGGATCAACCACATCATAGCTACCAAAAGAGAAAATCCAAGAAGCTATCCACACTAAGAATAACAGGCCCACAAATAACATCGCTGGATCAGGCAAGGCATTACCCCACCGTTCAATAGTTGCAAGGGCGCGATTCATTGCCGATTGCTTTTCCATTTCATGACTCCTAGTTGTGACATTGATAACAATCAATCTTAGGGTTTAATTACATCATCAACCACTTGGACTTGATAGTTAGCTAAGAGGTTTTTACGCCTTATTTTTTCGATAGCTTGAGCATTGTCAAAATGCCATTCCCGCTCAACTTTGCGGCGAACTTCATCCAGAGCAGGCAAGCTGGCAGGTTGACGTTCCAACATATAAATAAAGTGAAAACCAATACCTGAGGCCAGTGGTTCACTCCAACGCTCCAAGGGCGTTTTATCAAGTTTATTATGAAATCCGCGACCAAATGTTCGCTCAACATTAGCGGCGTCAATATTGTCGTAGCTAAAGGCTAGTAGTGACTGATCGCCTTTAACATTGTCATCACTCTGTAAAGCAGAGGACATCTGCTCAAGTCGCCGTTCGAGATCAACGGATGGAATGTCAGAATTCACAAAGACCTGTTTAAACGTGTAGCGAGCATCTCGACGAAACTTTTCAGGGTGACTTTTTAAGTACTCTATCAACTGTTCGTCAGAGGGAGCGTGTTGATTGCCAAGACTCTCGCTTAATAATTCCATTTTTTGACGTAGCCGGCGCCTAATGACAGGGTCATTCTCATCCAACCCAATGGCTAGCGCCTCTCTATAATAAATTTCTTCAAGCACAAAATTCTCTATCAGCCCATCGAGCTCATCCTTGGATGGCTCTCGTTGCCAAACACGCTCGAAACGCTGCACCATAGCCTTTATTTGCGACGATTCAACTATTATTTGCCTATCGGTTAATCCTTCTTCAGGATTCAAGTGCGCGTATGCTGCAAACAACAACACACCTAACAGTAAAAAGTGAACCAGCGGCTCACGAATGAGCTTGCCAAACATTACCAATCGCTCTTTAAAATCATTAACTTAGAGTCACTTTGGTGTATACCAAATGGGCGAAGAGTAGACCCTTTCCTGAATAGTGGCGGGCTTACCGGTATCTTTAACGTCAATACCCAGCTCGATTGCATCTAATAAAGAGTAACGGGGAGTGGGTATTTCAAGTACGCGAGCATAGTAAAACGCGCGATCATTTGCATTAAAGTCGGGATCCTGCCAATAAGCTCTCAGTTGAGTATCACCAATAGTGTTGGTGTATTTACCGGTCTTCAAGTCCACTGTATTGCCAACCGGCACAGAGCCATCGAGACGTCCATCGGATAATGCCACGTCATAAATCTTTTCACGAGAGACGCCATCATCACCCACCCAACCTTTAACGATCTGGATGCGGTCAAGATTGGCGGCATTGGGGTCTTTTTCAGCAACAATCATAAATGAAGGTGCTGTGTCGCTGGCAGAGAGATCGCCCCCCATGGGTACACCCTTAGCATAACCCTTAGCAACAAAGTCCACGCTGGTGATGTCTTTGGCAGAAAAATCATACCCTCCAAAGAAACGCAGCGTAATACGAGGGCCCGTACTGGCATAGACTTCTCTTCGCTGAAAGGCATCTACAATATTCTGACGGTCGTTTTCATTTGCCCATACCGCGACGTATCCAGCTGCACCCATGTCCCAGCCTTTTGCCGATCCAATGCCGACCTCATTCTCACGCTGTTCTGGATAGGAATCATTCTGGCTTTTACCGGCAAAATTATTTTCTTCCACCGCGGCAATACCTGTATGGGTATCGGTACTGCCAATCAGCCCAAATTTATAGGGATTAACCCCTAGCTTAGCCTCAAATTCCAAACCGCGTTTTAAGCCAGAGCGAATATAATCAGCCGCATCTGGTTCGGCCCTAACACCATCTGGCGTTAAAGCAAAATTATAAGTTTCAAAATCAGCAAATTCATCGTTGGGAGAAAGTGCCGGATGCGTCTCTGAATCACCTTTGATCTGGGTAACTTCGACGTTGCGCTCCCATTTTGCACGGGTTTTGGCATACTCAGCATCAATGGGTTTGCCGTTGGCCCTAACCAATGGGAAAAACTTACCCAGACTCAAGTTAGAATTATGCGGAATCGTCACAAACTCCGCACCAGTCTTTTGACGAGTGTCCTCAAGCCAAGACCAAAGCTTTTCGGGATCATCACTTTCAAATGTACTAAAAGGAAGAAATTGCTTAGCGACATCCCCGCCCTGCGCCATAAAGATTACGCGGTGTAAATTGGCTCCACCTGTCGTGGAGGTCCACTCCCAGCCAATGAGGGTGGTAAATTTTCCAGGCTCATTATGCTCTTCAGCGGTATTGATATAAGACTCCCAAGCACCAAGGCGTTTATCACCTGCATGAAGATCTAAAAATAAATCTTTTTGGGTGAGATTCGCTTCATTTTTTTGGTTTGAATTGGCGTAGTTAACCACATCATATAAACGCTGAAGGTCTTGCCGGGTCTTGTTGCCAATGGCGAGAAACTCCTTGCCTGACTTTGTGTTAACTAAACGTTCATCTCCAGAAAAAAGACTGGGTAGTGCACCTAGTACTTCCGCGTGATCGGCCACCACCAAAAAGTCTAGCGGCCGAGATAATTGCCAGCGTGCACCTGTGGTTGGATTGACTACCTCATGCCCTTTCGCAAAACGATAGGCGGTTTCAGGCGTGGATGACGGGGTGCCAAACAAATAGACATCAAAAGAGTTGCCAGTATGATTATGGGTATCTCCCCATAAAACCTTGGTTTTTGGCGAACTCATTAACAATTGCTGCGTTGGCGAATCTACAGCAGCGGTTGTTAGGATGTCTTGATTGGCCATGACGATGGCAGAAGCCAACATTAAAAAAGCCGCAATAGTGGCGGGCCATAACATTTTCTTCATCATATTATTTTCCAACGTTTGTTATTTATTGTTATTGATATCAAATCGAACTTTTTAACTATTTAAATCGATGCCATTGCAACATAAAGATGATAAGTTTTAACAAATTGACACTTTATATCATTTGGAGACTAGAAGCCTACAAGCCAAGTCGTTAAGTTATTCAATGCAAGTTTATTCCTGATCCAATATAGATAAATGATGCTGATCATTGATACCGAATAGTCTTGTGAAAATAACTCATATTAAGCAATACAGCGATTTTTCAACGATCTGTAAAGTTTCAGGCAAAAAAAAACCAACGGCCTAAACCGGTGGTTTTTTACAATTCATGAGGTCAATCAAACCGCATGCATCAAGTGAAGCTTATTCCCACTCAATCGTTGCAGGCGGCTTACTGGACACGTCGTAGGCCACACGAGATACGTTTTCAATCTCGTTAATAATCCTGTTAGAGACTTTTTCTAAAAGCTCATAAGGTAAATGCGCCCAGCGAGCTGTCATAAAGTCGATGGTTTCCACTGCACGGAGTGATATTACCCACTCATAGCGACGACCGTCCCCCACAACACCAACGGACTTAACCGGTAAAAATACAGCAAAAGCCTGTGAGGTTTTGTGATACCAATCCGCTGCGTGGAGCTCTTCCAAGAAAATGTGATCCGCTTCGCGCAAAATGTCAGCATACTCTTTTTTGACTTCACCCAAAATCCTCACCCCTAGACCCGGGCCTGGGAATGGGTGGCGGTAGACCATATCAAATGGCAGTCCAAGCTCTAAGCCAATTTTGCGTACTTCATCCTTAAATAATTCACGCAATGGCTCTACTAGTGAAAAGGCCATATCTTCGGGTAAACCACCCACGTTGTGGTGTGATTTAATCACGTGTGCTTTGCCAGTTTTCGCGGCTGCAGACTCAATAACATCGGGGTAAATAGTACCCTGCGCCAACCAACGAACGTCCTTTAATTTTGCAGCTTCGCTATCAAACACGTCGATAAAAGTGTTACCAATAACTTTGCGCTTTGCCTCTGGATCACTGACGCCTTCAAGGCGCTTCAAGAACAAGCCTTCTGCATTGGCACGGATGACTTTAACGCCCATGTTCTTAGCGAACATATCCATCACCATGTCGCCTTCGTTCTTGCGCAAAAGGCCGTTGTCGACAAATACACACGTCAACTGATCACCGATGGCTCGGTGCAACAAGGCCGCAACAACTGAAGAATCAACACCACCAGACAAACCGAGCAGGACTTTATCGCCACCCACCTGTTCACGGACTTTATCAATTTGGTCTTCAATAATATTCGCGGCGGTCCAAAGTGCTTCACAACCGCAAATATTGAGTACGAAATGTTCGTAAATTCTTTGACCTTGCAGGGTATGGGTAACTTCTGGGTGAAATTGAACACCGTAGAAGCGACGATCTTCGCACGCCATAGCAGCAATCGGACAAGAAGGAGTCGAAGCTGTTAATGTAAAGCCTGCAGGCATGGTGGTCACTTTATCACCGTGGCTCATCCATACATCTAGCAGAGCGGCACCATTGCCATCAACGTGGTCTTTAATATCGTTGAACAAGGCAGTAGCTGCTTCGACTTTAACCTGAGCATAACCAAATTCGCGGACATTAGAACCCTGAACCACCCCGCCGAGCTGGTCGGTCATGGTCTGCATACCGTAGCATATACCCAATACAGGCACGCCCAATTCGAACACACATTG
>Ga0181572_10003444_pt1 | contig 11101 bp, 10 predicted proteins | sample 101ome_26_FD_133004 | JGI IMG/M metagenome (GOLD analysis project Ga0181572, IMG submission 133004) | Coastal salt marsh microbial communities from the Groves Creek Marsh, Skidaway Island, Georgia - 101408AT metaG (megahit assembly) | ecosystem: Environmental > Aquatic > Marine > Intertidal... | reverse complement strand
TTCGGACTCCACGACGGAAGTGTTCTTGAAGACGCACGCTGAACTTAAGAAGAAGGGTGATGCGATTGAATTCCGCGCCGCGGAGCAAACGAGACGACCGGCGATGATCGAAAAGGCGCGCGCATTCATCGCCAAGGCCAAGCCCGAAATCGAATCTTGGCCCGAAAAGAAGCCCTGGTTGAACGAAACGCACGTCGCAGACTTGGCCGAAGAGGTCAAACAGTTCGAGGAGTGGCTCAACGAAAAGGTTGAGGCGCAAGACAAGTTGGCGCCGACGGAGGATCCGACCTTGGAATCGACCGAGATCAAGGTCAGCCTGCGCCCGATCGACACCAAGTTCACCAGACTGAAGAAGAAAAAGCAACCGAAACCGCCAAAGGTTGAGCAGAACGCGACGGACGCGAACGCGACGGACGCGAACGCGACGGATGCGAACGCGACGGATGCGAACGCGACGGATGCGAAGGCGACGGATGCGAATGAAACCGACGCCACCGACGCCGACGCGGATTCCGCGCCAGAGACGGACGCCTCCGATGGTGACGACGAAAAGCCGAGCGACGCCGACGCGCCGCACGACGAGCTTTAGACAAACTAATAACTTGTTATTTGAATTACCGGTAAAATTCTTTCAACGCAACTCGAGTCTGTCGATCCAACTCAATTCAATTTTTTCGCGGCTTTCGTCTCGTCCAGACTCTTCTCGTTCGGCGCGCCTCTAAACACCGCCGGATACGCCCACGATTCCTTGCCGCTTCTCAACTTTTTCTGGTGCGCTCTAAACTCCTTATCCGTGCCGAACATCCAGTCGCACCACGTGAAAACGCTCGAGTACGGTCCCTCGAACGTCTTGTGATGAAAGTCGTGGTGGACGGCGCCTCCCCAAAACGGAATCAAGTTGGTCGGGTTCCACGGCACGTCGTATCCGGAGTGATCCTCCACCGTCTCCACGAGTCGGAAGAACAACCACACCCACAGCGTCACCATGTGCTTGGCGAAGAAGAGCGGTCCGAGAAGCGTTCCAATGCCCAAGAAGAAGGTTTCCACCGGGTGCGCGTACTCGGCGGCGATGCCAAACGGATACTTGTGCTCGTGATGAATCTTGTGCACGTACTTGTACACGCGTTTGTGGTGTAAAAATCTATGAATCCAATAAAAGTAAAAGTCCTCGATGACGAAAAACACCGGAATCTGCCACAAAAAATCTCTCGATTTCGGCAACGCCTCGAGCGCCAACGAAAATCCGAAATAGGGCGCCACGAAATAAAACATCATCTGCATCGGCAACTGAATGAAGACGTGCGACTTGAGCAATTTAATCAAACACTTGGTCACCATCTCTCGACTCGGCGTCTTATCCGGCTGAATCTTCCACCGCTTAAAATAGTCGAATTGATCCATCGCCAACCACGGCAACCACGCGCCGAAGTACACCGCCTCGTGGTACGCGAACGTCAGCGGTCCCGCGATGACGAACGGGTGAAAACGCGCCAACACCGTCGTCCACAGGCGTTTGAACGTCCCATCGACGGCGCGTTCGAGCCGCACCAACGCGTCGACCGCGCGCTCGACCAACGGATGGTCCGGCGCCTGGGACGCCAGCGCGGCTGCGCGCGACGTTAAACTCTCGAGCGCGTCGACGGAGACGACACGTCCGGCCACGCACGCGAGGGCGAGCACGGCGAGGGATGTTCTCGCGAACGCGCGCGCGCGTCCGGCGGTCGTCATGACGACGAGTCGACGAGCGACGCGCGACGATGTGAAGCCGCCGCCGACGTCACTCTATCCAAAAAATGTCATTTTGAAAACGACCGAAACGCAACCGGGACGCGAACGCGCGAGACGGGTTCGAACGAGGGTTCGAGCGCGCGCTCGCGATGCATCTACAATTCACTATCACAAAACAAATCGATCGGTCGGTCGGTCGTCGCGACGTCGGTCGCGACGTCCCCGCTCACTTATCGCCGCCGCCGCCGCCGCCGCCGCCGTTGAGCCGCAAACTACACACCTCCGCGCACTCGTACAAACAATACTCTCGACTCCGAAACGACTCCTTGAACACGACGGGATCTCGACGAACGCTCGCGGGACCTAAACCCGGCCCCCCACCGCCCCCTCGCGCGCACGTGGCGAGACACTTGTTGGCGCACTTTTCGATAGCCTTGCCGTTGGGCCCAGACGTGAGCCGACGAAGGCTGGGACGTTTGCTCGCGCTCGCGGATTCGCTCGCGCGAAGGCCCTCGGGGATGTCCTCGATGTAAAACTCGGCGTTCGACGGCTGCGCGCACGCGAGGGTGAGCGCGGCGAGCGCGGCCGTCGTCGCGAGCGCGACCGATGCTGATGATGATGTCGAAGCTGATGATGATGTCGACGTGCGAGGCGCACAGAGACGCGCGCGACCGCCGCGCGCGCGCGCGCACCCATCCACCGTTGACGTCGTCGCGCGTGCGCCCGTCGTCGCGCGCGCGCCCGTCGTCGCGCGCATACCGGCGACCGCGGTGCGTCCGAGAATCACGTCTCGACGGACGGTTACTCGAGCGCAACATCATCTCCGTCGACGCTTCACACGCGCGCGCGACGCGCGACGCGCGACGCGCGCGCCGTCGACCGCGATGGACGTCGTCATCGTCAAGCTCGGCGGCGCCGCGCTCACGGTGAAATCGCGTCGCGGGACGATCGACGCGCGCGGGTTCGCGGATTGCATCGAGACGGTGGCGAGAGCGCACGCGACCGGCGCGACGCGTTTGATCGTCGCGCACGGCGCGGGATCGTTCGGACACGGTGCGTGACGATGAAAAATCTCGCGGTGTAGACGACGACTGACGGAGAGGTTCGCGCGCGTCGCAGCGGAGGCGAGGGCGTGCGGGTGCGCGCGCGGCGGCAACCTCGACCGGGACGCCGCGTTCGCGCGAGGCGTGGACGAGACGAGGCGTAAAGTGCGAGAACTGAACGATTTAATCGTCAAAGAATTAGTCGCGAGAGGGGTGAACGCGCGCGGGGTGTCGCCGTCGACCGGAGGAGAGGGGTGGGAGACGCGCGGGCCGGGGACGCCGGCGTCGACGTCGACGTCGAACGCGGCTCGGGACGCCGTGCTCGAACTATGCTCGAACGGAATAGTGCCGGTGATTCACGGTGACGTCGTGCGAGACGCCGTGCAGGGAACATCGGTGTTGAGCGGGGACGACATCGTCGCGTGGTGCGCGAGATGGGTCGCGGAGACGGACGCGAACGCGCCGCCGCCCAGAGTCGTGTTTTGTTCAGACGTCTTCGGCGTCTACGCGGGACCGCCGAAAACGTCCGTCATCGTCGATTCCGACGATTACGATGTCCCTCTTCGCGTGTCTGAAGACGAAGACGCCGTGTTACTTCGCGACATCGTCGTCACCGACGCGAACGGGTCGTGGAGGTGCGTCTCGGCGTCGCCGCTCGCGGCGCTCGACGAGACGCTCCCCTCGACCGCCGTCCCGACGCCCACCTTCACCATCGCTGACGGCGTCGACGACGTCACCGGCGGTGTCGAAGCAAAACTCTCTTCCGCCGTCGCCATCGCGTCGTCGCTTCCACCGACTCCCGAACCGCTCGTCTTTCTCGCGCGCGCCGGCGCGTTTCGATCCTCCGCCTCCGCGCCCGCGCGTAATCACGCCCTCGACGCCATCCTCGGTCGTCCACCCGCGCGTCCGTCGACGCGCGACGACGACGACGACGTCGTCGTCGATCGGTTCGTCGGCACCCGCATCCGACGCCTCCACGCGTCGACGTGACGTCTCGAACGCTCGCGCGGCGCTCGCGTGTGTGTCAAATCGACTTGTATCAAATCGACCAATCACGACCCATCACCAGTCCCCTCCGTCCTCTCGGGAAGGTTCACCACCCCGCGGAGTCGCGGCGTCACACCTCGGTGCCCCGTCGTCGTCGGCGACGCACCATGGCACGCGCCGCGCGCGGGAGCGACGCCGCGCGCGTCGATTCCCTCGACGACTCCCCCTCGGGCGGCGCCCCGCCCTCCGCGCACGCCGGCGCATCCGCCGACGGCGTCTCCCCGCCGAGCGACGACGCCCCGGTCGCGGGCGGCGCGATCGTCGACGCCTCCTCGGGCGACGACCTCGCCGCGGGCGCGGAGAGCGCGGAAAACAAGGCTATAAAAAATGTCGCGCGACTCGGCGGCGCGCGATCGGGCGATGCGCCTCGAGAAGGGGGCGGAGACGGCACGCTGAGCGTCACCCCGGACTCGCCCGCGGATTCCGAGTGGCGCGCGCGACGCGGGCCGTTGGACGCGAGCGAGGGCGGGCCGTGGGCGAGCGAAGATGCGGCGGGTGCGTGTGATTGCGAGTCGATGCGCGCGTTCGCGGCGCGCGGTCGAGGCGCGGAGACGCGACGGTGACGGCCGGAGGGAGGATTCCGTGACTCGACCGGGACCTAGAGAGATCCATCGCCCGGGACGCGACTGGGCGGACGCGCCGCGGGAAAAGGATGGGCCTCGTGCTCGGTGTCGGACGCGAGATGAGTGTGGGAAGCGTGAGAAGAGGAGCGTGGAGAGACTGACGAGCGAGTGTGTGTGTGTGCGCGCGCGATGTAGGTCCGCAACCGATGAACATGTACGGAAAGTTTACGTGGAAGATTGAAAACTTTTCAGAAATCAGCAAGCGGGAACTTCGATCCAACGTGTTCGAGGTCGGCGGGTATAAGTGGTACATTTTGGTGTACCCGCAAGGGTGTGACGTGAGTAATCATCTGTCGCTCTTCTTGTGCGTGGCTGATTACGACAAGTTGCTTCCGGGTTGGAGTCACTTCGCGCAGTTTACCATCGCCGTGGTGAATAAGGATCCGAAAAAATCAAAGTACAGCGACACGTTGCACCGGTTCTGCAAAAAGGAGCACGATTGGGGCTGGAAGAAGTTTATGGAGCTCACAAAGGTTCTCGATGGGTTCACCGTCGCGGACACGCTCGTGATCAAGGCGCAAGTGCAAGTGATTCACGAAAAGGTTGCGAGACCGTTCAGATGTTTAGATCCGCAGTACAGGCGCGAACTCGTGCGCGTCTATCTCACAAACGTCGAGGTACGTATTGTGTGTGTCTGTCCGTCATCGATCGATCGTGCGCGCGCGACGACTGACTTACTCGAGCCGAGCCGAATGAATCATCGTGCTGATGATAACCACATCAAGCATTTCTCGTTCTGAGCAATATATTCTGATGAGCATCTATACACCCATAGAATCTGAACGATGTTTTCTCCGCCGCAAGGCGCGAAGTGTGTTCGGTTTCGCGAGAGAGATTAGAGACTGACCGTGCGCGCGTTCTGTACGTTTTATCGCTCGACGCAGGGCATTTGTCGACGATTTTTAGACGAGAAGCGCGAAAAGCTCATGACGATGCGCGCGGATGAGGAACAGTGGTCGAATCTTCGTCAGTTTTGGAACTCTCGCGAGGGTAAAGAAAAGGCGCAGCTCACGATGGAGAAAGCCGATGTGCTTCTCAAGGGCATCGTCAAACGTTTCTTTAACGAAAAGGAAGTTACGTCCACGCTCGTCATGGACGCTCTGTATTGCGGATGTCGCGTGTTGGACATTGGCGAGGAAGACTTGGAGGCCACGGCGACTTCCGTGAGCACGTCAAATAAGTGTTCCGTAGCGATGAGCGTGACGCAAAACAAGTGTGTCTTGACGGGCGACTTGGTGTCGGCGCTCGAGCGCGCGGCGGATGGTACCATTTTCGACGCCGACGAGGAGGAAAAGAAGTCGGTCTCCGACGAATTATCCGCCACGGACGCCGTCGAGCGCGACGAGAAGCGCCTAGCCGAACTCGGTCGACGAACGATTGAAATGTACGCGTTGTCGCACGTCTTCGTGCATCACGTGGAGATTGCCTTTCGGGAAGCCGAGGCGTTGATGCGTCAAGAGGCGCTCATCGCGGAGGAGGAGGAGGCGGAACGACTCGCCCAGGAGCTCGAGGGACAGAAGAAGAGCAAGAAGCAAAAGCAAAAGGAACGTCAGAGGCAAAAGAAGGCGCTCGAGGATGCGGAAAAGGCTGAGAAGGAGGCGGCGGAGCAACGACAACGCGAAGAGGAGCAGGCTGCGAAGGAAGCCGAACGCGCCGCCAAGGCTGCCGCCAAGGCGGCAGCGTTGGCCGAAGAACGCGCCAGAGAGGAAGCCGAAGCCGCGGCCAAGGCGAAAGTCGAAGCGGAGGCTCGCGCCGCGCGCGAGGCCAAGGCGGCAGCCAAGGCCGCCGAAAAGGCCAAGCGCGAGGCTGAGGAAAAAGCCAAGCGAGACGCCGAGGAAAAGGCCAAGGAGGCGAGAAGAGCTAAGGAGGAGGCTGAAGCCAAGGCGGCGGCCGAGGCGGCGGCCAAGTTCATCCCGGCGCCCAAGCCGGATAGCCCGTCCACGCCCACTCGCAGCAAGTCGATGTCGCAGGTGTCCTCGCCCTCCAAGGTTATCCCCGCGCCTCTGTCCAACGAGGTGAGCGCACTCCGCTCGCGCGTCGCCCAACTCGAGCTTCAACTCGAGGAAAAGACGAGCGAGTGCAAGCAGCTCTCGACCGACTTGGACAAGGCGAAGGATATCATCCTGCAGTTACGAAGCGAACTGGTGAGCAGCGGCGGCGTGCCGGCGATGCGCACCGGTGCCAAGCATCCGTCCATGGACGCGCTCGGCGACGTCGCGCGCACCGCGCAGGCAGCCTCCGTCATGCTCGGCGACGCCACCAACCTCGTGCGCATGGGTTCAAGTTCGAGCATCATGTCCAACGGCACGTCCGCCGCCCCGGGCCCCGCGAGCGTGCAACAACCGGTGATGGCGACGGCGAAGGGTCAACCGCCGCTTCCGCCCGGGCCTCCGCCTCCGGGAAGCGGCGACGTGTCTCAACCGCCGCCACCTCGTGGTCCGCCGCCCCCCGGTTCCGCCCGCGTGCCCGAAGCCGGACCCGCGTCGCCGCCGCACGGTGGGAACAGCGGTCTTCCGCCCTCGTTCGCCGCCATGGCTGCCGCCTCGCGACCTCCCGAACCGCCGTCGGTGCCTCCGGGCATGAATGGCTACGGGCAACCGCCGCACGGCTTGGGTTCCCTCGGCACGCCTCCGGGCATGAAGACCATGGCCCCGCCGCCGGGCATGGGTCACCCGTCCACGTGGTCCCCGGGCATCCAATCGGAATTCCCTCACCTCGACATGATCAGTGATTTGCTGGACTTCGACTAAGAAGACGCTACGAGCGCGAGCGTCTCGTCCCGACGCGCGTCGTCGGCGGATCGACGTTCCCTCATCTTCACCGATCGTCACGATCGGCGATACATTTAAGCACGAAGATAGATAGAATCGACCGGTGCATTCGACGTTCACGTAGCGCGGTGTTGTCAATGAATCGGACCTCTTCAAATCCCTCGACGTCGCCGCGAGACGTTTTTCGCCAAAGACGATGATTGATGATGAACGTCGACCGCCCGCGCGTCAGATGTCGGCGACGCTCGAACTCGGCGCGCCCGCGCGCGCGCTCGTCGCCGTCCCGTCTCGCGACGACGCCGACGCGTCCACGTCGCGATGGTACGCCGCGACGAACGCGCTTCGAGAGGGTCGTAATTTTCTTCGACTGATCGAACGCGACGTCGAGACGAAAACCGCCGTCGTCTCGCGGTCCATCGCGCTCGACCACCGCGCGTGCGAAGACGTGGACGTCAACGCGAGCGCAACGCAGGCGGTGGTGACGTACGAGGACATCGGTCGAGAGGTGCGACGGTCGAGAGGCGCGTGCGTCGTCTCGGGCTCGCTCGGCGGCGGCGGCGAAAGAGACGCGACGACGCAAGAGACGCCCGGCGCGCCTTCGGTGCTTGAATTGCGCGCCGAGAAGGGTGACGACGAGCGAGAGTTTGAGACTGTAAAATGCGCGCGATTCAACGCGAGTGGGGAGACGGTGATGACGGTGGATGAATTCGCCGCGCGCGCGTGGAGACGCCGCGAGGACGGCGGTTTCGCCTCGAGCTCCAAGACGTCGACGCGTTCTGACGCGTCGAGGTCGGACATCATCGGCGGTATGAACACGCGACAAGACGGTGTCTCGGGTGGGGCGTGGGACCCGCACGAACCGGAATCGTTCGCGTGCGGTGTGGACGCGGACGTCGTCGTGTTCGACGCGCGTTCGGCGCGGCGCGCGCAAACCGTCGAGCGCGCGCACGCGCGGCAGACTCGAGACGTGCGATACAACCCGAATACCCCGCACGAGATGATGACGTGCGGTGACGATGGATTACTCAAGTTTTGGGACGCTCGCGCGCACGAGCGCGCGCTCAAGGTGATCGCGGGACACGACCATTGGATTTGGTCGTGCGCGTACAATCCCGTGTACGCCGCGCTCGCGCTCACCGCCAGTTCAGACGGTACTGTGCGCGTCTGGTGCGACGACGACGCGCTCCCGTCCGACGCCACTGCGTCCTCGATGAGCGCGCGCGAGAGAGGCGTCTCGTCCGTGCGTCAGATTGATCGTCGGACGTGTAAGGATTTCGTGTCGGCGCGGGCGTGCGCGTGGTCCGCCAGCGACCCGTGGGCGCACGCCGCGGTGACCGCCGACGGCGCCGTTCTCCTCGGCGAGGTTCCGCGCGAAGAAAAGTATCGCATTTTATTGTAACGAGTTTGTACCTAGCGCTGTCACGCATCCGAACGCGCCTTTGTCGAGACTCGAACGGTATTCGCCGGCGAGCTCAATAATTCTAATTCTAACATTCCTCAGACGCCGCCGTTCGACGTCTCGCCATGTCGCTCGCGTCGTCCAGCATCGACGCGCGCGCGAACGAGCGCAGTCGCGAGCGGTACCGTCGCGAGTGCGCCCGCGCCGTGCGTCGTCTCGGCGTGGCGCGCGCGTGTTGCGTCGCGGCGGTGGTCATTTTCTCCGCCCACGCGCTCGAGCGCGCCGAGCGTTTGCGCGTCGATGTCGTCGGCATGGCGTGCGCCGCGTGCGCCGCGTGGGCGTACGCGCGCATGTCTCGCGCGCTCGAACGCGCCGAAGACGCGCTCGCGGCGGTGGGGACGTCGAGCGCTCGGGACGTGGAGTTGCAGACGCTGCACGCGACGTCGGCGGGGGGCATTTGGTTGGCGCTCAAGACGGGAGACGACGTCGGCGTGCGTCGAGAGGTTGTGTCGAGAGGTATGAATGCGCTTCGTGAGCGCGGACCGGTGGGAGAGACGCCGCTATTGTTGATGTTTTTGTACGGCGGCAGCGGGACGATGGTGTCGTCGGCGCAGTTGCGAAGCGCCGCGTACGTGGGCAAGGCGTATCCGGAGACCATCAACGACGTGTACGTGGGGGATGAATACTTTGGGGAGAGCGCGTTGCACATCGCCGTCGTGAATCAGAACGAAGAGCTCGTCGATTGGTTGTTGCGAATGACGCCGGACGCGGCGGCGTTGCTCGGGGCGCGAGCGACGGGACGCTTCTTCGGACGCGACGCGCCGTGTTATTACGGCGAATACGCGTTGAGTTTCGCCGTGAGCACGGGTCAGGGGAGATTGGTGAAAAAGTTGTTGAAGGCGGGCGCCGACGCCACCGCGCAGGACACGCACGGGAACACGTGTTTGCACTTGGCCGTCATTCACAACCAACCGGACATGTACGACTTGGTGTGCAAAGAGTGGACCGGCAAGGCGCTGGACCGAGTCGTCAACGAGGACGGATTGACGCCGATTTTGTTCGCGGCGAGACACGGGTTCAAGGACATGTACGGACACATTCTCGGTCGCACGTGCGTCACGGAGTGGTCGTACGGACCTGTGACGTGCCAACGAATGCCGCTGTTGGACGTGGACACGAGGCAGGGCGACGCGCGCGGCGCCCTCTTGGAGATTGTCGAGAACGGACACACGGAATTACTCGAGTTGCCGCTCATGCAAGAGTTGTTACAGCGAAAGTGGGACTGTTACGGCGCCAAGCTGTATTACGATCGTCTGTATCAAGTCGTCGCCTTTTTGTTGACGGCGACGTTTGTGCACGTCACGCCGTACGCCGACGCGCTGGTGACCAACGAGATGTGCTCCGTCGTCGCGCACACCGCGAAAACGGCGGTTCTCTGCGCGGTGCTCGTACAACTCGCGCACGAGTATACCCATCGCGGGTACGGCGCGAGCGCGTCGAGCGCGACGTTTTGCGTCTTGTACCTCGGCTCCGCCATCGCGAGGTCTGGTTTCCAACGCGAAATCTTCGCCGACGCCCTCTTAGCCGCCGCCTTCCTCTTCGCCTGGTTTCACTGCACCCAGCTCTTCATGGGGTTCAAATCCATCGGCCACTTCATCATCATGACTTACGAAATCGTCGAACACGACGTGCGTCCCTTCGCCTTTATCCTCGCCATCTTCATCGTCTCCTTCTCCACCGCCGTCTACGTCGTCCAACGTCCATCCGCCGATCGCTCCCTCATCGACTTCAACGCCCAGCTCTTATCCTGCTTCGAATGGCTCACCAACGGCGGTTTCGAATCCGACGTCGCGCGAGACTCCCCGCGCTCCGCCGTCGTCGTCGTCCTCCTCCTCGCCTCCTTCACCGTGCTCGGCTCCGTCGTCCTCCTCAACCTCCTCGTCGCCATGATGGGCGACACCTACGCCAGGATTTCCGAAAACGCCACCGCAAAATGGCGTCTCGCCCGCGCCCGCATCCTCATCGCCCTCGAACGCCGCGTCTCCGTCACCAGACGCGACAGACTCGCCGCCGGCGTCTGGATCGTCGTCGACGGCGCGCGCGCGCTCCAAGTCCAGCTCGTCCACGGCGTCCTCGGCCGCGACGCCGCCGATGCCACCCGATAGAACACGCATCGTACATACCACAGACACGACACCACACACCCGTCTCACCGCCCATCGTCGTCGTCGTCGTCGACGGACGGGCGCCGTACGTCCCGCGCGCCTTCTAGAAACTTCCCGAGGAGAAGTGGGCACCCACTCGACTGTACCACGGCGCGTCTCTCGGACCGCGCGACGACACACCGAGACGCGACGAGACGCGAAGGAAGAGACGGGCGAGGACGAGAGAAGAGACGCATGTCGTCGACGTCGACGTCTCGCGCGCGGCGCACGCACTACGACGTGCTCGGCGTGTCGAGAGACGATGCGAACGATGCGGAAAAGTTGA
>Ga0181572_10003439_pt1 | contig 11110 bp, 7 predicted proteins | sample 101ome_26_FD_133004 | JGI IMG/M metagenome (GOLD analysis project Ga0181572, IMG submission 133004) | Coastal salt marsh microbial communities from the Groves Creek Marsh, Skidaway Island, Georgia - 101408AT metaG (megahit assembly) | ecosystem: Environmental > Aquatic > Marine > Intertidal zone... | reverse complement strand
GCGGCGTGTAGAAACTAGAAGGGGTCCGTAGGCGTTGTGATCGACGACGAGTTACGACGCGACGCGCATCCGTTTCGCGCGGATCGACGGGCTCTTTCGCGGCGCGCGGCGCGTCTGTTCGTTCCCGTCGCGCGGTCGTGTCGTGTGATGAAAGCGCCTCGGCGCCGATGCCTATTACATCGCGCCGCCGGCGCCTCTAAACCTTTTGGCCCCTGACTCGCCGTTTACTGCTGGCCGATGGAAGCCTTCTTCTTCTGCCAGAGGAGGTCCACGGCGCTGTCGCCGTCACCCTACAAGGAGAGAGACAGAGAGAGAGACGAGGGAGACGCGGATGGAGAACGTCAGCGGAGGTGTCCCGGGCCAGGGGGTTCGGGTGAACCCTAAAAACAATTACGCGCCCACGAAAAACCCTAAGAAAAACGCGAGAACACCGGCCGGCCGTCGCCTCGCGCGCGGGCGGCGTGCGAGCGCTGGGAACGTCGCTGGTGACATGTTGTCGCGTCGGTGTGCGGGATGTTGTTCACTCACCATGCACCTCACGAACCCGGAGAGGGCGAGAGTGGTGTACTGGCCGTTGTACACGCCGGAGTGGTCGAGGTGGCCGATGTTAATCTGCACGGCAGCGTGATCCTTGGCCTCGATGAGGCGGTTGGTCCAGCTGCACTTGCGCGGGATGTAGAGGTCGACGTTCTCACCCTCAGCGTTGATCATCTTCGCAGACTTTCTGAAGTCGTGACGGCGTGGTCGCGCGTCTCGAAAAGGGCGACAAACCGAGAGAGGTGCCGGTATACTCGAGAAATCTTCTCGAGGGCGAGCGGGGCGAGAGAATTCGTCGATAGCGCGCAGCGGGCCTGAAAGTTTCGGCGAAGGGTACGAAAGGGTAAGATGAGCGCGTCACTCCCCGGCTCATCACCCTTCAAAGCCGTGGACGATACGTTCTCTCACGAGGACGTTCTAATCTCTTCCCCGTTTCGGCGCACGATAGGACACGTCTCACGATGACCCCCTCACGAGCTAAGGTTCCGTGTATAAGGCTACAGTCGCCGCTACAGACAGACGCGTCGAATCAATCACCAGGCCGTCATCACGCGTTTATCTGCTTTGAGCGCCGCGAGCGCCGCGCTCACGTCCGCGGCGGAATGCACCGTGCACGTCACCCACAGGGACAGGAACTTCCCACCGCTTCCTCGCGGTTTTATCTTCACATCGGCGTCCTCCACCGTGCTCCCGCACACTTCCAGCACGATCTGAGACACCGCGACGATCCCGTCCTCGTCGAGATCCGCCTTGCGACCGCTCGCCTGGAAGGTGTACCTGCTCGGGAACTGTGTCAGGGTGTCGTAGATCTGGCCCTCCTCCTTCTCCGTGCTCACGCCCGGAGGGTCGTACTCCCCGCGCATGGCGCGTACCGCGACGTCGAACCGCGTCGCCCCGAAGTCGTTCAGCGCCTTGCCCGTCTTGGTGTCGACGAGTTCACCGTTCGCGTCGAGCGCGAGGTCCTTCGCCCACTCCGGGGTGTCCTCGCCTTCGAACGCGGGGGTGAGGCCGTCATCGTTCGGGACGGCGCGCGGCGTGCGTCGTCGGAACGCGCCGTCGCGACGTCGGCTCGGACGCGTCCGGGACGACGTACGGACGAGGGCCGCTCGAGGCGCGGTCGACGCAGAGCCCATCGCGAGATTTGTGTGAGCGGACGTGTCGCGACGTCTCAAGTCGAGACCGGTCTTCTGGAGTTCACTCACGGACTGCGATTTCCGGCTGGCCGGCAGTCGTTCAGCTGCCTCCCTTCCCTCTCTCGTCCGTACTCATCTCGGGTGAAACTTTTCTACCTTCGGTATTTGGACTGTGAAGGAACGCCTCGCGCGTGTATGGGGCGATGCGAGGGCGAGCGAGCGAACCTCGGGTCTGTCGCGTTGATCCGTGATCGATGCGCGTTTTCAATGCGCGTCGCGTGTCGTGTCTCTATCGCGCGCCGCGTCGCGAAGCCTCCGAGGACCGCGGCGAGAACTTCGCCCGTCGCGCTTCCTCTCAGCTCGACTCGACGATGCCCAAGATCTCCTGGTCGCTGTACAAGAACGTCTCCTTGCCTTCCTTCGCGCCGATATCCCCGAGATCCACTTTCTGCCCGCCGTAGTCCGGAAGCAAGACGGTGTCGCCGACCTTGACGCCTGCGAAGTTTCGATGGGGGAACCGGGTGAGAACAGGCGAACGCTACGATTCGGCATCACGAAGTTGGATGATGGAAGGGTTCGGAAGACGACGCGACTTTGACGCGCAGATCGCGCGTGAGCGCACCCATGGGAATGAGATCGCCGTTCGCTCCCTTGCGCCTGCCAGGCCCGACCGCGACCACCTTCGCCTCGTTGATCTGTCGTAAGAATAAGGGGGGAATCGTCAGTCTGAGGAGGAACGAAAGCGCCGCAGCGGGGTGACAACGACGCGTCGACGTGATCGGAGAGCATTTTCGCGCGCGCGCACCTTCGAGACGGCCGACTCGGGCAGCAAGATGCCGCCGACGGACTTGGTTGGGGCGACGATCTTCTCGACCAGCACGCGGTCGAGGAGGGGAATCAAACGCTTGGCCATCTTTATCGAGGCGCGCGGGGCAGAGTGCTCGATTGACGCAATCGGCGGTTGTTTCCAGCGTCGGCGGTTCATCTCGTTCGCGCAGAACTGCCGCGACTGATTTATTCGGGTCAGCGGCCGCGTCCGGAGTTGGCGGTTTTCGAGCAGAGTACTTTTGCCGCGGTCGCTCCAGTCGGCCATCCCTTCCAACAAGCACTCGCTCGCCCCCTTGAGGTTAAAGGAGCTTCGTCTCCAGCTTGCGTGTCTCAGCACCCTTCAACTTACAAAGGTGCGTCCGCGCCGCGAGCCGCGCCGCGATGCACGACGCAGCGACCCGCGAGATTCGCCTCGTCGGTGTTTGCGATGCGTTCAGGTTTTTCCCGAGCAGCTCGTCGCCGGCGGTCGTGGAGGCGTGCGCATTCGCGAGACGCTGCATCCCGTTTCGATCGCGCGGGGATGCTCGCGCGCGCTCGCGCGAGCGGATCCGAGCTCGCTCCTCCCGCCGCGCGCCCGTGCCTGCGCGTCCTGCGCTACCCCTCGACGTTCGTCGCTGACACTCGAAAACCCTAACGCGCCCGCTTCCCGCAGTATCATGTCCGGCGAACTCGCCTGCACGTACGCCGCGCTCATCCTTTCCGACGACGGTCAGGATGTGACCGCCGACAAGATGGACACCATCATCAAGGCCGCGGGCGTCACCATCGAGCCCTACTGGACCATGCTCTTCGGCAAGTTCCTCGAGAGCAACAAGGTCGAGGATCTCATCGCCAACGTTGGCGCTGGCGGCGGCGGCGGCGGTGGCGGCGGCGGCGGCGGCGGCGGCGGCGGCGGCGGCGGCGGCGACGGCGGTGCCGCTGCTGAGCCCGAGCCCGAGCCCGAGGAGGAGGAGGAGGAGGCCATGGACTTCGACCTGTTCGATTAATCACGGCGCCTCTCCCCTCTCGACGGGCCAGTCATCTCGATTGACTGGTTGGCTGATCGACCGCCGGTCTCACGCGTTCTTCCTTCGAGGCGCGGTGAGGCCGCGACGGACGAGATACGTAAGAGTATGTTGTAACGAACATCCGGTCGTTTCGCATAAGCCAAGGTCGTCATCGCTCCGCGCGTCTGTGAAGGGCTCCGGCGGCTCCCGCCGCGAAGGGTGCTCCGGCAACATCTCCAGAAACAGATAAAGAATACGTTTAAAACCACCGGCTACGCGCGGCGACCCTTCCCGCCCTCCGTCGTCCTCACACGCTTCGCTCGCCCCTCTCGCGCTGCTCCCTCTCGAGGGCGCCTTCATGCTCGTCGTCGAGGCGTTCGAACTTGTGCACGTCCGAGGAGACGCACGTCCCGATCTTGTTTCCTCTGAGCGCTTTCACGATGTTCCCCTCGACGTCCATGTTGAAGACAACCACAGGGATGTCGTTCTCCTGGCACAGCGTGATGGCGGTGAGGTCCATCACGCCCAGACCGAGCCTCTGCACCGTCTCGTACGTCAAGCTCTCGTACAGCTGCGCGTCGTCGTTCCTCTTGGGGTCGCAGTCGTACACCCCGTCCACCATCGTCGCCTTGAGGACAACCTGGGCTTGGATCTCCGCCGCCCTCAGCGCGGCGCCCGTGTCCGTGGTGAAGAACGGGTTGCCCGTGCCCGCGCCGAAGATGACCACGCGTCCTTTCTCCAGGTGTCGGATGGCGCGGCGCCGGACGTACGGCTCGGCCACCTCCGGCATGCTGAACGCGGTCATCACCCTCGTCGCCACGCCGTTGGCCTCCACGGCGGCTTGAAGAGAGATGGCGTTCATGACCGTGGCGAGCATGCCCATGTAGTCCGCGGACGCGCGATCAAGCCCTTTACCCTCGTGCGCGGCGCCGCGGAAGAAGTTCCCGCCGCCGACGACGACCGCCACCTGCACGCCCGCGAGCGCCGACTCGGCTATTTGACGGGCGATCTTGTTCACCACGTCAGCGTTGATGCCGAAGCCCCCCTCCCCCGCGAGTGCCTCGCCGCTAACCTTGAGCATCACCCGCGTCCACTTCTGGTTCGGGCGGACGTCGCCGGCGCGATCGAGCTCCTCGTCCTCGCTCGCGCGAACGGCTACCGCGCGCGGGGTGACGCGCGGGGTGACGCGCCCGCGTGACGAGGGCGCTTTATGGCGGCGGTTCGTGCGGGCGGTGACCTCGCGTCGGGCGCCGCCGAGCGCGGCCAACGAAGCGCGGGAGATACAAGAAGTGGCCATCACGTCGGTTCGCGTTAGTGCACGAACAAAGCGCGATGGACGTCCAGCGCGCGAGACCTCGAGGAGGGAGCACCGTGGAGGGGCGCCTCTTCGAAGTGGGTGACGGCGGCGGGCAAAAGCGCAATTGTCCCACGCGGCACGCGGCTCGGAAAGAAAATGTCGATCAAGGGAGAATTTTCCGGTCAACGTCATCCAGTCAACGCGCAGGTACCGCTCACAGCTTATGTTTTTGAAAGCTTCCATCGGTCGAACTGTTCAAAACACGCTTGTCTAACTGAGCTCAGCGAGCTCGGATCTGACTCGTGCTCCGTCCAACCGTACAACCCGGCACACTCGCGAGCGCTGGTGGGCGTCGCATCGGGGTCTCTCAGCCGAGCACCCGCGCGAATCGTCACCATCCGCACGACCTCCCCTCGTTCTAGCGCGCGCGCGGACGCAGGTGGTCTCGCGAGACGGAGTCCGTGGACCGATTCGTGGGGAACGGTCCGCGTCCTTTGAAAACAGAGCGCTTCCGCCCAGATTCGGGTCTTCGCCGGCGACATGGAAGACGCCGAGGGGAAGCGCGGGATGGCGCGGAAACGAAAGGCGACGGCCGCGGGCATCCAGAGCCAGAACAAGGAGAGCGCCGCCCCTGGTTCGGCGGAGGTGCGTGCAAGCGAGGCTTCTTTTCTCTCTTTCCTCACCCTTTTCCCGTCCTCCGTGCCCCTCGCGCTCCGCGAGCGCGTCCGCGCGTGACCCAATCCCTGACCATTCCTCCGCCGCTTCGTCTTCACATCCTCCTCCAATCGTTTGCAGCGCGCGGCGATGAAAGAGGCAATGAACGGGAGCAAGCCCGAGGGGGACTGGCCCGTCCTCGGCTTCGAGGAGAGCAGAGAGAAGCTTAGCCAGTGCGTGGCCACCCTTACCGAGCGCTCGCCTCAGGGCAACGCGACCGTGGACAGCATCTTGGCCGCGCCGGACATAATCCGCGTCGCCGTGGCGACGATGCACGCGGCGAAAGATCAGTCGGTGCCGAAGGAGCAGAAGGAGGAGCGCGAGATATGGGTCGAGAATCAGGTCAAGGCGGCGCACGAGTGCTTGGCTGCCGCGTGCAAGGGCAGCAAGAGGATCGATCTCAAGCGCGCGTCCGAGGCCATCCCACAACTCGTGCCGATGCTCACCTACTACCAGTGCGTGCACTTCCCCGCGGTCAGAGATTTCAGCCTGGAGGTTTTCCGAAGGGCCGCGGACGTTCTCACGAGGCTCGCGCTGAAGGATTCGAAAGCGAAGGCGGCGTTGTGCGACTCAAAGACGGCGCTGATGGATTTGCGGAATCTGCTGGAGCAACCGGTGCCGCGCGAGACGAAGGTGCACCGCGCCGCCGCCAACGCGCTCATCGCGCTGGACGAGCACGAGCGCATCATCGCGTCCATCAAGCGCGCGACCGCTGATGTCGTGGTGCTCTCGGACACCCCCGTCGTCGCGGATGAGAAGGGTGGCAAGAAACCCTCGGGTTCCTTGACGCCCGAGGCGTTTTTCGAGAAGACCGACGAGCTGAACAAAGAGATCAAGCGGGACACGCGCGCGCTCGCCGAGCTCGCGAAGCAAGACAGCGCCAACGCGGATACCCTCCTCACCGCCGGTGCGCTCGACGCGCTCGTCCCCATTCTGCACCTCGGGGCGGTCTGGGACTCGGGCGTGAACGCGTCGAGACGCTCGGACCAGAAGTCAGCCTCGCGGCTGTCTTTCGCGATGTGGGCGTCGGCGGAGAAGGAGGCCTGCCAGGCGCTCGGCGTCATCGCGTCGCACACACAATCGCGCGCGAAGCGACAGTCGAAGGTGGCGGAGTCCGGGGGCATTAAAAACCTGATCGACATCATCGGTCGACCTCCCCCCTCGTCGTCGGGGTCCGGGCTCACGGCGGAGGCGCGACGCGCGAGGGAGGCGGAGGTGTCGTCGGCGCAGGATCTCGCGCGCCGAGCCGCCGACGCGGTGACGAAACTCGCGTGGAACAACGCCGACGTGAAGGCGCTGATTCGCAACATCAACGGGGTGGAGCGGCTCAAGCAACTGCTGGAGCGCCGCGACCAAAAAGTGCAGCGCGCGGCGGCGGGGGCGCTCATCACCCTGGACGAGCACGAGAACCTTGTGCGGGAGGTGAAGAAAAAGACGGACGAGATCGCGGATCGCCCGGATGACATGCGGCTGCGCGACGTGCTGAAAACGTCGGTGCGTTGGCTCGCCGAGCTCGCGAAGGAGTGCCAGACCTTCAACCAGGCGGCGGCCGAGGGGGACATGGTGGACGCCGTCGTTCGCGCCGGGGCGGTGGAGGCGATCGTCCCGTTGTTGTCGCTCGGACAGGCCATCGGGGAGGAGTGCACGGCGAGCATCGGTGACATCGAGAAGGAGGCGAGCTACGCCATCTCGCTGCTGGCGAGCAAAGAGACGAACCAGAACCGCATCGCCGAGGCTGGCGCGCTCCCCGGGCTGGTCGCGTTGCTGAAGCGGTACCCTCCTCAGCTCGCAGGGTCTGTGCCGCCGAGCGTGGCGCGGCGCGCGGCGGACGCGGTGACCAACCTGGCGCACGAGAACAACAATATCAAGAACCAGGTGCGCACCGAGGGCGGCATCCCTCCTCTCGTGTCTCTCCTCGAGACGAGGGACGCGAAGGTGCAGCGCGCCGCCGCGAGCGCGCTGCGCACGCTGGCGTTCAAGAACGACGAAAACAAAAACCAGATCGTGGAGTGCGGCGCGCTTCCCAACCTGATCTTCATGGTGAAGAGCGACGATCAGGCGATCCACTACGAAGCGGTGGGCGTCATCGGGAACTTGGTGCACTCCTCGCTGCACATCAAGCGGCGCGTGCTGGACGAGGGCGCCCTGCAGCCCGTCATCGGGCTGCTCAGCTCGCACTGCCCCGAGTCTCAGCGCGAGGCGGCGCTCCTGCTCGGTCAGTTCGCGACGACGGAGCCGGAGTTCAAGGTGAGGATCGTGCAGAGGGGCGCGGTGACGCCGCTGATTCAGATGCTCAGCAACACCGACTCTCAGCTCCGGGAGATGGCCGCTTTCGCCCTCGGGCGCCTCGCGCAGAACCCCGACAACCAGGTGGGCATCTGCCACGCCAAAGGTCTCCGGCCGCTGCTCGATCTATTGGACACGGACGTCGGCAATTTGCAGCACAACGCCGCGTTCGCGCTGTACGGCCTCGCGGACAACGAGGACAACGTCCCCGACATCATCCGCGAGGGCACGGTGCAGCGGCTGAAGGATCGAGAGCTCATGGTTCAGGCGTCCAAGGACTGCGTGCAGAAGACGCTCAAACGGTTGGAGGACAAGATGTCCGGTCGCGTGCTGCGGTACCTGATTTACCTGATGACCACGTCCGACCGGTCCGTCGCGCGACGCATCACCGTCGCGCTCGCGTACTTGTGCAAGCCGCCGCTGTGCCGCGCGGAGGACCATCGGCAAATCTTCATGGAGAAGGGGGGCATGGACATCTTGCTGTCGATGCTCGTGCCTAAGCAGCTCGGCGCGGCGAACCCCGCGGGGGGGGTCATCTTGCCCGAGGCCGCGGCTTGCCAGAAGGACGCGGCGACGGCGCTGCACATCCTCTGGCAGAGAGTCGGGAGCTTCGCCCCCGCGGAGGAGGCTTCGGTGCCCCCGACCCCCGTCGCGCGCGACGACGAGCTTCTCAAGGACCCCGCGCTCTGCGACGTCACGTTCGTCGTCGAGGGCCGCCAGGAGATCCACGCGCACAAGATCGCCTTCGCGAACGCGCCCGTCGCGTTCCACGACGAGATGGACGCGCGAAAAACCTCCACCTCGAGGGAAGGGAGCGAACGCGACGTCGTGGAGCTCCCCGACGTCTCGCGCGCCGCCTTCGAGGCGATGGTGCGGTTCACGTACGCGGGGGAGCTCGGCGAGGGCCTGACGGTGGAGACCCTCCTGGACGTGCTGAAGATGTCGCACGGGTACGGCATGGTCGACCTGAAGCGCCAGTGCGAAATCGCGCTGACGGCGGACTTGCACGCGAAGGGCGCGGACGCGGATCCGTGGGACACGACTTTGCTCTTCGAAACCTCCGAGCTGGTCGACGCGAGGACGCTGAGCAAGGCGTGCGCGGGATACGCGCTCGAGCACCGCGCGAAAATGGTCGACCAGCTCCACGTCGCCGGGTACACGAAACTCATCACGCGCATGGTGCCGTACATCCGCGAGCACCTGCACGCGATGTTTTACCGCCTCCAGGCGACGCTCACGGTGGGGCAGGAATGATCACGCGGGATGAACGGACGCGCGTCACGACCCAAGGCGAAGACGCGACGGCCAGAAGAGGGACAACGGACCGAATAAATGTAGCACTCCCCCACGGGCGGTCACTTAGAAAAACGTAATAGCACCGACGCGCGACGTACGCGACATCACGCGCGACGCATCACGCGCGACGCATCACCGCTCCGTCCTCGGCCGTTTGCTCTCGCCGCCGTCTGTCGCTCGCTTCTCCCCGTCGTCTTCCCCGAACGCAACCTCCGGGTCGAGGGTGAAGGAGAGGCAGAGCATGATTTTATTTGGCGCGACGTCCCGCACCTCCCTCACCCTCGGCGAGGCCATCCTCGCCCCCAAGTGACCCTCGCCGCGTTTGATGACGTCATCCTTCGTCTCGTCCGCTCGCTTGAACGTGTAGCAGTGAATCGTCGGGAGCTTCCGATCGCCCCACGTCGCGCGGTCGAACGCGCCTTTGAAGACGTCGAGGAATTCGATGGCGGAGGCGGGGAGGTTCATCGTGACGTGGTCGAAGACGGCGCCCGCGGGGGGCGCGCCCTCGTCCTCCTCCGGCGTCATCGCGGCCCAACGCACGGGCGGTTTCGGCGCAGGCTTTCTCTCCCTTTTCCCGGCGCTCTTTTCGGACCCGCCCGACTCGGGCTCCGCCGGCACGTCCGGTTCCTCGACCGTAGGCCCCGGGCCCGGCGCGAGCAGCGCGCGAACGAACGCTCGCGCGTCGAGGTTGTAGCACTTGACGAGATTTTTCACTCTGTTGGCGGCGGCGTTCTCGCGGAGATACCTCGCGCAGTGCGGGTTGAGGTCGTTCGCGTACACCCTCAGACCCGCCTTGGCGGCGGGGACGGCGAACGGCCCGACGCCCGCCATCGCGTCGCACAGAATCTCTCCGGGTTTCATCTCGTCCACCAGGCGCTTGTGCTCCGCCTCCAGACGGGAGTTCCAGTACACCTCCCCGAAATCGAGTCGGAACGGCACGCCGTGCTGCCGCACCTCGGTCTCCAGGCTCGTGTCCCCCGCGAGGAGCTCCCACGCGGGGACCCGATACTCGCTCGCGATGCTCCCGACCTTGTTCACCACGGTTTTTAGCCGCGGGTTTTTGTCCAGCAGCACGCGGCCGATGAGATGGCGGTAATCTCGTAGCTCGTCCCGGAGGTTGAGGTGCGCGATGTGACCGACCGTCTCGAACGACCCGGGGACCTCGCATCCGTTCGGGAGCACCTGACGCAGGATCTGCTCCGCGTTGAAGTAGTCGTACCCGAGCGTGAGCTCGTGCTCCGTGAACTCGAGGTCCGCCACCTTCGCGCGTTCGCGACGCTCGGCGTCGAGCGTCGGCAGAGCGCGATCGCGCACGTCCTCCGCGAGGAGCACGAGGCGCACGTCGGGGTCGCCGCGCGGGTCGCTCAGGACCGAGCGATGCCTCGGGAGGTCGAGCACCACGGGCTTGAGGTCTTTGACGATCTGCTGGCACCGCGCCTGCGCCTCGTCGAGGATGGGAAAGACGTCAGCGACGAGAGAGCGGAGGGCGAGACGCGAGTCGGGGGGTTGGCGGCGGCACGTCGCGACACGGGTCGTTCGGCCGACCTCGCGCACCTTCGGCACGCGCAGCGCCAGGAGTTTTATCGTCTTCGTGAACTTCTCCTTCTCTATGGTCACGTCGGGCGCGGGCTCGAGGCGCGTGAACGGCTCGACCGCGCGCGTCATGGCGCGCGCTGTCGCGGACGGCCGCGCGCGAGCGGGAGTGCGAGGGAATCTCGCACTGTGTCGCTTCTCTCCGTCTCTCGCAATTTGCCATTGTAATATAGCAAGCGCTGCTCGTGCTAAACTCTACCTCTGTACAGCACCCGCGGACCCTCGTCCACCTCTCGCGCCGACGCAGCCGCGTCGGACGACGAGACGAGGGCCAAGACCGAGTGACACGTCAATGCGACGGTCGCTTCACTCGGCTCGCCCACCCCCCCCCGCGCCAGACTCCAGAGTTCCGCCTTTTACTCGATGATGAGGCTCTTCTTGAGAAGCTGCCCCACGGTGTCCGAAGGCTGCGCCCCCTTGGCCAGCCACGCCTTGATGGC
>Ga0181572_10003431_pt1 | contig 11118 bp, 8 predicted proteins | sample 101ome_26_FD_133004 | JGI IMG/M metagenome (GOLD analysis project Ga0181572, IMG submission 133004) | Coastal salt marsh microbial communities from the Groves Creek Marsh, Skidaway Island, Georgia - 101408AT metaG (megahit assembly) | ecosystem: Environmental > Aquatic > Marine > Intertidal zone... | reverse complement strand
TATACCCTCGCCCCTGTACCTGGGGCCATCCATAGTGTTGGCGGTGTGCCGTTATTCATTGAGATTGATGAAAATTACCATATGGATATTTCAGATTTTGAAGCTAAAGCATCATCATCTGGGTCCAAGGTTTTGTTGCTATCACATATGCGCGGTCATATTTCCGATATGGAAGCAGTGATGGCCATTTGTAAGCAGTATGATATTATCTTGGTTGAGGATTGTGCCCATACCATGGGGGCATCTTGGCGAGGGGTGCGGTCAGGGAACTTTGGCACTTTGGCTGCGTTTTCAACACAAACATATAAGCATATGAACTCTGGTGAAGGTGGTTTTTTGACTACTAATGATCCGGATATGGCGGCGCGCGCGGTGATTTCATCAGGGTCATATATGTTGTATTCGCGCCATGGGGCTATTCCAGATCAAAATCATTTTGAAGCAGTAAAATACTATTCTCCGAATTATTCTGGTCGTATGGATCATCTTCGCGCCGCGATGTTAAGGGCGCAGTTGCCGTATCTTGAAGACAATGTTGCGCGCTGGAACGCGCTTTATGATGATTTGCATCGCCGAATTAAAACCATCCCGGGTTTGACTATCCCAGATCGGAAACAAGAAGAATCTTATGTTGGCTCATCCATTCAGTTTCGGATGGATGGGGTTAATCGTTCTGATATCCCGGGGGTTCTTAGCCGATTAGCAAACCGTGGAGTAGAATTGAAATGGTTTGGGGATGACGAACCTAAAGCTTTCACTAGCCGTTATGACAGCTGGCGTTATATTGATAACCTGCCTGTTTTGTCAAAAACCTTATCAGTTCTTGAAAAAACGGTTGATATGCGGATACCGCTTACCTTTAATCTGGATGACACGGCATTGATCGCATCCATTTTATCCGAAGAAATGGCAATGATGACCACAGGAAATAAAGCAACAGCATGAAAACCGTCACCTGCATAGAAGATTTGCGGCAAATGCACCGCCGCCGTGCACCAAAAATGTTTTATGATTATGTTGATAGCGGATCATGGACAGAAAGCACTTACAAAGCCAACGAAAGTGATTTGCAAGGGTTGAAATTTCGCCAGCGTGTAGCGATTGATGTTAGTGCCAGATCCACAAAAATGCCAATGTTAGGCCAGATGTTACCAATGCCCGTGGCGTTGGCACCAACAGGCTTAACCGGAATGCAATATAGGGACGGTGAGATTCTAGCAGCAAAAGCAGCGGCGAGTTTTGGTGTTCCCTTTACCCTTTCGACCATGTCCATTTGTTCCATTGAGGATGTGGCAGAAAACACTGACAAGCCCTTTTGGTTTCAGCTTTATGTGATGCGCGACCGCGATTTTGTCCGCCGCTTAGTTGACCGCGCGAAAGCGGCTAAATGCTCGGCGTTAATGCTGACACTGGATTTGCAGTTGATGGGTCAGCGTCATAAGGATATTAAAAATGGTCTTAGCGCTCCGCCACGTCTAACAATCAAAAACATGCTCAATATGATGACCAAGCCAGCATGGTGTATGGGCATGCTAAGCACAAAGCGCAGGCAGTTTCGTAATATTGTCGGTCATGTTGAAGGGATTGATGATATGGCCTCGTTAGCGGAATGGACAACAGGACAATTTGATACCAGCCTCAACTGGGATGATGTCGCTGAGATTCGTAAGCAGTGGGATGGTCCTTTTATTCTTAAAGGCATTTTAGATGTTGAGGATGCTAAAACGGCTGCCAATCTAGGTATTGATGCTGTTGTTGTTAGCAATCATGGAGGCCGCCAGCTTGATGGCACGTGTTCAGCAATTCAGATGTTGCCACAGATTGTCGATGCGATTGGTAAATCCACCGAAGTCTGGATGGATAGCGGTATTCGATCAGGTCAGGATGTGTTGCGCGCAGTGGCGTTAGGAGCAAAAGGAACCCTGATTGGCCGCGCCTTTTTATATGGACTAGGGGCTATGGGGCAACACGGTGTGACAAGAGCTTTGGAGATTATTCATAAAGAACTCGACACGACGCTTGGGCTTTGTGGTCAGAACGATCTAGCGAAAGTTGGCCCAGATATTCTGTTGCGATAAAGAGATCATGAAATCCTGTCCCCTTGCTAGGGTGTCTTAACCTGATATCGGGTGACAAGATAAACCCCTGCGGATGCTAGGGCAAACCCAAGAATTGTAATTGGGCCAAGCGGTTCTTTTAAGGCGAGATTTGCAATAATTGCGGTTGTGGGCGGAACCAAAAACAAAAGGGATGTTGTCGCTGCCATGGTTCCACGTTTGATTAATATCATAAGGATCACATACGCGCCTGCGGACACCGCTAACACTTGCCACATAAGCGCATAGATGAAATCAGGATGCCAAGTGATACTTGGTGTTTCAACCGTTTCAATTAAGATAAGAAAAAAAATCGATGCCGCTAACGCTTGAATAGCGTTGCTTTTCACCAGACTCATTCTGCCACTAATACGTTTATGGATAAGGGTGCCAATGGTGATGGCTAGCAAAGCAATTACACTCGCCAAGATACCTTCTGTTGGCGTATCCATCCGCAGCGATGGTGACAACGCCACCACAACCCCAACAAAACCAACGAAAATGCCGAGCCATTGAATAGGCCTTGGTTTTTCATGGAACAAAAAGACAGCAAGCGCTGTCGTCAATAATGGTTGGGTGGAAACGATTAATGCGGTTAAAGCAGATCCTAACCCTGATGCCATCGCATAAAAACTTGCCCCCAGATAACCGCCATGCAGCAATAGACCTGTCAGGATCGTTAAGGCCAAGGGTTCTTTCACATGATCTTTGGGGGCAGGGCCTTTCCGTGCAGATGAAAATAACAAAGTTATGGCAATAAAAATAATAAAAACAATGACAAAGCGAACAAAAAGAAAGGCAAAAGGTGTTGCGTGCGCAACGCCAATTTTTGCCGAAACAAAGGCCGACGACCACAAAAATACAAATAGATAAGGTAAAAGACGGATATACATGAAGATATGAACTTTATGATGATGGGATAAAAGCGTAGTCTGATTATCCTAAGTGATGGTGAACCATATCGCCGTCTAATCGGGCATATACTATATCAAAATATGAGCTTTCACTATCCCGAAAACCATCTTTAACGCTAAGATGGTAGAGCATTCAAAAAAAAAGCTATCATAGAAAACTAGAGATTGATTTTATTCATGCTTGGACTAAGTTTTAATTGCAGTGCGCTTCGCACTTTATGGGTCAAGACTTTCATGTCTCTTAAACAGTTTCGTTCATATTCACTTAAGGCATCTGGCCATCAAACCGTATTGGTTAATCGTCTATCAAACCCAATTATTGGGGTTTTGCTGATGGTGCTGCTGGCCTTTGGCTTTCCGCCCACAGCCCATAGCCAACAGGGGCGGTCAGCTAGTAAGGTTGAAGTCGCTTATGTGACAGAGGAAATGCTTACCCCTACGGTAAATATTGATGCGCGAATTGTCATTAGCCAAGATCGCGCCGTTACGGCACCGAATGATGGTATTGTCAGATTTGAAAGCGGACAAATTGGGGATGTAGTGGCAAAAGGTGATGTTTTAGCCACACAAGACAGCAAGGACATGACCCATCAGTTGGAATTGCTTCGTCTTGACCTTACCCAGACCAAAGACCATCTTGACGAAATATCTAGTCAGCTTGCGTTTGAAAAAACGCTCTTGGCGCTAGCCGAAGACCAATTAGCCTTACAGCAAGATAAACTGGAACGTTTAACAACCCTAGCGAATGAACAAATCATCCCCAAGGATCGCATAGATGAAGCTATGAGGACACATCTTGCCGCGCGTCAAGTTTTGGTCAGCCATCGTCAGAAAATATCCAAACTTGAGGCTGACCTTGAACAGTCCAATCATAACAAATCTCGCACAGATCTTTTGATCAAGGACTTGCTTGCAGATATCAAAGCAGCGACTTTAGTGGCACCAGTATCAGGCCAGCTAGTGGCTTTGCCCCAATTTGATGCCCAATATTTCCGCAAAGGCGAGATGATTGCCAATATCAGAACCACTACCGATTATGAATTAGAAGCGGATGTCCCGATCAAATGGTTACGGTATTTGCGTCAGGCTAGTGTCATTTATGGCACAGATGCAGATGGGCAGGCATTGACAGCGATTCTTCGTAGTGAATTACCAGAAGAAAACGCCCGCACTGCTAGCCGGCCCGTGCGCTTTCGCATTACCTCAGTGTTAACTGCGGCAATGATGGCAGATGCAGCGCAGGTTCAACTTAATCTTCCTGTGGCAGACCAACAATTGGTAACAACAATCCCGGTTGATGCCATAATTCCAAAGGGGGATGGCGCCGTGGTTTTTGTTGCCCAAGACAACAAAGCCATTCGTACCGAAATTCGTATAGGTGAGGCCTTTGGTGACAAGATTATTGTCAAAACCGGCCTGTCTCTTGGTCAGCAAGTCATTAGCAAAGGCAATGAAGGGCTGCGTGATGGGGCAGAAATCACAATTGTAAGCGGAGGTGATGAAGGCTGATCATGCATAATTTGATCCGGTTTTCTATCAATCATCTGACTGCCATTCTGGCACTGATGCTTATGATTTTTTTGTTTGGCTTATCAGCTTTACAAACCGTTCCTATTCAGCTGACCCCCGACATTGAAAAGCCAGTCTTGCAAGTTAGGGTCAACTGGCCAGGGGCATCGCCTGAGGATGTTGATCGTGAGATTATTAAGCGACTAGAAAGCGAATTATCATCGTTGAGCGGTGTGGAGACGATTGAATCGCGTTCGTTCTTTGGTCAGGCCAGGGTGACGCTTACCTATTCTGTTCATCAGGATATGGATAAGGCCCTTACCCTTTTGCTGTCTGAGGTTTCAAATATTACCGATTTGCCCGATGACGCAAAAAATCCGGTGGTTAGAACATCCAATTCTGATGATTCTCCGATTGCGCGTTTAGCCTTAATGGCTCTGCCAACCTCTGATGGTGCTGTATCCTCGGTACCCCTTAATCAACTAGGACGGTCCTTACAGACTGATATCATGGACCCCTTATCTCGCGTGCCAGGGGTGTCCGAAATTTTTAAATATGGCGGCGATGACATGGAAATGCGGGTATTGGTTGATGTTGATCGCCTTGCTCTCTATCGTCTTGAGGTTTCTGTCATTATTAATGCCTTGCGTTCTGCCACTACCCAACAAAGTGTTGGAGATATTGAGGCTGGAAAACGAAATTATACTGTCAGAGTATCACCAGATTCCTTTACCCCAGAAACCGCCGGGGATGTCATTATTCATTCTCAGCTTAATGATAATGGCAGCATTGTTCCGATCCGTTTATCGGATATTGCAACGATTGAGGTTGGGCCAAAAGAAAGCACCAGCGTACGCCGCCTTAATGGCGAAAATGCCATCATTATCAATGCCACACGCGAACAAGGCACGAATGTTGTTCAGACCATGGAGGTCTTAAAACAGACCATCCAAGAAATGAATGAAGGCCATCTTGCCGATAAAGGGCTATGGCTAAAGATGGTCTATGATGAAACGGTTTATATTTCCTCTGCGATCTCGCTGGTTCAACAAAATATCTTTGTTGGCGGCTTTTTGGCGGTGGTCGTTCTCTTGATCTTTATGCGCAGTGTCATGACAACGGTAATTGTGTTTTGCGCTATTCCTGTTTCCGTCATCGGAACATTTGTGGCGATATCCTTACTTGGGTTATCGATCAATGTGATTTCTTTGGCAGGGCTTGCCTTTGCGATTGGTATGGTTGTTGATGCTTCTATTGTCAGCCTAGAAAATATCTTTCGGTTGCGGCAATCCGGCCTGAACGCGCGTGAAGCCGCGTTTGAAGGGGCAAGACAGGTTTGGGCCCCTATCCTTGGGTCCGCTATCACCACGGTGGTGGTTTTTATTCCTGTTATTATTTTGAAAATTCCAGTCGGTCAGTTATTCCGCGATATAGGGGTAGCGATTTCAGTATCGGTGCTAATTTCGGTTCTGGTGTCCGTTACGGTGATACCTGCGATATCATCCGTCTTGTTAAGGCATAAAAATTATGACCCCAAGGATATGATCCGACTGCCAGTGCTTGATACCATTGCCGCGGCATTTAAGAGACTGGTGATTTCATATGCGATTACAATGACCGCATCCTCTCGGCGAGGGGTGATATTCATTGCGTCAGCTATGTTTATCGTTATTGGCGGAATGATTTTACTGATGCCAAAACTAGATTATTTGCCTGATGGCAATTCCAATTTTGTGTTTGGTCGGGTGTCAGTGCCGCCGGGGTATTCGATTGATGAAACCATGCAAATCGCAGGTGAAATGGAAAAACACGCCAAGCCATTATGGCAAAAGGATGTAGACACAGCAGAGTCCCCTGCAATCGAACGTTTCTTTTTTGTTGCTTATAGTGGTGGGGCTTTTGCTGGCGGTTCAACCGTTGACCCAAGTCGGGTGAATGAATTACGGCCGATTTTAATGCGGCCAATTTTTAACATACCAGGGGCATCGGTGTTTGTTGTCCAATCATCTTTGTTTGGTCGCTCAGTAGGGGGTGCGCGTTCGATCAAGGTGAATGTGTTAGGCAATGACCTCGAAGATATCCAACTGGTGATAGAGAGCTTGGATAAGCAGCTTAAACAGGCATTTCCGCGCCAAAACGGCAATCAAATTCGTATTATTCCTAGTCTGAATAATAATGCCGCCCAAATTCATATTGTTCCAGATATCAAAGCATTGTCTCGCCTAGGACTTTCCATTCGTGAGTTTGTCAGCTTTGTCGATGTCTTTAATGACGGCTATATCATCAATCAGGTGCCCTATCAGGGGGAATTGCTGGATATGCAGTTGCGCGGCAAGACCGCTGGCCAGTTATCCATTGATCAGCTGAAATCTTTACCTATTGTTGCGAAAGATGGCTCAATGGTGCGTCTGTCACAGGTGGCATCGGTTGATTTCGTTAATGCGCCAGAAGAAATTCAGCGACTAGGCGGCAGATTGGTTATGTCGGTTGTTCTCAGACCTGTGGAAAGCCTAACGCTCGAAGACAGCATTGCTGTCATTGAAAACGATATTATCCCTGAATTAAATGATCTGATGCCAAGTGGGACTTCTATTGAGATTTCAGGCGCTGCTAGTGAATTGGCAACCACATGGCAGGCGATGAAAGCTAACGTGATGCTGGCGATATTGGTGATTTATTTAGTGATGACCATTTTGTTGCGAAGTTTTGTTTTGCCACTGATTATTTTGATGGTGATACCTGTTGCGGGGGTAGGGGGATTATCTGGCTTATCAATCTTGAATCTGTTTATCAGCCAGCCTTTGGATATGCTAACCATGCTTGGTTTTGTCATTCTAACAGGGGTTGTGGTCAATAATGCGATTTTGATGGTGGAACAAACTAGCCTGCATATCAAAGAAGATGGCTATCAGATTGAAGACGCAATTGTTGAGGCAGCACGTAACCGGATACGCCCTATTTTTATGTCCACCATGACCTCATTATTTGGATTGCTGCCCTTAGTGATTTTTCCGGGGGCTGGTTCAGAATTGTATCGCGGTATTGGTGTTGTGGTTTTTGGCGGTCTTGGGCTTTCAACCATTGCCACCCTGTTTATTGTCCCGGTGATGCTGTCAGCCTTTCGCCGGTATTTGCCGCAACCGCAAAATCCTTAATGCTATTGCCTAGGGTAACTAGAATTGCCCTTGTCCACATTTTGCTTCATGATTAGGCCGTAATAACTTGATGGGTCAAAAAATGGATTTCAACAACAGCTTTACGTCCCTTCGCGTGGATTGTGACGGGGTTCATATTCATCTGCGTCATAAGGGTAAAGGATCGCCCTTGCTTTTGATCCATGGCTATCCGCAAACTGGATATATGTGGCATAAAATTGCAGATCAATTAGCAGCATCACATCATGTGATTATTCCTGATTTGCGAGGGTATGGGTTGTCTGACAAACCAGCTACGGATGCATCGCATTCCCCTTATTCTAAGCGTGCAATGGCAAAGGATATGATGGCGGTTATGGCGCATTTTAATTATGCACGTTTTGATGTTGCTGGCCATGACAGGGGCGGCAGGGTGGCACATCGTTTGGCTAGGGATTATCCTGATGCTGTCAACCGGCTCGCAATTCTGGATATTGCCCCCACCGCCGCCATGTATGGCGCGGCAGATATGGATTTTGGCCGGGCGTATTATCATTGGTTTTTCTTAATACAGCCTGCGCCGTTGCCCGAAACCTTAATTGGCAACAATGTAGAGTTTTATCTACGTCAGAAACTGGCCCAATGGGGGCGGACAAATGAGGCGATAACGGAGTCTGCTTTTGCTGAATATCTTGCCTGTTTTTCAAACCCTGAAACGATCCATGCCAGCTGTGAAGATTATCGCGCCGCCGCCAGCATTGATCTTGATCATGATCGCGCGGATGCTGATCAAAAATTGACTATGCCTGTGCTCGCCCTTTGGGGTGAGCAAGGATTTGTTGGTCAAACATATGATGTGGTCAAAGAATGGCAGCTTGTGGCTAAAGATGTGCGCGGCCATGCTGTGCCAGGGGGGCATTTTTTAGCTGAAGAATCCCCCGCCGAAACCGTAGCAGCTTTGGCGGCATTCTTTTCATAGTTTTCGTTCGTTCGTTTGTTGGAGGGGGGGAGGATCGGATTTCCCCAACCCTTAAAACTGGCGGTTTTGGCGTATTTTCTTACCTTAGCTATCTGGGAAACAAGGCAAAGGGCTAGCAAAATCAGACACAATGACATTTATGATGGGGAATGATGTCAAATTGCGTTGATCCATGGGCGTTACATTATCGCGGCAACGATCATCCCAAACAATACAACAAGCATTAGCGACAGCCCGATGACACAGTAATTGATTACCAAACTAGCTATTACTAAGCCGCGACCAGAATATTTCTGGGGGTTATTGTTGATATCGCTAAGTGCAATATGCCCCATGATCAGGCTGATGATCTGAAGGGCAAAGGGAATAAAAAAGGTAACGAATAATCCTACAATCGATATTACAAAGGCCGCAACCCCAAGCGAATGGGTTTGATGCAAAGGGGTGGAAATACGGTATTCGATAACTTGATCCGGAGAGGATTTATCCAACATCTCACCGCAAAAGCGGCATTTGATCGCCTCTTTCAGGATGGTTTCCGAACAAAAGGGGCAGGATTTAGCATTGGCAGTGGTCATGTCTTATCCCTTTATAAGATCACACCCTAAACCAAACTGATCAGAAAAGGGTTGCTGTCAAAGCCCTAACATATTCAAAATGTTGGAGCGGTCGACCAGACTCGAACTGGCCCTAAGAGCTTGGAAGGCTCTTGTGCTACCACTACACCACGACCGCGATGGGGCGGTTATATCAGCATTTCTGATAACTGAAAAGACCAGAAAAGCACCATTTTACCGGTTATACCCAGCCACCGATATTTTCGTCCACAAGGGCTTTGATTACTGCCATGCCATTATCGCTATCGTTAAGGCATGGAATATAGGTGAATTTTTCACCGCCATTATCTAAAAACTCTTCTCTGCCTTCCATATTCAGCTCTTCTAAGGTTTCTAAACAATCGGCACTAAACCCCGGTGCTAAAATCGCCATATGCTTAACCCCAGCATGCGCAAGTTCCTCAATCGTCTCATCAGTATAGGGTTTGAGCCAAGGCTCACGACCGAAACGGGATTGAAAGCTCACCTTAAAGCGATCATCAGACCAGCCTAGTTCATCTCTCAACAGACGTGCGGTTTTCATGCACTGACAATGATAGGGATCACCTTGCACAAAGTACCGCTCTGGAATGCCGTGAAAAGACGCCAAAACGATCTCTGGCTGATCCTTTTTTGGATAAGGCTTTAGGCTGGTTTTAATGCTGTTGGCTAGGGCTTTGATATAGACTGGATGATCATGCCATGGGGCAACAGTGCGAACGGCAGGCTGCCAACGCTGTTTGATCATCCATTGAAACACCTCATCCTGAACAGTCGCAGTGGTGGCAGCGGCATATTGCGGATAAAGGGGCACAATCAATAACCGATTGCATCCGGCGTCTTTTAATTCCCGTAAGCGATCAGGAATAGAGGGGTTGCCGTAACGCATCGCCCAACTGACCATAAGCTTATCTTCGCTATGCCCATCTTTTGTCATAATGGAAGAGAGTTTTTCGGCTTGCAGACGCGTATATTTCCGCAAGGGTGATCCGTCTTTGTCGTCCAGCCAGATACGGGCATAGGCCTCACCCGAGCGCGAGGGTCGCCGCACAAGAATAATGCAGTTGAGAATAAACCACCATAACAGCCGAGGGGCTTCAACCACGCGGCGGTCGGATAAAAACTGTTTCAGGTAACGCCGCATGGAACGGTAATCAGTTCCATCAGGAGTGCCCAGATTGACCAGCAAAATACCGGTTTTTGGGTGGCGTGGCCAATTGGGATGATCATCTGGATAAGCTTTAATTGTCATGCCAATTGATATGAGGCCTCAAGATCAGAAAGGCAAGGGTTGCGATGTGATCTGGGTAAATAAACTTTAATAAGTATTAACCTGATGCCATTCATCTGACGCAACAGGAATAAGCACAGCATGATCAATATTAATGATTTGCTTGCCTTTGTGATCAAAATTAACAGTGATTTTAGGGCCGATTGCTGATTGCACCTGACCATTGCCCCAATCATCATGCCCTTGAAGACGCACAAAATCCCCTGGCTGAAACAGAATATAGTTTGATTGCAGGCCCATGATACTTGATCCCCATAAGGATAATCTTATGGGGATCATATGGGGCCAACTGTGCCTTTGTCGAGGGCGAGGAAGATTACGTCATCAGCACAGGTTGGTCACGCAGGGCATAGCCTTGCCCCCAAATGGTATGGATATAATTGCGCTGATTGGCTTTCTCAGCCAGTTTTTTACACAATTTGCAAACAAACACATCAATAATTTTTGATTCGGGTTCATCCCGCTCTTCATAAAGATGATTGATGATCTGATTCTTTATGATGATGCTGCCTTTTCGCAAAGACAAGAGTTCTAAAATCTGTACCTCTTTACCATTTAGGTTGATTTTATCACCATTCACGGTCACAGACCGGTTGCTG
>Ga0181572_10003429_pt1 | contig 11127 bp, 9 predicted proteins | sample 101ome_26_FD_133004 | JGI IMG/M metagenome (GOLD analysis project Ga0181572, IMG submission 133004) | Coastal salt marsh microbial communities from the Groves Creek Marsh, Skidaway Island, Georgia - 101408AT metaG (megahit assembly) | ecosystem: Environmental > Aquatic > Marine > Intertidal zone... | reverse complement strand
GTTTTAGCGATTGTAACACATAAGAAACTGACGCATCTAATCTCGGTAGAGACCATCTACGCGTAAGGCGAAACAAGGAAAACCAGGGCCCTGCCCTCAATAATATTATTGATGCGAGTGTCTATTTAATTAAGATCGAAGCTGATGCGACGACTGTGGGTAAAAACGACAGCAACTGACTGTTAGACGACTAGCCGTGTGGTCGCGATATTGCAGCGCGAACCGCAGTGTACAAAAACACAGATATCTGATTCGTACGATCACGAGCCCATTATCTTTTTCTAGAAGCTATCGCGAATGATACATGGCTAGAAGGTGAAGTAAATTCTCCACTCTGTTGAAGACACTTACGTCTCGGACAGATACGACTCACGAACTACTACTTTTAGTCCTGAAGGACGCCTTTTTCAGGTTTGCTCTGACGTGTAAGTTGTCATGTGTGTTTTACATGTTTTGAAGGTGGAGTATGCACTTGAATCGGTCAATCATGCCGGAACCTGCGTGGGAATACACACCAGAGATGGTGTACTGCTCGCATCTGAGAAAAAAGTTCTATCAAAAGTGGGTGACTCAACATGATAGCTATCTCAACTTACACCAAAATACAGCTCTTAGAACAAAGCAGTACTCCAGAAAAGATATGGAAGATTGATGAACATATCTATGTAGCCATCGCGGGTTTAAATGCAGATGCGATGATTTTGGTGAACTTTGCACGGTAAGGACTTAATGGCGTTTCACAACATCTATTGAAATACGTCAGGTTGACTGCTGGGCGCTATAAGTCAAAATATGGTCAACCGATACCAGTGGAAAACCTCGTACACGAAATAAGCGATCATAAGCAAGGGTATACACAGTTTGGTGGACTCCGTCCGTATGGTGTTGCTTTTTTATTTGCGGGATGGTAATGTACGTGAGGGCTGCCGTCATTTTTTATTGAAATTCATGCAGGGATAAACACAATGGCTTTCAGCTTTATCAGAGTGAGCCATCTGGTAATTATAGCGCGTGGAAGGTATGTTTGAACCATTGTTTTGCTACTTTTTATTGACCCCAGTGCAGGCAGCTTCTGTTGGTTCTGGACACCAGGCAGCACGAGCTATCTTAAGGACCGAGTACAAAGAAAAAATGGATATGCTTGAAGCGAAGAGTATTGCCCGCAAGGTTCTAGAGAAGACGATGGATTGTGTGAATTTAACAAGTGAGAAGATCGAAATGCTTTATCTATCACGTGAGCCTATCTCAGGCAAATTATCTACGGAACACATTGGTTGGTAGTAATATTCTCAGAATAAGTTCGTAACACAAATTGTGATGGGTGAATCGGAATCATTTCAAGTACATATATCTATCTATTGCTGCGGTTGTGAAACTAAGCTACGCTCTTACTTTTGGGAGAGCCTCGAACTTGAAATGCGAGGAAACAACGCCTTCAAGGGCCAAGCAATTCAAAGAGCTATCGTGATAACGCCTCAGTATCATAATATTCTTGCGTTTGATGGTTTTATCGCCTTCACTACAGCTAAGATGGTACTGAAGTGTTGAAAACATTTTACTCACCTTGTAAATCATATTTGCCAACGAGTAACTTCATCCCCTGTTATCAACGTGTGAGCGGTGCACTATAATGGATTTGTACACGTACACTTCCTTGAATATATCCGTCGCACAATTTACGTGTATTTGCGGCATCCAGCGTGAAGTTACCCTACATACTACTAAGCCACTTAAGATCTGTATGAAAAAATATCTCACCTGCATCTCAAGAACGGAGAACTTTGGACGCATTGCACCACGTGCAATACAGTTCTCACGCGCTGTCATTTAAAGTGCCCTGCTTTAGCGGATGGGGACGAGAAGCTGTTCCACACGGTCGGTCCTCGGCAGGAGCATATTGTACATGTAAATTTACATGTACGATATCTCATATAATGACTCTTTCGGACTCTAGTGGACATTTTTTTTGAAGCCCTCGCGCTTCCAATTCTATGGGCTAGTTTCGCGACAAGAAGTAGGTCACAGACCGTGAAGTTTTCCAAGAAATGGAGGATAGTACTAGTATTTTATGACGTTTTTCTACAACATACCGAGGGACATTTCTTGACCTAGACGAGCTCAGGAACGTCTTGAAAACGTCAAGGGCAAACCGGCCTGCAGTATCAACGGGTGTCCTTGCACCGTGGTGTCCTTGCACCGCAAAAAGTGATTAAGGTATCGTGCGGTTGCTCGCACATTTATATGTCTTGCTGGATCGGAACGCTACGATGAATATTTCTATCAGGTTGCACAGCTACTGGCAACACTGGGACTCTGTAATCTCCAACGCTGTCTTTTCTTGGACGGATAGATTGCAGTGGGAGGTCAATCCGGTCAGCCCAACAACAGCTAATTATCCCGCTGTGACTTCTCCTACCCCACTTGTTACAAGCCTACTGTTGTACCTCGTAACAGTTTGTCTGTGGTACAGTTCTTTATCAAAACTGAAGGTAAGAAGAGTGGAGGAGCCTGGGTGGCTAACCAAATTAGTGATTTGTCACAACGTGTTCCTCATAGTTCTCAGTCTTTACATGTGTATCGGCTGTCTCACAGAGGCTTATAGTAACCGGTATACACTATGGGGTAACAGCTATAAGGAAGAAGAAAAACAACTCGCCTTCTACATCTACTTATTCTACGTGAGCAAGCTCTACGAATTCTTCGATACCTTAATCATGCTACTCAAAAAGAATTTGAGGCAGGTGAGCTTTTTACACGTATACCATCATAGTACTATTTCCTTCATTTGGTGGATGATTGCGCGCAGGGCGCCTGGTGGTGACGCTTATTTTAGCGCTGCCCTGAACTCGTGGGTACATGTATGCATGTATACATATTATTTACTATCCGCCACGATTGGTAAAGATGGGCGCAAGCGTTCCAAGTATCTCTGGTGGGGTCGTTATTTAACACAAATGCAAATGTTCCAGTTTCTTTGCAACTTGATACAAGCTATTTACTGTGCTTCATTTTCAGACTACCCGAAGTTCTTGTCAAAGATCCTGCTGTTCTACATGCTTAGTCTTTTGGTATTGTTTGGGCATTTCTATTATACTAAACATGTAGCCGCCGCAAAAAAAGATATCTAGACTTCTACGCTTATAGTTTTTGTTGAGCACTTGTGTGGCACTGTAACACTTGTCACTTGTAAAACCTACAGAAAAGACTAGGGGGTGTTCCACTATCAGGTAGTGACCAGATCAGACTCTTCAAGATGATATTACTTCATGCCTTTTTCTAGTAAACCCAAACTTCGATTATTCGTGCGCTTTTTCTTGTCGCGTTGACAACTCTTTTCCTGTCGAAATTTTGCTTGTTGCACAGCTGCAGAAATGCCTACATCAGATGGATCTGCAAGTGCATCGAAAAGAAACTGCAAAGCACAGCGTTCTACCGTTGTTAACTCAGGATGCCAAAATCGTATGATCAGAACGTAACGTGTCTGAACTTCGCTTTCGTTCGCAGTGCTATGTACAAAACTTGTATCTGCTATCATGCCCTGCCCGTTCTTCCACTCTTTCTTGAACTCACCAACTTTCATCCAACACTCACCTTCCGGAACGTCCAAGCCAAGATGTGATGTCAGAATGAAGTTGGTATTATCAGTGTGTGGCTTAATGCCTGTATTCGGCGCCTGCTTGGCAAAAAATACTTCTACAGAGGGGACAAGGTTCGTCTTCAACAGTTCAACTGTCTTCGGAAACAGGGCACAGTTTGTATCTTCCCAAACGCATCGATCTTGTAACACAAGCGTCTTCCAGTCTGGCCCATATGCAACTGCTTCTGCTCTTGCCGCTTGAACCCAAACGTGCTGGCCGACCACGGATAGTTCTGGGTTGGATAGGGCAACTGCCAACTCCCCCTGGATGTCAGAGAAGTTCTCTTCAAGTTTCCTCATCCACAAATAATTCAGGTCACTTAGATCGTGAAAAGGTTCGGCTAAGAGTCCAGAAATATAAGAAGACGCCTTTTGCAAGCCCTTGCCCGGATGAAATCGAGTATATTCTTGACCTGTTGACGCAAACTCGAGACTATCTAAAACACGTCTGATTTCAACTTCTTTGTACTGTTCTTTCAACTCTCTGTATATTCGTGAAAACGTATCTTCCTCTTTCTGGGTGGAAGCACTTCGGGTAACGGTGCGAGAAGCGCGGTTGCTTCTACGAAGGAGCTTTTCATGGCGTTGTGTGCTAAGTTGGCTCGGTAGACAGGTGCAAGCAGAACCCATGAGGTTTACTGTGTCTTCGTTGCTTCGATTTCGTCAATAAAGAGGAAGGAAAGATGAACAACTCAAGCTGATTGTCAGCACGTCCACTAGCACTTCTGACGAAGGACCAAACGCAAATGCACTTGTGGACGGCAAAAGGGGGCAAAGTCAGCACAGCACCGCAGTGCGGCGCGAGGTTGCCCCCAAATTAATTTTATAACTATATAATGAGTTTAATCGCAAAGAAACGGGCTACGATCGAGAAAACTACCCACTGCACAATGTGCGCATGGGTTCGAACCCCATTCCTGGCACGCATGTTTTCGCCAGGATGCCCGAGTGGTCTAAGGGGGTGGATTTAAGTCTGTATCTTTTTTTGCGACAGTGTGCCTGAAGGAGAAGTGATTGCGCAGGCGTGGCCAACCATACCCACAGTTTTATCAGCGTCAACCAAAAGCTATGGCATGTCGGACATCATCCAACCTCGATGTGAGCATCGTTGATAACCGCTGGCTTGTCGAACTGTGCGAACGTGCTCCCACACGGGCAACACAGGCGTTGGAAGAGTTTGACACGAGGCAACGAATCCAACGGGGCGCTTTTAGAGCGTCGAACGCCAACAAGGTTGGACATGTTCTGCGAATACTGAAGCGGCAAAAGGAGCTGTCGCAGAAACTTGTTGCTGCCATAAACGAGAATAGACTGGTAGACAGTCTTCTGGTACGTGGGAGTTTGATAGAACTAGAGCAAGCAACTTCTAGAGCATCTAGTACGCGTACTGTTGATGATCTCATGGAAAATTCAATCAATTTTGTGCGCAGTGCGACATCTGATTTTTGCCACGTCGCACTTCAGTCAGAGGAAGTATTGAAAGTTATAAACTTGTCGGACATACTGGTTCAAGTCCAGTTGCAGAGTGTCGTGGAGAGCGTGGTCAAGGCGTCAATTAAAGAGTTATTTTCGACAAAATTCGCAGCAGAGTTCAATGTCCACGGCTCAACCATTTTGCACGGTGACGAAATACGCGTGAACACTCTACCTCTAAATGTTCTGTACAAGTTCGTAAACATGTTTCTAACTCAGATAATACAAGACAAACTTGTGCAAGAGAAGCGAGGCACGCAGCACGTTCTAGCAACTCTATTCAGTACATGGTTGGATTTATTAGAATTGTTTTTGCTTGATTTTGAAAGACATATAAAAAAGCGGCATCTTCTAGACAGGCAGCCTGTCAGCGATGAGCCACTGAAACACTTGGATGCAGCAATAGAGGATATAATATTGCTCAATAGAATCTGCAAAGCGCAGCACACCATTTTCGAAGAATCCCTAAGCCAAATTCATATTCAACAGATCCAAGATTCAATCATATTTTCCGGAGAGAACCACTATGCACTGTTGCCGACGATGAGCAGACTCGTGAAGTATTGCCTTCAAATGGAAGAAAAGCATATGAGATTGAGCGTGAGTGCGTTTGCTGGAGGTCGTCCAATACAAATCACAACATTAGATGATATTTTCTTCATCATGTCTCGAAGTATTCGTCGTACATTAGCGTTTACAGATCCAAACTGCACTGCAAAAATACTGAAGGTCATGCACACAACACTCGCTGAGCTGTTTGAGCTCAGCATCAAAGCACATTTCGAGATCAGCCCGATCGCTGTAAGCAAGTTGTTTGCACTAAGCAATGATTCCACGGACGAGACCCACATGAGAGAAATCGCATGCACTGAGCCTTTGGCACGTCTAGTGAACCCCATCAATGCCGCAAGTGTGGCAGCGGATCGTATACTGCACTTGCTCAAAGATGTGGCCACTTTGTGTGGAGAATTATTCAGCGATAGTATCAAAATATCCGAGATCATGACAAGTACCGAGGTACTCAATAATGTTGCAGATCAACTCACCAATTGGTATGAGTCCTGTATTTCTAGCATGATTCGCGAGCGCATGAAAGTCATCGTTGAGATATGCGAGCAAGCTGCAAACGATACCTACATTTTGTCAGAAGAGAATTATGCCACCGTAGATCTTTCAAGCACTTGGGCTCACTCACTCTTAGTCTATCTTTTAGACGATTTTCGTACAGTTTCAAAAGTATTCACGAAGCAAGTCACTGAGCGCTACATTCAACTGAAGGTAGAAGGTCTATCGACCCGCCTGGAAACAGTTGCAAAAACACGCCTTAGTTTCAATCACCTTGGAGCTATGCGTTTCGAACGCGAAATCAGACTGTTAATTTCTGGGTTGTCGGGTGTGCACAATTTTTATATAAGGGATGCGTTTGCGCGTCTGACACAGATCAGCTTGTTACTGAGTGCAGAGACCAAAAGTGAAGTTGAAAATTACTTGGCCGATACACAGCACCAGTCTTCCTGGAAACTGTCTGAGAGTGATATTACAAAAGTATTGTCGCTTCGCGTAGACTTTTCCAAGCCTCAATTTTCTTCCTACTGACGGAAGCCAAGACATACTAGTCAACAAATGTAACACTGCGCTGTGGATCTAATATCCAAACTCCCAAACCTGCATACTCATTCAAACACGCATCAACGACATCTTGTAAACCATGTTTCATTGATAGTTGGTTGATTGTAGAGAAATGAACAAAATGGTTAGAGTGCTCGCCAGCCCAGTTGCGCAAGACCAAGTACAAACTTTCAACTGGATCAATGCGAGTCCTTGATGCTTGGTGAATTTCAAGACTCGCTTTCGACATTTTCATCAGGCTTAGCGCCTGTTCAACATCTTTTTCAGAAACAACGGACGCCCATCGAAGACGTGCTAACGCCTCCGAAAGGCGAATAATAGATAACAGAGTTCGCGCAGTAGTGTAACCAGTCGCATCACTTCCAGCTTCGTCCTCCGCCTGACGTATACCTGAATACGCGCTTGCTATATCCTCTGCGAGATCTTCTGGTACGTGGGGATCAGTATGCTTCGCAACTGTTATGTACGCCCTTAATTCAGAGGGTGACACAGGATCAAAACTTGTCGATGGTGGGCGACCTTCTCTGTGCACATTCATGACGTGTCTAGCCAGTTCAATGTCAGAGTCAACATCTGGTATGTCCAAAATCAGCCACATCAGATCAAATCTGCTCAGAAGGGCCGCTGGAAGGTTGATATTTTCCTGAGGACTGACAGAGGTATTGTATCTACCGAACGCAGGGTTCGCAGCTGCAAGCACTGTCGTTCGCGCATTCAAAGTAGTGGTTATTCCTGCTTTTGCAATGCTCACTGTTTGTTGTTCCATAACTTCGTGTATTGCTGTTCTATCGCTTTCTTCCATTTTGTCAAATTCATCTATGCAACATATCCCCCGATCTGCTAGCACAAGAGCACCACCTTCAAGTATCAGTTCTTGTGTAATATTATCCCGCTGGATGGATGCAGTGAGGCCAACTCCGCTACTACCGCGTCCTGTTGTGTAAACACCCCTCGGGGCGATTGATACAATATGCTTAAGAAGTTGTGATTTTGCAACTCCTGGATCACCCATAAGACAGACGTGAACATCTCCACGAATCTTGACACCATCTGCAAGAGTTCTAGTGACGCCACCACATAGCAATAATAGGAGTGCCTTTTTCACGTCAACGTGCCCATAGATTTCAGGCGCAATAGATTTGGCAAGGTGTGTATATATGTCTGGAATGTTCTTGAGCTTGTGCAGCTGCTGAGCTATTTCAGGAGTTTCTTCCATTTCCGTGTATTTTGCTTTATGTGGAGCGATGGACATGGTCTGCAAGTATGTGGTGGAAACAAGACTCGATGTACCAGTGTATCCAGTCTGTGTGCGTGGTAAAAATATACCACTTATGTCGACAACATCGCCAGGCCCGAGCGTTCGAGTCATGTCTCCTACTAAAGAAATAGACATCGATCTTGGAACATGACCCGTGGGAACATCCTCTGACAGTTCTTGGATCTTTGCTTCCTGATATCTTGAAAATTTGGAAGCGCGAGTTTCAATGAACAAAGCACACTTTTTGTTGCACGTCCGAGACTCACAGTTTTGCATGGGAATAAATTCATCGTTTGTAACTTCTTGAAAGTATTCTTGACCGCAGCCTTCACAAGTGTAGCACGCGACTTCTAACCTTGGCTTGACGTCTGTCATTCGTGTACACATTCCTTTCAATGTGACATAATGACCAATCATTTTTGCTCCAATTTCACGCATTTTTGAAGGTACTTGATCTCGCAACGGTTTGAAAAAGACATCGTACTTCCGTCTCAAAGTTGCTGGTGCGTGCATTCGTGTACCAGTCTCGTCAAACTGGTGTTGCCAGATAATATGCAAACTCTCTTCGGCGTCCGCTGCACTCACCACTGACATATCCTGCATGATTTTGTCGACTTCAGCGGAAAAAATACCTGTGTAGCGCTTACAGTTCATCATCACTCGATCTAAAAGTTGTTCTCGTTCCTCCACGGAAGCAGAGAACTGTTGTATGTGTTGTAACTCGACATTGATAGATTGACTTTCACAATCGATTACTTGCTGCATCAATGACAAATAGTACGGTTCATCATCATCATCATCTATCTTGAACGTTTCAAGAAACTCGGCTATGAGTGCGCGATCGCGAGCATACTCATCTTCACTCATAGACCGTGACAGCTCGAAATGATACGCTATGCAGGGCGAGTACAAGCTGGTTTGTCCACTGTTTATCAGTCGTTTGATGTGCTTTAACACGGTGACGTTCGAACTGCCGCCCACGCGACGCGGAGCCTGTCTTTCAAAAATAAAAACAGGTTGCATGATGCAACTGTTGCATCCATTCGAAACGAACAATATCTACTACAACTGTACATTGTATCGTATAGATCAGATAAGAAGACCTATCGCAAATAATGAATATTCAACTTTCCTCATCCATATAATGGGCTAATGAGCTAAATTTAATTCTGGTACATGTACCAACATGTACATGTTGGACCGCCAAGTAGTGGTATCGGCGGATAGCATTGTACACTTGTGATGAGTTTTGAAAGTATGGCGAAACTTTGACCAGACTCCTTTCGACTGTTCGAGGAAGTCTCGAATTCGGCCGACGACGGTAGCTGCAGAAAGCGGCTCAGCCGTCGCGCCGTGACGCAGTTACTAAGTTAGATCAACGCACAACAAGTTACTGTAGAAGACCAGCATAGAAATTTCTTCCAAAGTTCGCCTCTCAAGAATTGAGTTGAAAAGGTGAACATGTCGGTGCGTAGACTCCACGTGTTCTTAAACTATATCCTGATCAATAAAGCGATAGCTTGAGCTGTACCGTAGATCGACTTTAGGCATGTCATTGACAGACGCTTTAGATGAAATGGTGATGAGTGGAATACTCTCGCCAACGATCGCGATGAAAGTCCTTTCTGAGTTTGATAAGAGTGTATGCAGAGCGCTTAGCACTTCAAAGAACAAGACAAGTATCAAAGGGCAGTTACATACATACCGGTTTTGTGGAAATGTATGGACATTTGTGGTAGAAGATGCGCGTGTACATATTGGAGGTGCGGACTCAGTAGAGAAGGACGTCAACGTTCAGCTACTCAAAGTTGTAGCTTGTGATAGCAAGCTTAGTGCGGCGGCGGGAGACATTTAAACACCAATTAGTTCACTCACACTGTAGTTCCATGACAAAGTATTAATCATACATCTACGCTTCTAATTGCGATTTCGAAAGGTCGCGGGCGCACCCATAAAGCTATATGGTTTCGTAAGGTCGTCCACTGACAGTTCGCTTGAGATTGTGAGCAATTCAGTTGCAGATATACAGAGCTGTACATCGGTTGTCAACAGGATACTCATTCACCTTTTTTGGATGATTTATTCATGAGAGACTTATGGATGTGCGGAATGACACCGCCACCAGCGATGGTTGCCTTGATGAGGGTATCAAGCTCTTCATCACCTCGGATTGCAAGCTGCAAGTGGCGAGGGGTAATACGTTTCACCTAGTCGCGATTATCACGTCTCACTGACATATATAGTGTTACTACTTACCTTCAAATCCTTGGATGCGTTTCCGGCCAATTCTAACACTTCTGCAGTCAAGTATTCTATTTTATAACTGAGCTTTGTTGTCTCACTGGTGTGTGATTTTTAACATACCAAGAATAGCAGCGGAGTAAACTGCCGCCGTAGCTCCAACACGTCCTCCAGATGCAGCGCGATTCTGAAAAATTAAACTCAATCAGATATTGATAAAATGCAAGCGGAGTTCGAAGAGCAACAGAAGCATTCCGCATTTCGTGAAACTCAAATTTAAACGGTCACATGTTACTTTGACACTTCGGTATTGGTGTACGGTTACGCGCAAACGAGTAGCGTGTCCGAGTACTTGTGAGCTATTTTTGTATATTCTTACCTTCAGGAAACGGTGAATACGACCGACAGGAAATTGCAAACCAGCTTTGACAGAGCGCGAGGTTGGTTTGCGCTTGTCTCCCTTCTTGGCGGACATCGTGCCCTTCGCCCCCTTTCCGGAAAGACCCTTTCCAGAAAGACCCTTTGCTCCTTTACCTGACATTTTCGTGCGTGGAAATGGAGCTTCACTTGTTTCGACGGTGTGCGCTCCGTGTCTGCAGTCGTGGACTCACGCGTGGTCGTTGCCGTTTGAACTCGGGTACTTTTTCTTCGCTTCCCCCTTTCTTATGTTTCAAAGCTGATAGACTATCAGTGATGATTGTACTTTGTATGAAGTGGAATTATGCCCAGTATTCTTATCTCACACGCAAATACTATCGTACTTGAGAGACTATTTGTGGATCTCTGATAAAACCACTTATTGTACATCGTAATATCCTATAATATGACCGTGTTATGTAAAGCCCATACTCAAGGTATGATGTGATCCAAGAGTGAGTCTACTAGGACG
>Ga0181572_10003424_pt1 | contig 11132 bp, 9 predicted proteins | sample 101ome_26_FD_133004 | JGI IMG/M metagenome (GOLD analysis project Ga0181572, IMG submission 133004) | Coastal salt marsh microbial communities from the Groves Creek Marsh, Skidaway Island, Georgia - 101408AT metaG (megahit assembly) | ecosystem: Environmental > Aquatic > Marine > Intertidal zone... | reverse complement strand
CGATCGAACACATGTGTCAGAACCTACTTCATTGCTTTGAAAGCGTGTAGGCTAGACTGAGCAGAGCCAGATCACCTTCATGAAGTTTTCGACCTAGCTCTGCAATCAGGTGAACATTGATTTGTGACCATGGCTTGTGTAAAAACCGCATATGCCTAGGAGCTCTCAGTCGCATACCAAACCTCGGGTCGATCCGGTCTCCTCGACCCAGCTTGAACCTTTGTATCGGGTTATTTGCTGGGACGATCCTGTTAACCTCATGGATTATGTGACCCACGTCTTCCAAAAGGTCTTTGGTTGGTCTTTGAGCAAGGCACAAAAGCACATGATGGAGGTCCATGAGGAAGGCCAGAGCATCCTGATCCGAGATAGCCTGGAACAAGCCGAACACTATGCCCATCAGCTTCAATGCTATCACCTGAATGCTACCCTCCATCGTGACACATGACTGGCAAGAAGCTCAAAGACGGTTCGATACACCTTGAAATGAATGCCAAGGAGTGGTCCCTATTCAGGGCCCTCCTCGGATATTATGACCCTCAACTCTCGTCTGCGAATTCGGATGTTTCATGCCCGATTGTCGGCATTGAGGCGGATACAAGCATCGGCACTGACCCGATCTTGGAGGATGCCACACAATGGTTGAGCGATATGAAGGAGGATCACGAGAAAGCCCTACACAAGCGACTGGCTCGCTGGCTTGTCAAATGGGATGAGAGGAAGGATGAAGCCCAAGATGTTGGCACGATCGAAATGCCTCCTGAGGAGGTAGAGGGGCTCCTCCAGATCTTGAATTATCTCAGAATGAAGCACTGGAGGTTGCTAGGGTCGCCTGATATGAACTCAAAAAAATCCGATGACTGGAGTGAGGAGCAACTGCCGAGTGTGCACGTTATGGGACTCTGCGCCTTGTTTCAGTCCATCCTGCTCCAAATCCTATATCCACCCAATTCCTAGGCTGCGCACTGATACAATGGTTGCCTTCCTTAACAAAGAGCCGTGGTTTCCAGATCCGCGAACTTACAACCGTTACCTTAAGGATGGACTGATTGCTGTTGGCGGTGACTTGTCGGTTAGGCGCTTAGAGTTGGCATATCGTATGGGCATCTTTCCATGGACTGACAACCCTCTGACTTGGTGGTGCCCGGAGCAAAGAGCTATCTTTGATTTAGATCAGATTCACATCGGTCGAAGTCTCTCACGCACACTTCGCAAAAACAACTTTACCGTCACGTTTGATCAGGCCTTTGACCGAGTCATTCAAGCATGCTCTCAGGTGCCCAGACCTGGGGGTTGGTTGACAAGCCATTTCGTCAGGGCATACCAGCAATTGCACCAAAACAACATGGCCCACAGTGTTGAGTGCTGGTTGGGAAACGATTTAGTGGGTGGGGTTTATGGAGTAGGGGTAGGCAGTGCCTTCGCGGGGGAGTCCATGTTTTACCAGGTTGCCAACGCATCCAAGGTAGCCCTGACACACCTGCTCTGGGGGCTCAAAGCAAGCGGATATCACCTAGTGGACATCCAAATGGTCACTCCAGTCACCTCCTCGATGGGGGCTTTTTACATCAAGCGGGATGATTACCTCGATCGACTGGAGGAGGCTCTCAGGCGCACTTGCACATTCCCAACGAGTCATTCAAGCTACGAGCGTGACGGTCGATCTATTTCATGAAATGAGACGGGGCCTCTATATCTTGATTTTGGCTGTCTCAGGTCTCAAGGCGGCCCAACCACTGGATGAGAAGCAGCTCTTCGACCGAGTTGCCGATGCGGTGGTGACCATCAAGCATCTGGACCGCAACGGTGACCAGGAAGGCATCGGCACTGGTTTTGTTATCGATTCGGCAGGTCGTGTCGCAACCAGTCTGCATGTGATCGGGGAGGCTCGAAGGGTTGAGGTCATATTGCAGGACGGCTCCAAGTATGAACCCACCTCGATTCTCGGATGGGATCGAACTTTGGATCTTGCTGTGTTGCAAATTGCTGCAGAAAACCTTCATGCCTTACCTCTTGGCGATTCAGCGGCTGTGAGTGCTGGACAAAGGGTTGTTGCAGTGGGTAATCCGATGGGGCTGGAATGGAGTGTGGTGGGCGGGGTGGTATCAGGCGTTCGACAGTTCGCCCAAGGTCCCATGATTCAAGTAGCTATTCCGATTGAGCCGGGCAATAGCGGTGGTCCGTTGTTTGACACCAATGGAAACGTGATTGGTGTGATGAACATGAAAAGCACCCTGACTCCCAATCTCGGCTTCGCCACGCCCATTAACGGGTTGAGTCGCCTGATAAGCCGTCCCAATAGCATGGTGTGGGAAAGGTGGCTTCGCTTAGGAGCTTTAGATGAAAAATTATGGCAGGCCGGCGAAACAGCGATGTGGAGCAGCAAGGTGGGTAGGGTTGCTGTGGAAGGGACAGGGAAGGGTTTTGGAGGGCGCTCCTATATTCATCATACTCTTAAGCCAACCGGGTTTCCCTACGAATTGGAGACCAGTGTGCGCCTCAAGGACGAAACGGGTGCGGCCGGTCTTATTTTTGGCTCGGACGGCAACCAGACACATTATGGTTTTTACCCATCAAACGGTCAGATGCGACTGACTCGGTTTGAAGGACCTTCGGTTTATGACTGGACGATCCTAGATCAGGTGAACAGCCCATATTATCGCCCAAATGAGTCCAACCACTTGCGTGTGCTTCACGATCAAAACAGTATTCGCTGTTACCTTAATAACGAATTAGTCATTGAATCTGAAGACAGGGTTCTCGGGCTTGGCACGGTGGGGCTAACAAAGTTTCGTCAGACCTCGGCTGAGTTCGCGGGCTTCAATCTTCACGATCCCCCAGAAAATCATGAGTCGACCATAGAGCAAAATGAACTGGATCCTGAGGCGTTAGTCAGACTGCTTCAACTAGCGCGAAATGATTCGACCATGGAAATAGAAACTTCCCTTGAGGAAACCCTGGATGCGACACCCGATGCCCTGGAACGATCTGCTTCGCTGCTTGATAAGACCTCTAGGCGCCTGCGCGAGGCCTCTAGCCGCCTGCATCGCAAACAGGTCGGTCGTGAACTCAAACAGGAACTTGCCAACAAAGAAAAGGATATCGATCTATTTTGGGCTGCGCTCTGGGTAGCTAAGCATGATCAGCCCGATCTTGACATGGAAGCCTATCGGGCTGAACTGCAGCGAATGGTTGATGAGTGTCAGGAGGGTCTTGCCAAAGAGGCAACGGACGAGCAACGCGTGACTTTCCTAATGGACTATTTGTTCGTGGATAACGGTTACCATGGAAGCTATACGGATTATCAGCATGAAGCTAATTCCTATGTAAACAAGGTTCTGGAGGACAGGGAGGGCTTGCCCATCTCGCTCTCGGTCCTCACGCTTGCGATGGCAGAAAGGCTAGGCATAGAGGGCCTTGAACCTTTCCCTCTACCTGGGCATTTTATGCTGCGTCAGACCCTATCTGATCATCAAATGCGATTGATTGACGTCTTTGATGGAGGAAGGTTTTTGACCTACGAAGATGCCAATAAGATGCTTAGGCAGCGTGATGGAAGCATCACGGATAGTCGCGAGCTAAAAATACCCAGTAAACTTGAGATCATTCAGCGTATGCTGCGTAACCTGCAAGTTTTCGCTCAGCAGGATAAGGGGATGGAGGCCTCATTGCCCTACGTTGACCTGGCTCTCACCTTGGATGAGCAAGACGGGCAACTCCGGATGGAGCGGGCCTTCCTGCGGCTCAGAGTCGGGCAAGCTCAGGGCGCTAAGGATGACTTGTCTTGGCTGCTCGAGTTTGGTTCTGATGACTTGCCGCTTGACCGAATAAGGGAATTGCGCGATTCACTTTGAAATGCATTTCAATGGCAGTCGCTCCAGGCTTCATGACATGAACGTGAGTGAGAGCGAATCATTCGCATTATTAAGCCCCAGGAAGGCATGGTTATGCCTCTGCATGGTTTGTCTAGCTTGGTTCCATGGGGTGGGCGGTTTCGCTATTCATGCGCAGGAAGAAGGACGCGATTTTTCTCGATGGGAGTCGAGTATGCAGGCGTTCGAATCGACTGACCGGCAAAAGCCTGACCGCATCGGTGGTGTCATGTTTTTGGGGAGTTCAAGCATGCGGATGTGGAAGACACTAGAGAGCGATTTTCCGGAACAACGTGTCATCAATCGCGGTTTTGGTGGCTCAACTCTTCCGGATAGCATCCACTTTTTTGATCGCCTGGTTATGCCGATCAAACCTTCCATCATCGTGCTTTATGCAGGAGATAATGATGTGGCAGAAGGCCACTCAGCCGAGAGAGTCTACCAAAATTTCAAGACCTTTGTGCGGCTGGTTAAAGAACAGCTTCCTAGGACCAAGGTTATTTTCGTGAGTATCAAGCCAAGCCTCAAACGCTGGAACCTTGCTCCGGTCATGAAGCGCGCCAACCGTAAAATTGCGAACTATGCCTTCTGGCACGGCAAGGTCTCCTTTGCCAATGTATGGGACACTATGCTGGGTGAGGATGGGCGTCCGAGGCCTGAACTGTTCATTGCAGATGGCTTACATCTTTCGGCTGAGGGTTACGCTACCTGGGCGCAAACAATCAGACCCATGGTCCAATAATTCTCGACAGATACGAGGCCTACTTCATAGGATTCACACATCCTATGACTGACTCAAAACCTTCCCCGAACGCCTTGCCTGCAGCGCAAGATGATTCCAAAACTTCCAGTCGACGGGAGTTTCTTCGCCACTCTTCATCCGCACTGGCAGCAAGTGCTGTGGCTCCTGCTATTTTGGCCAAGACTAAGACTTTTGCAGCCAACGACGAAACGATCCGGGTTGGGTTGATTGGCTGCGGCGGTCGCGGCACTGGGGCTGCTAGCCAAGCCATGAAGGCTGATGGCAACGTGATGCTAACTGCCATGGGTGACATGTATCCGGATAGGCTTGATGTCAGCTACAATGCGCTCAAGAAGGCAGCCGAGGATAAGATTCAGGTCGAACCTGACATGAAGTTCACCGGATTCGATGCCTACAAAAAGGTCCTGGAAAGCGGTGTGGATTTGGTCATCCTAGCCACCCCTCCGGGCTTCAGGCCAATGCACCTGCGTGCAGCGGTTGATGCAGGTAAACACATCTTTTGCGAAAAACCCATGGCAACTGACGCGCCGGGTCTTCGCTCCGTGCTGGCTTCGGCCGCTGATGCCAAGGCTAGGAAGCTTGCGTTGGTGGCGGGTTTTTGCTGGCGCTATAATTTCGCTCGCAGGGCTCTCTATGATAAAATTCACCAAGGTGATATCGGGGACGTCAGAAGCATTTACGCAACCTACTACACCGGACCGGTCAAACCCATGCCTGCCGATGATACCCGTCCTGCCGGCATGTCCGACTTGGACTGGCAAGTACGCAATTGGTATAATTTTACCTGGCTCAGTGGCGACAGCCTAGTTGAACAAGCCATTCACAGTGTCGACAAAATTGCCTGGTGCATGAAAGACGAGCCACCCGTCAAGGCGGTTGCCACTGGAGGCAGGCAGATTCCTAATCATAGCGGCAACATTTTTGATCACTTTGCTGTGTATTATGAATATGCCAACGGATTGAGAGCTTACCTGGGAAGCCGGCAGATAGCCGGTTGTCATAACGAAAATAATGATTACATCCACGGATCAAAGGGAATCGGGCAAATATTAGGCTGGAGTCGTGTGCTGACAACCGGCGAAAATGCCTGGCGATACCAAGGCCCAAACAACGACATGTATCAAACCGAGCATGATGAGTTATTCGCCTCGATTCGAAAAGGTGAACCGATTAACGATGGTACCTGGATGAGTCAAAGCACCATGATGGGGATCATGGGGCGCATGGCTGCTTACACGGGCAAGGAAATTACCTGGGAACAGGCTATGAATTCTCAAGAAAAACTGGTTCCTGACTTTTTCGAGCCCAATATGGATCTCCCCATCAGACCCATGTCATTACCTGGGGTCACACCCTTCATCTAAAAGATTCTCGCCAAAACATCATGCAAGCACGCCGAGATTTTCTCAAAAAAAGCCTCAAGGCTACCGCAGGATTGGGTCTGCTGACTCAAATTCCATCTTGGTGCAGCAGCCTTAAGGCCGACCACCATCAGGGAAGTCCTATTTATACGTCGATTAAGATGGGGATGTTTAACGAGGACCTACCTCTCCTGGAGAAATTCCGCATCCTTCAAAATCTCGGTTACGATGGCATTGAACTCAACAGTCCTGGTGGGGTTGACAAGAAAGAAGCTCTTGAGGCCAGTCGTGCCCTGGGCTTTCCCATCCATGGTGCGGTTGATTCCATTCATTGGGGCACGCGCCTATCAGATCCTGACCCGGAAATCAGGCAGAAGGGCCTCCAAGGCTTAATTAAGGCAATCGAGGACGTGCACTTCGTGGGAGGAGATGCTGTGCTTCTAGTGCCTGGTGCCGCGAGAGATCCAGAGAAAGAATCACATGGTCACGTGTGGACCCGCTCGATTGCTGAAATCCGTAAGGCCCTTCCTCATGCTTCCAAACACGGCGTCAGGATCCTCATTGAGAATGTCTGGAATAACTTTCTCTACGACCCAAAAGGCGACAATCGGCAATCGGCATCATTGCTGGCGGCTTACCTAGACGAAATAGCAAGCCCTTGGGTGGGGTCCTATTTCGATATAGGTAACCACCAACGTTTTGGTAAACCAGCCGAGTGGATACGCTTGCTTGGCCCTCGCATTGTCAAACTCGATGTGAAGGACTGGGGAGTGTCCAACGGATTCTGCAAAATTGGGGACGGGGACGTTGACTGGCCCGACGTCAGGGAGGCACTTGCTGAAATTGGGTATACGGGGTGGGCAACAGCCGAAGTCGCAGGCGGTGATCGCGAAAGAATGCGCGACATCAAGCAGCGAATGGATACACATCTGCTAGGACGTTAGAATGGCTCGCGGAGGAGATTTCATCAGGGCTTTTGCGTTTGAGGCCCCGCGCACCAATTTCTTCATCAAATGCAAGCAAAAGGGCCTATGACATCGCGACAAAAACCAAGAGGGATGTCTTGCATTACTGGATGGGTGAGGTCATGCTCGGCTCAATTTGAGGGTGTGATCCTTCAACCCATCAGAGAGCCATCATTTTAACATGAGCAATTCAGACGCTGAACCAAACTTCGATTTGGATTTGGAGACGGCCTTCTTGCCAGCTTGGGCGCAGAAGTCATCCGGTGACAACCCCTACGCCAAGTATGAAGGTAGAGAGCGAGATTATGATCGAGGTGAACGACGTCCTCGCGGCAGGCAGGATGGGGGACGATCAGATTTTCGTCAACGCGATCGTTCGCCAAGATCAAGGGAACGCCAAGAAGGAGGGCGACCAAAACGTTCGGGCAGACCAGATGGTAATCGCGAGCGAGGTCAGGGAACTGATCATCAGGGTGCTTATCGGAACGATCGTCGCGGACAAGGTGGATCTCGGGTAAGAGGCGATGGCGGACAGCGGGGGGGATATCGTCATGACCGCCCTCGAAAATCTCGCCAGGAAATCTTGGCTTCACTGCCAGCTTATAAAGTGCAGGTCATTCCCGAAGAGAAGGGTGTTGCCTTGTTGGCCAGGCGGATCCGCCTTCAGGGGCGTGCTTACCCGCTTTTTGATATTGCTCGACTGATCACACAGAGCCAAGACCGCTTTAAAGTGCGTGTCTCGATGCTTCAGGGAAGCGGAGAGGAAGCGCCTCAAGAATTGTGGTTATGCCGGGTTGACCAGACACTCTGGCTGAATGAGTCCGATGCTCTTTCCCACTTTCTCGCCAAACACCTTGACCAATTTTATCAAAGCGAAAAAACCAAGACTGATCCTCCCAAGGGAAATTTCAGTTTTGTGGCGCAGTGTTCTCTTTCTGGTGTCGTATTGGGGCCTCCAAATTACCATGCATATCAGGCCAAGCTGAAGGAGCTTCACGAAGAGCGATTCGCCAGAATGCCCTTTGAAAAGTTTAAAGCCAACGTCAAGGTTGTTCACGACGAGGCAATCGTTGCCCAGTGGCTTGAGGAGCAGAGTTGGACCACAGAATATACGGATCCCAAAAACCCTGATGCGCCTAAGTTGCATTCCCTTGAGGAAGTGCAGCAGCATTTTAAGGCACATCATATGAAGGGAGTGGTGGATCGCGTCAAATCAGCCGAAGTCTCTGGAGATTTTCAAAAGCAAGTAGCCAGGCCTTTCAGGGATTTGGTGAAATTCTATGTCGATGATCAACGTCGATTCCCACTTCAGCTCGCCACTGAACTAAGCCATCAATTCACGCGCCAGGGGCTTCAATTTTTCAAGGTCAACAAAACAGTCACCCACGTTTCTGTTTCGCGTCCGCACTACCTAGATCTGGAAGCCACACCTGTTTCTGATATGGTGCAACGGATTGTTCAATTTATTGACCAAACTCCAGATTGCAGCCGAGCCAAGGTGATGCAGGCTTTAGCTCCTTCCCCAGCAGCTGAGGAGAATGCTCCAGCAGCCGAGGAGAATGCCCCAGCAACCGAGGAGAATACCCCAGCAGCCGAGGAGAATACCCCAGCAGCCGAGGAGAATACCCCTGCAGCCGAGGAGAATACCCCTGTCACAAAAGAGAACGCTCCTGCTGCTGAACTGACTCCTGAGCAAGCTGCTGTCTCCACCGATCTGCACTGGCTGATACACCAAGGTCATGTCATTGAATTCTCAAATGGCAAGATGGAGACAGCCAAAAAGCCAAAGCAACCACCTGTGCCGACTCAGCCTCAAAAAAAGGCAAAAAAAAGTGGGGCTGACACAGCGAAGCCAGACCCATCTTCACAAAGCGAATCTTCAGCTAATGAACCTGATGCTAATCAGGAAGCTATCCAGATTACCGCGCCTGAGAGTGGTGAGGGACATGGGGCTTCGGTTCCAAATAGCGCTTTAGATACTCCAGATTCTTCCTCATTGGCATCCGAATCTTCCTCCGATGCGACGACAGCAGAGGCAGCTGCAATGACTAATGAGGGGGCTCAAAGCTCAGTGAGTCCTGCTACGGCAGAAGCTGACATGCCAGACACCACTTCGGATGACGGGGACAGTTCCGAGGAATCCAAGTCTCAGTCCTGACATGGGTGTTCGCTCAGCATATGCTAAAGCCGGGGTAGATTTGAACCTCGGCAATCAGGTCAAGGCTACCCTCCCTGAACTGCTTGCATCAACCCAACGGCCCGAGGTCCTGGGGAAAGTGGGAGGCTTTGGTGGTCTTTTTGCTCCCAACTTTGCCAAGTTTCGTAAGCCTGTGCTCGTATCCAGCGTGGACGGAGTTGGAACGAAACTAAAGGTTGGGTTTTTAACCAAAAAGCACGATACGCTTGGAGAAGATCTTGTTAACCACTGCGTCAACGACATTCTGGTTTTAGGTGCCGAACCCCTCTTCTTTCTAGACTACGTGGGTGCTGGGACGCTCAATCCCAAAACTTTTGAAGACATCATTCGAGGGTTTGCCCGTGGCTGCCAGCAAAATGGGTGTGCCCTGATCGGGGGAGAAACCGCCCAGATGCCGGGTTTTTACCAAAAGGGGGAATATGACGTGAGTGGGACGATTGTGGGTGTGGTCGATCGTCCTAGAATGGTTGATGGCCAAGCAACGCAAGCAGGTGATGTCATTTTAGGGGTCGCCTCAAGTGGTCTTCACACCAATGGGTATTCGCTTGCCCGCAAGGTCTTGTTTGACCAGGCAGGACTCAAACCCTCAACACGTCTGGCTGAACTGGGTGAAAGTGTTGGTTCAGCCCTCATGAAAGTGCATTTGAGCTACCTCAAAACCCTGCACCCACTGCTGAAAAAGCACAACCAAGGAAGGCGCCCTGGAATCCGTGCCATGTCCCATATTACTGGGGGAGGCTTTCAGGATAATATACCAAGGAATTTACCAGCCCATTTGGATGCTCAAATCAAATTGGGCACCTGGGACGAGTTGCCCATCTTTGATTACATCGCCAGGGCGGGTAAAATCAGCAGGCAGGAGATGTTTCACGTCTTCAATATGGGGATTGGTATGACCCTGACCGTGGACCCTGCAATCGCCGATGGGCTCATCCGATCCATTAAGCGAAAAGGACATCGTTCATGGATTATTGGTGAGGTCGTTCCAGGTTCTGGAGTCGTCACCTTCGTCGAATAGTCCGATTCTACCGATCGCTTCAGAGGATAATCTTGGCACCTCTAGCATCTCGGAGGGAAACGCTTCTACCGGATCCACTGATGGTAAATCCCCATATAGTAAGGGAGTAGGAACACCGTGCCACTTGCCAGTGTCGTGCCATTCCCATGATAGTCCAACCTCCAAGGGTCGGTATTCCAGTGATTGAAATGGGTGTTCTCAACTGGGAGTACCATGCCATTGTTTAAATATCCCCTGGGGCTTGAATCCGCATCGAATAAATCAATACGACTTGTTTCACCGAGGGTTTGGATATCCAGCCGATGACTGTTCAAGCTGCTCCAGTTGGCCCTATCCAGAGAAAAGCCCTTGAGCGTTGCCAGGGCATCATCCAGCCAATTGTCAGCTGGGCTGATAGCATGAGGCCCCCATGGATCGGTTACCTTTTTGTTCAATGCATGAGCTGCGTAGCAGAAATTGAAAAACGGATTACGCTCGGCTTGCTCATTGAGCCAAGCAGCGTAGAAGGAAGTGAGTATTTTTTGCTTCAAAGGACCATCAGGTGTGTAGCGCAAGAGTGTGTAGTAGCACATGAAAGCCATCTCATCGTCTGACTGGTTTCCAGAACCTGGGCCGCGATGAATTTTGTAAATCATGGCGTTCTGATCGTAGGCATGATCTTCAATAAGTCGGGTTTGAATTTCCAAGTAGCGGCTGTCTTCTGTGATATGTGCCGCCACAGCCAGGTAAGCAAGCATGCTGAGCGACTTCAGGCCACGTTCAGCCCACCAGTCGGGATTGTGGTTTAGGTCCTCGGGTCGATAGGTTCCCCAACGAGTCACACTGCCAGTGTGATCAACCAATTGAAAATCATGATCGATGAGATGATCTGTCAAATCCCTGACGATCTGTCTGACTCGCTCTTTCTCGGCGGCATTTGCTACCAAATCGTAAAAAAGCGGGTAGAAAAAATAATG
>Ga0181572_10003422_pt1 | contig 11133 bp, 10 predicted proteins | sample 101ome_26_FD_133004 | JGI IMG/M metagenome (GOLD analysis project Ga0181572, IMG submission 133004) | Coastal salt marsh microbial communities from the Groves Creek Marsh, Skidaway Island, Georgia - 101408AT metaG (megahit assembly) | ecosystem: Environmental > Aquatic > Marine > Intertidal... | reverse complement strand
AGGGGCCTTACAATGCGAGGGCGAGAGTCGCGCAAGACGGTCGCAACGTGGCGCTGGTGCATCAGAGAAACGGGCGGTACCACATTGCCGTATTCGATTTGGTAACCGATCGGCTGACCGTGCTGACAGAGACAAGCCTCGATGAAAGTCCCAGCATCGCCCCGAACGGGTCGATTGTTCTCTATGCTACCAAGCGCGGCGAGGAAAGCATTCTGGGTGCGGTTGCAGTGGATGGGGGCGTGAGATTCAGTCTGCCCTCGCGCGAGGGGAGTGTTCAGGAACCAGCCTGGTCTCCTTATGTGACACCTTGAGTTTTGACGCAATTTTTTTGCACCGGGCAGAGGAAAATGCAGTGGTTATGCGCTACATTAGGCGCTTCTAGGGTTCCACACACTGGGGAAAGGTAAGAACCATGAAAAACGTAACGCTTTACACAAAGTGGCTGGGTCTGGTTTTCGCAGCGCTAATTTTGGCAGCCTGTTCCGGTAACGATACCAAGGAGCAGGAGGCGGCGGCCGCGGCTGCCGAGCAGGCAGCTCAAGAAGCCGCCGCGCAAGAGACAGCACAGGAGGAGGCTGCGGCCGCCGCAGCCGCAAGTCAGAGAGAGGCTGAAGCTGAGGCCGCAGCTATGGGCACGGTCTTCTACTTTGATTTCGATAGCTCTTCTCTGACGGATGAGGCACGCGCTCAGGTTGATGCCCACGTCGCTGCGTTGCTCGGGAACAGCGACAATGTTCGTTTAGAGGGGCACACAGATGAGCGAGGTACGCGGGAATATAATCTGGCCCTGGGTGAGCGACGCGCCAATGCGGTTCGGGATTACATGGTTGCCAATGGTGTTCCGAGCTACCGCATAGAGACAGTGAGCTATGGGGAAGAAAATCCGGTTGCCTATGGCTCTGGTGAGAGCAACTGGCAGCAGAACCGTCGCGTTGAGCTCAAATAACTGAGGAAGAGACTTTGACAGTGTTACCCATCAAGCCGGCGCTTTGTGCCGGCTTTTTGTTATTGGGCGCCATTGTGGTGCCCGTCGTGGCTCAGGATTATGTCGATGTGGAAGCGGAGCGCCGAGCCGCGGCGGAAAATCCCAATGTGGCAGCGAATGACAATGCCGATGCCGATGCCGATGCCGCAACTTATGCGGGAATTCGGCCGTATTCAGGTTCCACCACAGTGGCTGCTCCACCGGCCGAGGCTGTTCAAACGACAGTTACTGGTAACGACTCCGGTAGCCTGGTGTTGCGAGTGCAGCAGCTGGAAGCTGACGTCAGGCGCTTAAACGGGCTTTTGGAAGAGGCGAATCAAGCGCTGACCCGGTTAGAGGCTCAGAGTCTGGAGCGATACGTTGATCTGGACCGTCGGATCGCTGCCGGTGCTGCCGCCGATGGGATCGTAGAGGGCTCGAGCGCTGACTCGAGCGCACCAATGTCACCCACGAACGGTGCAGGGGAGGACGCGGGCCCTGAGGGCAACGCTGATCCACAGGTCGGTGAAGAGGCTGCCTATCGCGCCGCGTATGAGTTGGTTCGGGAAAAGTCATTTGATGAGGCAGTAACAGCTTTCCTCGCATTTCTGGCTGATTTCCCCTTTGGTCGATATGCGCCTAATGCCCATTACTGGCTGGGCGAGCTCTACCTTGTTCTTGACCCCCCGGACCCTGAACTGGCGCGTCAGAGCTTTAAGCTGCTGTTAGATCAATACCCCGCTGATCCCAAGGTACCTGATGCGCTCTACAAGCTGGGCCGCGTTCAGTTCATCAAGGGTAATCGGCAGCGCTCACAGGAATATCTTGACGAAGTGATACGTGAGTATCCCTCACATGCTGCTGCACAGTTGGCGCGGCAGTTCCTTCTGGATAACTTTTAAGGTCTCGTCCAAGGCTTGAAAGAGAGGGACGTCGATTGGGCGTTCGGGAACAAACTGCCTAGTCCCGAGTGTCCAAACGAGGAAATACTCAACCGCCGGTATGCACGTTTTTTTTCAGGACAGCGAGACAAGTGGCCCTGTCTATTGGGTCAGCTATCACTGCGCGAGTCCTTGCGCTGCTGAATAGCGTGGGACGATTGCCGAGTGGCCAAGCAGGCCTGAAGCAGCGATTTCTGTTGGGTCGGGCACACGACCTCTGCAACACTGCAGTGGCGCACGTACTGACAGGTCGGTGCTGTGTGTTTCTCTGTGATCTGGGTATGGGGCCGCGAACCGCTATTAGGACTTGAATTTTTGACCGTTAGCGTTAGCATACGCGCCTCCTCTGTTTTGGGCCGTTAGCTCAGTCGGTAGAGCAGTTGGCTTTTAACCAATTGGTCGCTGGTTCGAACCCAGCACGGCCCACCATTACAACGAACCACCCCACGGGTGGTTTTTTTATGAGTTGCGACGGCGCTTTGGCGGTAACCGTCGCTGCACTGTTTGAAGAAAGTTGGGAGAGCCCCGTGTCACAGACTTTTTACCCACCGCAGCGCACCTTGATGGGCCCGGGGCCTTCTGATGTATCGCCAAGAGTGTTGGCGGCCGCGGCGCGTCCGACGATCGGCCATCTTGATCCCTTGTTCGTCGGGCTTATGAATGATGTGAAAAGGCTGCTGCAGTTCGCTTTCCAGACCCGTAATGAGCTGACGATCCCCCTCTCTGCGCCGGGATCAGCGGGCATGGAAGCGGCGTTTGTCAACATGCTTGAGCCAGGTGATAAGGCGATTGTGTGTCAAAACGGTGTGTTTGGCGGACGTATGAAGGAAAATGTTGAGCGCTGCGGTGGCACTGCTGTGATGGTTCAGGATCGATGGGGTGACCCGGTCGATCCCGAAAAAGTCGCGGAGGTCATACGGACCAATCCGGATGCCAAGCTCTTGGCCTTTGTTCATGCCGAAACCTCCACCGGGGTGCGCAGTGATGCCCAGCTGTTGTGCGCCATGGCGAAAGAAGCGGGACTCCTGACGATCGTTGACGCCGTAACTTCACTGGCCGGTATCGATTTGCCTGTCGATGAATGGGGAGCTGACGTTGTTTATTCCGGTACCCAAAAGTGTCTGTCCAGTTTACCCGGCATCGCGCCGATTACTTTCAGTGCGGACGCGGTGCAGGTCATTACTGCGCGTAAGCACAAGGTACAGAGCTGGTTTCTTGATATGAATTTGATCATGGGATACTGGGGGGAGGGCACAAAGCGCGCCTACCACCATACGGCGCCGGTCAACGCTATTTATGCTCTGCATGAATCGCTGCTGATGCTTGAGGAAGAGGGCCTTCAGGCGAGCTGCGTCCGCCACAAGGCAAATCACCTGAGGTTGGTTGAAGGCCTTTCAAAGCTGGGCCTCGAACTTGCTGTCGCCACGCCTTGGCGACTGCCGCAGCTTAATGCCGTCGTGATTCCTGAAGGCAAGGACGATGCCGCAATCAGGGGCGCCTTGTTGAATGACTTTGATCTGGAGGTAGGTGCCGGCCTCGGGGAGTTGGCGGGCAAGCAGTGGCGCATTGGTCTAATGGGCAGTAGCAGTAACGCGACCAATATCAATCGATGTCTTACCGCTCTGGAGGCGGCACTGCACCAGTGATTGCCCCCGGCATTACCCGTGGCAGGCAAGCATGAACGCAATAATATAACTTCAGTCGGCGTAGTCTGGTTCTTCCTTATCCAGTATCGCCCGAAGCGCCGAAAAGTGTCGTTCAGCCTGCTCAGGATAGTGCTCTAACTCCCTCGCCGTTTTCTCGGCAATCTCGTCAGACAAAACTCGCAGGGGTTGCCCCGTCCACAGCCCCTTGATGTACGTTTCCGCTGCGCGCTCGAAATAATACAGACGGTTGAATGCGTCGGCGACGTCCTCACCGATGACCATGATCCCGTGATTGCACATGATGAGTATGCGCTTCGAGGCGTCAGCAAGGTGTTGGCAACAGCGCTCGGCCTCCTCTTCAAATGCCAGGCCGCCGTACTCCGTATCAATCGCATACCGGTTGAAAAACATCGCACAGTTTTGATCGATTGGCGGCAAGACGGGGTCGGCCAGGGACGACAGAATCGTCGCGTGCATAGAGTGCACATGCAGCGCTACACGAGCGTGGGGGCACTGACGGTGCAGCGCGCCATGGAGGCCCCATGCAGTAGGGTCGGGGGCATCCGGTCGCTTCATGGTCTCAGGGTCCATGGCATCAACGAGAATGAGATCCGAGGCTTTGATCCTTGAGAAATGAGATTGGTTGGGATTCATCAGAAACTGTGTTCCGTCTTCGTTGACGGCAACGGAGAAATGATTGGCCACGGCCTCGTGAAAATTGAGCCGAGCGGCCCAGCGGAATGCCGCTGCGAGATCCTCGCGCTGGCGCCTATGGCCCAGCTTGGCACCCGGAGTGTGCGGCGATTTCGCACTGGTTAATGGGGGCATCTGTTGACTCTCGGTGGCCCATGAGCGCACACAATAGCACCGCTTTCGTGCTGACGTGAGACCGGTGTGGGGCTGGCTATTGTGGTGTCCATTTTGATTGTGGTGCTTGACCAGAGGGCCGTCGCTGAGAGCGAGGGCTCGCGATGTATACTCAGGGCCCAACCTCTGGCATTGAACAAGGGTGCAGACCAGATGCTTCCTCGCTACAGCGCTGACGACCCAACCTCCGATATTGTCGCTGCGCTTGAGAAAACCGGTGCGGTCATTATCGAAAATGTCGTGCCAGAGTCTCTGATTGCAGGGCTCTCTCAGGATTTACGAGCGGAGTTTGACCGCGAGGGACATCTTTATCAGAACGCGTTCAACGGCCATCAGACGCTTCGGGTAGGGGGGGTTACGAAATATTCGAGATATTTCTCCGATTTTTTGCTGGAGCCGACGGTTCTCGCGGTCGCAGACGCCATTTTGAAGCCGCACTGCGAGGTCTATCAGGTGGGTAGTACCACTGCTATCGAGATCTTGCCTGGTGAAAAGGCGCAGGTGCTCCACGCAGATGATGCGTGTTATCCAAGCCATTTGGTGCCCTTCGAGCTTCAGGTTTCTGCGCTGTGGGCGCTGGACGACTTTACTGAAGAGAACGGCGCCACGCGGGTAGTCCCGAAGTCTTGCGGCATTGTTGATCCGGAAGCGGTTACCGAGGCGCATGTGGCGCATGCGGTCATGCCAAAGGGCTCGGTCGTGATTTATTTGGGTTCGACGCTTCATGGCGGGGGAGCCAACCGGAGTGCCGAGCCGCGTAAAGCGCTCGTCAACACTTATTGCCTCGGTTGGTTGAGGCAAGAAGAAAATCAGTACTTGACCCTCACGAGGGAAGAGGTGGCGTCCCAATCAGACTCAATGCGGAGAATGCTGGGTTTTCAGGCTCACGGACCCTATTTGGGTGTCTGGCCGGAGGATCCCGATGGTCTGTGGTACGAGACCTGAGCCACACCCTGTATCAAGGCCCTGCCGAAATATTCGAAGCGCCGCGGGGGCCGCGGTGATACCGCCGATAGAGCACTGGATATAACAGCGGCCCAGATAAAATGGCAATCAGTCCGGCCAGCCCGTACCAGCCAATTTCAATGCCGATAAAGCCAAATCGGTCTCGGCCCCACAGCATCACGCTGTGATCCGTCAACGTAATGCCGATCATGAGCATAATGAGAGCCATGGGAGGGAGCACAATTAAAATCAGCGTGTATTTACCCCCTGGAATCCGGAAGGGCCGTGCGAGATCAGGCTCTACAAACCGCAATCGGACTGCAGCGAGGAAGATCAGCGCGTAGGCGCTGACGGTCAACAGCACGTCGATAATCACCAGACTCTGGAAGGGCCCAATGATCAGCACAGCGTTGACCAGTGCGATTAGCAGCAGGGCTGCGATGGGGGTTTGGTAGCGAGCGTTGAGTCTGGCTATGGCCGAGGGAAGTAACCCATCGCTGGCGAGTGCCTGAAGCGGGCGTGCGCCCGAGGCCATATAGTCGAGATAGAGCGCCAAGTTACCTAGCACTACCGAGGCGAGCAGTGCGTGCCCAAGAGCAGTGCCGCCGAGAATGCGACCAATATCGACAAAAGAGACCTTGCCGTCGCCGCTATCGACTGAGAACAGGTCCCACTGACCAAACGCAGCGATGCTGGAGGCAGTCGGCAGCAGGTACATCAGGGCGACAAAGGGTAAAGCCAGCATGAGCGCTTTCGGGACGATACGCTGTGGGTTTTCGATTTCACCGGCAATTGTCGACATCGATTCGTAGCCTGAGTACATCCACATGCCGATACTCAGACCCAGTATTAAAGCGCCATTGCTGCCCAGTAGATCCGTATCCGGAGGCGTGAGCGGGGTCATTGGATTGAACTGCCAGTTTAAGAGCCCGACGACTGCCAGCATCAGGAGGGGACTAATAATCAGCACTGCGAATAGGCTCGAACCAATTGCCACGATCTTGATGCCAAGGATATTGACCCCTGTGAACACGGCAATAATGAACCAGCAGGTCAGGTAATACAGCGTGTCATCAAAACCGATCTGGTTTTGCAAATAGGTCACACTCAGAACGATGTAGAGCGAGGTGTCTACGAGGATGGCCAGTGACCACCACCACCCTGCTTGAAATCCCCAGAATTCGCCCAATCCGCGGCGGGTCCATACATAGAATCCACCATTGTTGGGCAGTGCCGAACCCAGCTCGCTGGCGATCAATGCCATCGGCAGCGCCCAGAAGATCGGAAGTAATATCAATAGCAACAATGTCAGGCCCGGCCCGGCGCTGGACACCATCTCCTCAATGCCAAAGGACCCACCGGAAACAAAGATGTAAATCATGAAGAATGCGCTGAACAGCGGCACGCGAGTGCGTTTTATCACGGCGCTTGGCCTATTGTCTGCGTCTGGTCGCTGCAAGGTTTGCCTCTAACCGCATTCTTGGAATCACCGATTTGCATCCGTGTCAGTTCGGGCGTCAGCCACCTTCAAGTTCGCAGTATATTACCGACGATGAGGGGGGTGAGATGGTTCCGTCCGCTGTAGCGAGCATCGAAGCTCAGCTGAGGCTCGCTTCCAGTGAATGCAAATACCAGCGCACGAACTGCTGCAGCGTGAACTCGAACTCCGGATGATACGGGCCCGGCTCGAAGAACCGTGAGTTAACCCCCGCCGCATTCCGGGTGATGATGTACTCATCTTCCAATGTCGTGTGATGCCAAAGCCAGGTCACTCTGTCGAGATCGTAATCTTTGCCCTCTTCAGCGTCGTTTCGAACAAACCACACCAGCTCCATATCGGTCTCGGTCAATGAGCGAGGGATAAATCGGTACAGGACACAATGATCCGGATAATTGAGCATGAAGGTCAGCGGGCCCATTTGGAAATCGCCCGCGCCGCCATCGTAGTCTTTAAAGTTACCCATGAGAGGTGCGACGGGCTGGCCATCCTCGCTGCCTGTCACGGAGCCGTCGAATAGGCCATAGCGCATCGTATGCGCGCAGGCGCCAAAGCTGGGCGCATCCAGATAGATCTCGGTGTGCTCCTTGGAGATTCCTGGGATGCCCGTGATTTCCTCGGCCCGCTCCAGCATTTTGGCAACAATCGGCCCTGACTTCTCTTCGAGGTCTTTCAGCGTATGCAGGCGCGCATAAGCGCGATGGGACGTCGCGCAGTGATAACACTCCAGATAATTTTCAATCGCCAGCTTCCAGTTCGCGTCAACGCGATAGGTTTTTCGATGGGCGACCTTGGCGTTATCCAGATCGTAGGCCCCCAGAGGCTCGCGGATATTCTCAAGTGAGGCCAGGAAATCGCCGGCTGCTGGGTCGCAGTTGATGAACACCAGGCCCATATAGGTGACGCATTGCACGGGTTTCAGGCCATGCGCTGCGGCGTCAAAGCCAGGCATTACGTGGGTTTCTCTCGCGGCTTTCAGAGAGCCGTCGATGTTGTAAACCCAACCGTGATAGGGACAAACATAGGTCTTGCGACTGCCACTTCGCTCTTCGCACACCCGGGCCCCACGGTGACGGCAAATATTGTGCATGGCGGCAATCTCGCCCGTCTCTGTGCGCGCGACAATAATCGAATCCTCGCCGATATCTAGGAGTTGATAGTCACCCGCGGTGGGGATTTCGCTGGCGTGCAGTGCATAGATCCAGCTTTTGAAAATCAGGTGCCCCAGCTCCTGCTCATGCACGAGGTGTGAGCGATAGAAATAAGGATCCATCGCATGGTGAGGCCGGACTTTTTCAGCCTTCAGCTTGTCACGCATGCGCTCGAAGGAATCGTCTACTGAAGTCGCAATGGTATGCATGGTTACTCTTAACCAGTCTCTCGTTATTCAGTGGGGAGGGGCTGGAGTTTGCCAGCGCTTGGGCGATTTGAATATCGGCGCGTCGATCACTTTGCAGGGCGCCAGCAGTCGGGTCCAATGCAATTCGCGCTGGTAATAAATCTCAGCTACCAGCTGGTCTCCTACCGCTCCGTGTGGCATTTCGATCTGGGCGTAGGCGATATTGGCTTTGGCGGTGGGGCACCACGCGGCCGACGTTACAGTCCCCACTTGCTGGTCTCCCTTGAGGATAAAGGAATGCTCCGCCGGCTTATTGCCCTCGACATCCAGCATTGCAAAACGGTAACGAGACCCTTTTGCTCTTTCCTTCAGCAGCGCGCTCCGGCCGTTGAAGAGCGGCTTATTGAAATCCACCAGCCACTCCAGACCTAATTCAAACGGACTTCTGGACCGACCGACGCGGACGATTTCTTCAGCTGGCATAAAGTCGACATTTGCCTGCAGAAAACCCGCCTCGATACGCGCGAGTTCTAGGGCGTGGGAGCCGATGGGTTTAATGAGATAGTCGCGACCCAACTCGAACAGCTGGTCCCACAGTGCTTCGGCCGACTCGGGCGGAATCCATACTTCATAGCCCAGATCACCGGTAAAGCCAGTGCGACTCACCATCAGGGGTCGCCCTTCAAAGGTGTAGTGTGCGATACCGAAAGGCTTCAATTGGTTGAGATCAGTACACCCCAGCAAGGTTAAAACCGTACACGAGGTGGGCCCCTGTATAGCCAAACCGGCTACCGCCTCGGACTCGTTTTCGATCGTTACGTCGAAGCCCAGCGTATTCCAGGCCAGCCAATCATCAGCGCGCTGGTAGGAGCATATGCGGTAATCCTGATCATCCAGCCGGAAAATCGTGCCGTCGTCTATTACCTGTCCGTTATCGTCGCACCAGATGGCATAGCCCACGCGATTAACGCCAATCTTTGTGACGTCGCGGGTGATCAGTCGATCCAGATAACGTTGGGCGTCCGGCCCGGTAACGCGGTATTTGTTCATCGGAGACAGGTCGAATACACCTGTGGTGCTTCGGATGGCGAAATATTCCAGCTCGACGTCGAAGTAGGCGTTGGGCGTGGTGTAACCCATCCAATTGCCCCAGTCATTCAGATCGCACATGGCCTCCACCCGAGAGTGGAAGGGCGTAGTGAGCAGCATGGTGTCTCGGCTGATGTCACTCATGACAGCGCTCCTCGCTTGAGAATTTCTTTAGCGGCATTACGCCCCGGTAGCCCCTGTAGACTTCCCCCAGGGTGAGCGCCCGCGCCGCAGAGATACAGGCCATCCACAGCTGTCGCGTACTGGGTTGAGCCTGGGAATGGGCGCATCATCAGGGCCTGATCAATAGACAGCTCACCGTGGTGCCAGTTGCCGCCCGTCATGCCATGAGAGGCCTCCAAATCTGAGGGCACGATTAACTCGCTAGCAGAGACCTGAGCGCCAATGCCCGGGGCGTAGGCCTCCAGCTCGCTCAGTAGCTGGCGCAGTAATTGTGGCTTCCCCGCTTCCCAACCGACATCGGGCGCATAGGGTACGTAATGCACGATCGCTGAGAGGACGTGTTGGCCGTCCGGGGCCAGCCCGGCGTCCTCGATAGTGGGAATGCTGATATCGAAGGTGTGCAACTGACTGAGTTCCCGATATTTCATCGGGTTTAACGCCGTTTCCATACCATCCATCGAGGGCGCGATGACCAGTCGCTCCTTGAGTTGTTCAGCGGTCAAGCCGTTAAACGCAGGCAAGGCGCTCAGCGCCAGGTGCAGCTTGGCCGTACCGCTGCGGGTGCGGTAATGCTCGACACGCTTGGCGATGCCGGCTTCCATCTGGTGATAGCCCAGCAGGTCACGAAACGTGGTGGTGGGATCTGCGCTGGAGATAACCAGCTTGGCTGACACGGTTTCGCCTGAGGCGAGCGTCACGCCTGTCACTCTGTCTTCGGTTTTCACTATCGCCTGTACTGCTGATCCGAGCCGCAACGTGGCACCACGCTTCTCTGCAGCCGCGGCAAGGCATTGCCCTAAGGCCCCCATACCTCCCATCACCTGAGTCGTACCGGTCTGCGCAAGGTGCTCGCCCGTCACCCGATGCAAGTAGCTGTAAACCGTATTGGGTGACCGAGGCCCCATATTCGTCCCGGTAATTGCATCCAACGCAATGGCGCTTTTCAGAGCGGCATTGGAGAAATGCTCGTTCATCACATCGTAGATATTAATTAAAGCGATGCGCATCAAATCCTGAAGCCGCTCGCGGCCCATCAATTTAAGTCCCAGACCCAGCTTCATCAGGGTCAGGCGATCGGTCCAATTTTGTTCAACCAGCTTGGGTGGGCGGCCACGGTATAGAGTGGTCATCAGCTTCGCGAAGGTGCGGACCATATTTTTGAAGTCGCGATAAGCGGCTTGATCTGCCGAATCGATGCCGGCACCGCTAATCGTGTCGCCCGCCAGGATCAGGTGGTCGCCGTCGGGTTGCAGTGAGATCGTGGCCTTTGGTTCGCTCAGTTTGAGGCCCGTGCCGCCAAGATCCAGATCTTTGACGATGCTCTGATCGAACTGTGACAGCCACTGCGCGCAGTCCGAAACACTAAAACCTGGGGCGAATTCCCGCGTGCTGGCGCAACCGCCGGGCTCGGCTCGTCCGTCGACGACCAGCACTTTTTTTCCAGCCTTGGCCAGATAGCTGGCACAGATCAAACCATTATGGCCAGCCCCGATGATTACCGCATCATAGTCAGTCATCGGCGTAGCCTCCTGGCACGGTATTGGGCTGTTTCAAGTCTGCCAGAATTTCGCGGGCGGCGTTGGCGCCCGGCGCCGCCATCACGCCGCCGCCAGGGTGGGTCCCGGAGCTGCACATATACATGCCCTTAATCGGCGATCGGT